>Ga0209212_1002316_pt1 | contig 27474 bp, 25 predicted proteins | sample RifGroC2_FD_183996 | JGI IMG/M metagenome (GOLD analysis project Ga0209212, IMG submission 183996) | Groundwater microbial communities from Rifle, Colorado, USA - Groundwater C2 (SPAdes) (version 2) | ecosystem: Environmental > Aquatic > Deep subsurface > Groundwater | place: Rifle, Colorado... | reverse complement strand
GACCTCGGTCACCCAGACCTGGGCCTGAAGCCCGCGCATGGCCTGGGAACACCCCTTGCCCACGTCGCCGTAGCCGCAGATCACGGCGACCTTGCCGGCCACCATCACGTCGGTGGCGCGCTTGATGCCGTCCATGAGCGACTCGCGGCAGCCGTAGATGTTGTCGAACTTGGACTTGGTGACCGAGTCGTTCACGTTGATGGCCGGGAACTTCAGGGTCCCCTTCTCGTGCATCTGGTACAGGCGGTGCACCCCCGTGGTCGTCTCCTCGGTGACACCCTTGATGCAGGCCGCGGTCCTGGAGTACCACCCCGGCTGCTGCTCGAGGCGCTTCTTAATGGCGGCGAACAGGTGCTCTTCCTCCTCGCAGGTCGGGTTGGCCACCACGGAGGGGTCCTTTTCGGCGTCGCTCCCCAGGTGCAGGAGCAGCGTGGCGTCGCCGCCGTCGTCCAGGATCATGTTGGGAGCGCCGCCGTCGTGCCATTCGAAGATCTTGTGGGTGTAGTCCCAGTATTCGGCCAGGGTCTCGCCCTTGTGGGCGAAGACCGGGATGCCGGCGGCGGCGATGGCTGCGGCCGCGTGGTCCTGGGTCGAGAAGATGTTGCACGAGGCCCAGCGGACCTCCGCACCCAGGGCGGTCAGGGTCTCGATCAGCATGGCGGTCTGAATGGTCATGTGCAGCGCAATGCTCGCCCCTTTGAGCGGCTGGCTCTTGGCGTACTCCTCGCGGATCGCCATAAGGCCCGGCATCTCGGTTTCGGCTATGATCATTTCCTTGCGTCCCCAGGCGGCCAGGGACATGTCCTTGACGATGTAATCGTTTTCTGCCATCGGTAATCTCCTTTTTAGTTGCTGCTTTTATCTTCCTTTGGCGCACACTTCGTTGCCCGAACCAGCAATACATCCTCTTGGCCGTCCGCCGCCCGGACCCGTTCCATCCGAACGGTGCCCAGGCCGGCGCTCTTCAGCCATCCCTGCAACTCCTCCTCCTCGAACCCCAGCCACTGGTCCGCCAACTGCTCCCGGGCCCATTCCCGCTCGTGGCGCGCCAGGTCGGCCAGAATCAGGGACCCTTCCGGCTGGAGCACCCGGGATATCTCCTTAAGCACTGCCAGCGGGTCCGCGGCGTGGTGCAGCACCATGTTGGCCACCACGCACCCCGTCCCGCCATCGGCCAAGGGGAGATGGGTCATCTCGCCCAGGCGCAGCTCTATGCCGGTCTCGCCGGCAGACGCCAGACGCCGACGCGCCTCCTCCAGCATGGCCGGCGAGTGGTCCACGCCGATCACCTGATGGGCGCGGCCAGCCAACTCGGGCAACAGGGCTCCGGTTCCCACTCCGATCTCAAGCAGGGTGGAAACCGAAGGGACCAGGGCCAGCAGGCGGTCCAGGTACTCGGGGACCGGCAGCAGCGTGCGCGACAGGCTGTCCCACTGCCGGGCGTGCCGGTCGAAAAACTCCAGGTTGCGCCGGCGCCGCTCCTCGAGCGCCAGAGCCAGGGCTGCCAGGTCCTCGCGCCTTTCGGGCAACTGCTCCAGTTCCCCCTCCAGGGCGGGACGGATGGCGCCGAAGAAGCCACTCTCCTCGCCGGTCCGGTAATAACTCCAGGTCCCCTGGCGTTTCACCGACAGCACGCCGGCCTCGGTCAGGATCTTCAGGTGGCGCGAGATGCGCGACTGCCCCATCCCCAGGATGCGGGTCAGCTCCTGCACCGTGAACTCGCCGCGCAACAACACCGCCACCAGTCGCAGGCGGCAGGGATCCGCCAGAGCTTTGAGGACATCTATCATAAAATCAACCTTGGCAATTCTATTAAATCAAGTTTTCTTGATATAGCATGCAAGGTGACCTTTGGCAAGGGAGAAATTTCCGGCCGGTCCTCAACTCCTCAGCAAGTGCGTTCCCAAGCTGGAGCTCGGGAACGAGATAATCTCAGGTGGAGCTAGCCGGCTGCCCGAAAAAGCAAAATCCCCCTACCGCTGCAACCGCGGTAGGGGGATCGTTTAAAAATGTCTGTTATGGAAAGCCAGATCCGATCAGGCGGCCTTGTTCTCGATCACGCCTGCCTGGACCGCTTCCTCGGCGAACAGCTCGTCGAAGATCTCCTGCACGGTGCCGATACGGTCCGCCTTCCAGGCGTTGGTGCCGCAGAAGATCAAACCGGTCTCCACGTCCCCCTGCTGGGCGCGGTCCAGCGCCTTGACGATGCAGAAGCGCTCCTTGCTCTCCTTGTAGGAGCACTTTTTCAGGCACCCCATGCTGCAGCTTGAGGAGCGGTCCTTGTCATAGGCGACTATCGACTCCTGGTTGGAAAGGATGGCGCGCCCGGGAAGCCCCGCGGGGCTCATGATCAGGCCGATATCCTCCTTCTTGCACTCCAGATAGGCCTGCTTGAAGGCATCGTCAGCGTCGCACTCCACGGTCGGGACGAAGCGGCTCGCCATCTGGACGCCGTCGGCCCCCTCGGCCAGAGCGTGCAGAAGGTCTGCCCTGTCCCAGATACCCCCGGCGGCGATCACCGGCATATCCAGGCCGTACTCGGCGCGGAAGAACTCCTTCACGCCGCGCACCGTGGCGTACTGGTCATAGTCGCCGTTGCCGATGTTCTCCATCTTCTCGCCCAGGTGCCCACCCGCGGTATCGGGATCCTCCACCACCACGGCGTCCGGCAGACGGTTGTAGGTCTTGTCCCATTTCTTGGCGATGAGCTGCGCCGCGCGGACCGAGGAAACGATCGGCACCAGGGCGACATCGGGGGCGTGCCCGGTAAGCCCCGGCAGGGTCATGGGGAGCCCCGCGCCGCAGACCAGTACCTTGGCCCCTCCCTCTATGGCAGCGGCGACCAACTCCTCGAAGTCGGTGAGCGCAACCATCACGTTCACCCCGATGATGCCGTCCGGAGCGATGCTGTAGGCCTTCTCCAGTTCGGCCTTGAGAGCCAGGCCGTTGGTTTGAAAATAGTTCTTGCCGTTAAAAAGGCCGCTGTTCAGCGTGATCCCCGGGGAGGCGACCAGCCCGACTCCACCGCATTTGGCAACGTGCCCGGCGAGCGAACCAGCTGAGATCCTGACCCCCATTCCTCCTTGAATGAGCGGGTAGCGGGCTTCGTGTTTTCCAATGCGCAACGGTTTGAACATACTTCCTCCTGAGGTCGTGTCTGCGATGTTTACACATTAACAGAGAATGCGTCTTGCTTTTGTAATAGTAATGTAAAAACAGAAAGGGAATCGCAGCGCCCCTCCTGCCCCAGCCAGCGCGGCGGGACGGGCAAAAGGGCGGCAGATACCCCTTGCAAAATGCGATCTTGGATGCTACAGGTGGTTCATGAAATTCAAGAAAAAGATGTCTAACCCGCTGATAGCACTGATCGGCATCCAGCTCATCTGGGTGGTGATGGTGGTGTTCTGGGTCTACTGGTTCATCGGCCGCAGCCAGGAGTTCCGAGAACTGGCGCTACGCTACAAACCGGAGCTGGTGACCAAGGGGGTCGAGTGGCTGGTCCTGGTCGAGGGGCTCTTGATGCTGCTCGCCATCCTGGCCGGGGTGTACATCATCTTCCTGTACTGGCGGCGTCAGGCCAAGCTGTACATGCAGCAGCGCAGCTACATCTCCCAGCTGACCCACGAGCTCAAATCCCCGCTGGCCTCGATCCAGTTGCATCTGGAGACGGTGAAGCTCAGGGAGCTCCCCAAGGAGAAGCTGGACGGCTTCATCGACACCATGCTCTCGGACACGGAGAGGCTTAACGTCCTGACCAGCAACCTGTTGATGGCCACCCGGATCGAATTCCGGCAACTGGGGGAAAAGGCGAAGCGCGTCGACTTCTCGGCATTCGTGTCAGAGTACCTGGAGCGCAAGAAGGGAGATCTTCCCGAAGGGGGCAGGCTCACGGCCGAGGTGGAGCCTGGCATTCAGGCCGCCGTCGACACCGAGGCGATGGAGATGGCGCTCAGGAACCTGCTGGAAAACGCCCTGCTCTATTCCCCGGTATCACCGGAGATCAAGGTGTCGCTCAAGCGCAGCGGCCGGCACTGCGAGCTTAAATTCCAGGACAACGGCAAGGGGCTCAGCAAGAGCGAACTGGACAAGGTATTCGAGATGTTCTACCGGGTACGTACCCCGGGCGAGAACATCAGGGGGACCGGGCTGGGGCTTTACATCGTGAAGTCCGTGGTGAACGCCCACGGCGGCAAGATCACCGTGGAAAGCCCGGGTCCCGGGAAGGGATGCACCTTCCACATCACCCTGCCGCTTCCCGGCGGGCAGCAGAGAGGTTAGCGGTATGTCAGGGGAAAAACCGCAGATACTCCTGGTCGAGGACGAGATCCATCTGGCGCGCGGCATCACCTTCAACCTGGAACAGGAAGGGTACCTGGTGAGCCATGTGGAGAGCGGCGAGGAAGCCCTGGAGAAGGTGAGGATCGAGAAGTTCGAGCTGATCATCCTGGACGTGATGCTCCCCGGGATCAGCGGTTTCGAGGTGTGCCGGCAGGTGCGGCAGCTGGACTCCCGGGTTCCGGTCCTGATGCTGACCGCGCGTTCCGAGGAGCGCGACCGGATAGCCGGCCTGGCGGAAGGGGCCGACGATTACCTGGTCAAGCCCTTCAACCTGAAGGAGTTCCTGCTGCGCGTATCGGGAATGCTGCGGCGCTCGGCCTGGTATCGCCCCGAGCCGGTCGAGGAGGGTTACCGTTTCGGCGACAACGAGGTATTCCTGCTCTCCTACCGGGCTCGGACCAGGCAGGGGGAGATCGATCTCACCGACCTCGAGGTGCGCATGCTTTCGCTCTTCTTCCATCGGGAAGGCGAGGCGATCCCGCGCGGCGTCATCCTGGAGAGCGTGTGGGGCTACGCCACCGACGCCGAGACCCGCACCCTGGACAACTTCATCGTCAGGCTCAGGAAGTACTTCGAGCCCGAGCCGTCCCGACCGATCTTCTTCCAGACCGTGCGCGGCGTAGGCTACCGGTTCAGCAGGAAGAGCTGAAAACCCAAAAGCTTCAACGCAAAGACGCAAGGGCGCCAAGACGCGGGGAAAATCAATAAACCTGACAATGCCTTGCTGTTACCCTGCCTTGCCGTTACCCTGTCTTAGCCTTTCCTTGCGTCCTCGCGCCCTGGCGTCTTTGCGTTAAGGTTAAAAAAAAGGCCGCCCGATTCCCCGGACGGCCCTCTTCTTTTCTGATGCAACGAGATGTTCCCTTACAGCCCCGCCTTCTCCCTGATCAGAGCGGCCTTGTCGGTGCGCTCCCAGGTGAATTCCGGGAGCTCGCGGCCGAAGTGACCGTAGGCTGCCGTCTTCTTGTAGATCGGACGCAGCAGGTCGAGCTGCTCGATGATGGCGCGCGGACGCATGTCGAAGACCTCGCGCACGATCTCGGCGATCCGCTTGGACGGGATCTTGCCGGTGCCGTTGCAGTCCACCATGACCGATACCGGCTCGGCGACGCCGATGGCGTACGCCACCTGCACTTCGCAGCGCTCGCAGACCCCGGAGGCAACCAGGTTCTTGGCCACGTAGCGCCCCATGTAGGCCGCCGAGCGGTCCACCTTGGAGGGGTCCTTGCCGGAGAAGGCCCCGCCGCCGTGCGCCCCGTGACCGCCGTAGCTGTCCACGATGATCTTGCGCCCGGTCAGGCCGCAGTCGCCCATGGGACCGCCTATGACGAAGCGGCCGGTCGGGTTGATCAGGAAGCGGGTGTTGGCGTCCATCAGCTCGGCCGGGATGATTTTCTTCACCACCTCCTCGATGATCCCTTCCTTGATCATCTCGTAGGAAACCTCGGGTGAGTGCTGCGACGATATGACCACCGTGTCCACGTGGACCGGCTTGTCGTTGATGTACTGGATCGACACCTGGGACTTGGAATCGGGGCGGAGGAAGTCGAGGACGCCGCTTTTGCGCACGTCGGACAGCCTGTGCACCAGCTTGTGCGCCAAAAGGATCGACATCGGCATCAGTTCCGGAGTCTCGTTGCAGGCGAAGCCGAACATGAGCCCCTGGTCGCCCGCGCCCTGCTCCTTGTACATCCCTTCCCCCTCGGTGACACCCTGCGAGATGTCGGGGGACTGCTTGTCGATGGAGGTGAGGACCGCGCAGGTCTCCCAGTCAAAACCCATTGCGGAGTCGTTATAGCCGATTTCGCGGATGGCCTCACGGACAACCTTTGGGTAATCGATAATGGCGTTAGTTGTGATTTCGCCGGCGATGACAGCCATGCCGGTGGTTACCAGCGTTTCGCAGGCCACGCGAGATTTGGGGTCCTGGGTAAGAATGGCATCCAAAATGGCATCGGAAATCTGGTCAGCCACCTTGTCCGGATGGCCTTCGGAGACCGACTCGGAGGTAAAAATAAAATCCTTCATTTCCATATGGTGAAACCCCCTTACAAATATGTGCAGCAGGCGACGTTTAAAAGCACCGAATTGTATAATCTCGCGGTACGATTTGTCAACAGATTAAACTAGACCAACAACGCGTATTCATCTCCGGCAGGTCCCACTCTCTCCCGTCGCTTTGATTAAGCAACACCAATAAACTCTGATACACTCTTGCTATTTCAGGCCTGCAACAGGAGAACCGTTTCACTCAAGGAGGAGATGATGAGATTCATATGGATTGCCCTTGTGATGGCGCTGGCTGCCGGGTGCGGTTCCGGAGGCGGCTCCGCTACTCCTGGCGCTTTGGATTCCGAGCCTGCACCGACGCCAACATCGGCGGCGCTGGAGATACGCACCCTGTCCGCGTCAGCCGCCGTGGTCATTTACGGTGTGGAGTTCGTTCTTTACCTCCCCGCAGGGGTGACCGTAGCTGCAGATCCCACGACCGGGGCGGTGCCGCCAGAGGTACTGCGTCTGGGCAACAGCGGGGCATTCGCGGGAGCGAGGTATCGACCGGCCACAGCGGACACCCGGGCCTCGGTCACCGTGCTGATCGCCGATGCAGGAGGATTTACCGTAGGCGATCTCGCCACCCTGACCTGTAGCTTCGCGCCCGGCATGGCGGTCACCCCTGCGGGGTTCTCGCTGGAACAGTTTGTGGCCAAGAACGCAAACGGCGCGGAGATGACCGGCATAGCCCCCCAGTTCTCGGTCAGAACGCAGTGAGCGGCTGACGGATCATCCCGTCAACCGCTCACGTTATTCCTGAAGCTCTCTGCCTTTAGCCCCCCTCTCTTTATGGGAGGGGCTGGGGGAGGGCCTGCAGCCTTACTCCACCAGTTTCATGCTGTTGATGACAACCGGCTCCACCGGGACATCCTGGTGCCCACCTTTGTTCCCCGTCTTGACTTCGCGGATCTGGTCTACCACATCCATCCCCTCGATCACCTGGCCGAAGACAGCGTAACCGAAACGGTCGGGAGTCTTGCCCGAGTGGTCCAGGAATGCGTTGTCCACAACGTTGACGAAGAACTGCGAGGTGGCGCTGTCCACCACGCTGGTGCGGGCCATTGCGAGGGTGCCACGGGTGTTCTTCAGGCCGTTGGTGGCCTCGTTCTTGATGGCGAACTTGGTCTTCTTGGGCTGCATGTCGACGTCGAGCCCGCCCCCCTGGACCATGAAACTCTTGATCACGCGGTGGAAGATGAGACCGTCGTAGTAGCCGTCCTTGACATAGGAGAGGAAGTTGCGTACAGAAATGGGTGCCTTATCCTGGAAAAGCTCGATTTTAACGGTTCCCATCGACGTTTCCATCACGACCTGGGGATTTTTAACTTCAGTCATTTCTCATTACTCCTTTTCTTTGAGTTTGGTGCTTCGGGTTCTACTACGAACAAAGTTAAATACCACACATCCTGTTCAAGGTGAATAGTTTTTATGACAGTTGTATTGACTGCGACTCCAGAGTATCATTGTCTACCGATGCTGAATGATTATAGCAGATAGAGGGATAAAACGCTGCTCAGCATAAAACGATTCAGGAGGCGAACGTGAGAATAGCCACCATCATCCTGCTGGCCGCACTGGCCTGCACCGTCAACTCCCCGGCGCTGGACGCGTTCGCGGACACAACCCCGGTCCTGCAGCCGGCGAAGGTCGGAGGGTTCGCCCCTGGCTTCACCCTTGATGCGCTGGTCAGTACGGAGAAAGGGAAGGAGTTCAAGAAGATCACCCTGAGCGAGTTGCGCGGCAAGTGGGTGGTGCTCTTTTTCTACCCCATGGATTTCACCTTCGTGTGCCCGACCGAGATCAAGGGGTTCGGCGAGGCCAAGGCGCAGTTCGACAAACTGAACACAGTGGTGCTGGGCGCCTCGACCGACAGCAAGTACTCCCACCTTGCCTGGGTGCAGCGCGGCGACCTGGGGCCGCTGCAGTTCCCGCTGCTCTCCGACCTGAAGAAGGAGACCGCCCTGAGCTACGGCTGTCTGGACGAGAAGGAGGGAGTGGCACAGCGCGCGCTGTTCATCATAGATCCCACCGGCGTGCTGCAGTACCAGGTGGTGCACAATCTGGACATAGGCAGAAGCGTGGAAGAGACGCTGCGGGTGCTTGAGGCGCTGCAGACCGGTTCCCTCTGCCCACTGGGTTGGAAGCCGGGAGAGAAGACCATCGAAAAGCCGGTTCGGTAGTTCTGGTGACTGAGTTCCATTCCAGGACTCAGCCCATGAGTGCCTTCATCTTGGCGAAGAATCCCTCGGCGTTCTTCTCCGCCTCCTCCGGCGGGACTTCCTTGACCACGCCGCTTTGCTGCACGTTCAGGACCGAGGCAGGCAGCTCATCCAGAAAGCGCGAGGGGATGCGCTCCTGCAGCTTGCCGTACTTCTTCCGGAACAGGGTTCGGGTCATCACCAGCTGCTGCCTGGCCCGGGTGATACCGACGTAGGCCAGCCGCCTCTCCTCGTCCACCGTGAAATCCTCGTAGATGGCCCGCTTGTGCGGCAAAATCTCGTCCTCCATCCCCACCAGGAACACGAAGGGGAACTCCAGCCCCTTGCTGGAATGCAGGGACATGAGGGTCACCGCGTCCTTGCCGTGGTCCTTCTTGTCCTTGCCGGAGAAGCGGTCCTCGTCCATGAGCGACACCTTCTCGATGAAGCCTCCCAGGGTCGCCTGCGGCACGCGCTCCTCGTAGGCCGCCATGGAGTTGATGATCTGCTCGACGTTCTCCACCTTCCTCCTGGCCATCTTCTGGTCGTCGATGGTCCTGAAAATCTCCTCCTCGATGCGCAGCTGCTCGAAGAGCGCCTTCCCCTTCTCCGCCAGCCCCCCTTCCAGTTTAAACCCCTCCGCCGCATCCAGTAGGGTCTGGTGGAAGGCGAGCACCTTCTCCTTGATCCCCTCGGTGATCCCCTCGATCTCCCCCACCCGTCCAAATGCCTGGAAAAGGGGCATTTCCTGCTCCAGCGACCACTGGTTGATCCGGATCACGGTGCTGTCGCCTATGCCGCGCTTGGGGAAGTTCACGATGCGCAAAAGCGCCACCTCGTCCAGGGGGTTGGCGATCACCTTCAGGTAGGAGATGGAATCCTTCACCTCCTTGCGCTCGAAGAACTGGGTGCCGCCCACCAGCACGTAGGGGATATCCTCGAAGCGCAGCTGTTCCTCGAAGGCCCTGCTCTGGGCGTTGGTGCGATACAGGATGGCGAAGTCGCTGTAGGGGATGTCGCGCTTGAAGCGCTCCAGCTGGATCCGCTCCACCACCGAGGTCGCCTCCTCCTCATCGTCCTGCACCACGCACAGGTCGATGAGCGGGCCGTCGCCGGACGCGGTCCAGAGCTTCTTCTCCTTGCGCACCTTGTTGTTGCCGATCAGGTTGTTGGCCGCCTCGAGAATATTGCCGGTGGAGCGGTAGTTCTGCTCCAGCTTGATGGTCCGGCACCCCTTGAAGTCTTTCTCGAAGTCGAGGATGTTGCCGACGTCGGCGCCGCGCCAGCCGTAGATGGACTGGTCGTCGTCCCCCACTACGCAGAGGTTGCCGCAGCCTGCGGCCAGCAGGTTCACCAGGAGGTACTGCGATGAGTTGGTGTCCTGGTACTCGTCCACCATGATGTAGCTGAAGCGCTCCTGCCAGTGCTTGAGCACCGGCGGGTGGTGCTGCAAAAGTTCCGCGGTCAGCATGATGATGTCATCAAAGTCGATGGCGTTGAAGGCCTTGAGCGCGGACTGGTAGCGCGGATAGACCAGCGCGGCCATCATGTCCACATCGTCCGTTGGGTTGGGGACGAAGCGCTCCGGCGGAATCAGCTTGTTCTTGGCGCCCGAGATGCGCCAGATGATGCTCTCCGCGTCGTACTTCTTGTTGTCGCTGTTGACCTCGCGCACGATCTGGCGCACCAGCCCGACCTGGTCCGCGGTGCTGTAGATGGAGAAGTTCTTCTTGTACCCCAGCCGCTCGATGTCCCTTTTCAGGACCCGCACCCCGAGCGAGTGAAAGGTGGAGAGTACCATCCCCTTGCAGTGCTTGCGCCCCACCAGGTGCTCCACACGCTCATTCATCTCCTTGGCAGCCTTGTTGGTGAAGGTGACGGCGAGGATGCTGTCGGGCCGGACCTTCTTGTTCAGGATCAGATGGGCGATGCGGTAGGTGATGACGCCGGTTTTTCCGGAGCCGGCGCCGGCCAGAACCAGCAGGGCCCCTTCGGTCTGTTTCACGGCGGCCAGCTGTTCGGGATTTAGTCTGGAAAGGTCGAGCATGGTGAACCTCTTGAAAAAGCGTCCTTTTGGCCGGGCCGCCGCAGCGAGGCGCGCGGGCTTCGGGCCAAAAAAGAGCCGCTCCCGGGAAGGCGCGGCAGGACATTGTTACCAGAACGGAGCCGTCAATGCAAGGAGGCTATATCCATGCCATTCCATTCCGCGCCTCGCTATGCTATAAAGCGAAGTCGCGCTGTGCCCCCCACGGATCAGCTCCCCTCCCGGTTGGAGGGGGATGAGCTGCCGGCACTTCAGGGCGAATACAAGATTCGCCCCTACAAGCATCAGGACGCTTTGGGTCGTAGGGGCGAACCTTGTGTTCGCCCTGCCCCTGCCGCATCTTTCAATTAATCTTCCATGGAGCAGACAATGGACCCAAATACCGCACCCCTCCGCATCAAGGAGCTCGCAAGCGAGATCGAGCGCCACAACCGGCTCTACTACGAACAGGACCAGCCCGAGATAACCGACGGCGAGTACGACCTCCTGTTCCGGGAGCTGCAGGAGCTGGAAACGACCTTCCCCGAGCTCGCTCTCCCCGACTCTCCCACCAAGCGTGTGGGCGGGCGGCCGCTGGCCAAGTTTTCCCAGGTGCGCCACAGCACCCCGATGCTCTCGCTGGAGAATGCCTTCACGGAGAAAGACGTAACCGACTTCGATGACCGGATCAAGCGCTACCTCGGGCTCCCGGCAGAGACCAGCATCTCCTACGTCTGCGAGCCCAAGATGGATGGCGTCGCGGTGGAGCTGATCTATCAAGACGGCGTCTTCAGCATCGGCTCGACGCGCGGCGACGGCCTGGTGGGCGAGGAGGTGACCCAGAACCTGAAGACCATCAAGGACATCCCCCTGCGCCTGCACCTGTCCGAGCCACCCGAGCTGCTCACGGTGCGCGGCGAGGTCTACCTCCCCCTGGCCGCTTTCCAGAAGCTGAACCGGGAGCGCGAGGAAGCGGGCGAGCCGCCCTTCGCCAACCCGAGAAACGCCGCGGCCGGCTCCCTGCGCCAGCTCGACTCCAAGATCACGGCCAAGAGGCCGCTCAGCATCTTCTGCTACGCGCCGGGCGAGCTCAAAGGGATCAGCTTCAGCTCGCAGAGCGACTTCCTGAACAGCATCCCCGCCTGGGGGCTCAAGGTGAACCCGCTGATACGCGTAGTATCGGGGGTCGGGGAGGTGCTGGCCTACTACGACGAGATGATGCAGAGCCGCGACGAGCTCCCCTACGAGATCGACGGGGTGGTGATCAAGGTGGACCCGTTCGACATGCAGCGCGACCTGGGCGAGAAGAGCCGCTCGCCGCGCTGGGCTACGGCCTGGAAGTTCCCGCCGCGCCAGGCGACCACCGTGGTCGAGGATATCGTGCCGCAGGTGGGGCGCACCGGCGTGATCACCCCGGTGGCGCACCTGACCCCGGTCGAGGTTTCCGGCGTCATGGTCTCGCGCGCCACGCTGCACAACTGGGAGGAGATGGAGCGCAAGGACATCCGCAAGGGAGACACCGTCATCGTGGAGCGCGCCGGTGACGTGATACCGGCGGTGGTCCGGGTCCTGACCGAGAAGCGCCAGGGAAACGAGGCCCTGCTTGCCGTGCCTCCCACCTGCCCGGTGTGCGGCGGTGAAGTGGTGCGCATCCCGGGAGAGGTGGCGGTGCGCTGCGTCGGACTCGCCTGCCCGGCGCAGCTTTTGGAGAGGGTGAAGCATTTTGCCGCGCGCCGCGCCATGGACATAGACGGACTTGGGGAGAAATTCATCGAGCAGCTCCTTAACCTGAACCTGGTCAAGGACGTAGCCGACATCTACACCCTCAAGGAAGAGGACTTCATGCAGTTCGAGCGCATGGGGAAAAAGCTCTCGGAAAACCTTCTGAGCGCCATCGAGAACAGCAAGAACCGGGAGCTTTCCCGCCTCATCTTCGCCCTCGGCATCAGGCACGTGGGAGAGCACACGGCGAAGCTCCTTGCGACTTCCTTCGGCACCATGGAGCACCTGGCCCGGGCCAGCATGGAGGAGCTCACCTCGATACGCGAGGTCGGTCCGCAGGTAGCGGACAGCATCACCGACTTCTTCAGAAACGAGGAGAACCTGCGGGTCATAGAGCGGCTGACCGCATATGGCGTGCGCCCCAAGGTGGAAGAGAAGCGGGTGGGAGGCAGGTTCACCGGCAAGACCTTCGTTTTCACCGGCGCGCTGACCCAGTTTTCCCGCGACGAGGCCAAGAAGATGGTGGAGCAGGAAGGGGGACACGCGGCAGGATCGGTGTCGAAGAAGACCGATTACGTGGTGGCCGGAGCCGAGGCGGGGAGCAAGCTGGAGAAGGCCAGGCAACTCGGGGTTCGCGTGCTGACCGAAGAGGAATTCCTGGATCTGATGAAGTAACAAGGTGCGCTGGCTGGAGAATGCCGAGAAAGGTGTTATCCTTCTGCATTAGCTAAGGAGGCAGCCTATGTTGCAGGATTTCAAGACCTTTCTCACCAAGTCGAATGCATTGGCCCTCGCCGTCGGCGTCATCATCGGGGCCGCCACCGGAAAGGTGGTTTCCGGGGTCGTTGACGACCTCCTGATGCCGGTGATCGGGCTGGCACTTCCGTCCGGAGACTGGCGCGAGGCAAAACTGGTGTTGAGGACCGTCACTGACGCAAAAGGAAAGGTGACCGAAAGCGCCATCGCTTACGGTCACCTCCTGGGCACCGTGATAGATTTCATTCTGATCGCTTTGGTGGTCTATCTCATCACCAAAGCCCTGCTCAAACCGGCGCCTGGCCCTGCTACCAAGAACTGCCCCGAGTGCCTTGAGTCCATCCCGGCGGAGGCGCGCAAGTGCAAGGCCTGCGGGTCGAGCGTAGCCTGATCCAGCGCGAAGCACGTTTCCTTTCCCGTTTCCTGTCCCAAAGGTGCACCTGGTTGAATCGCTGATTCAGCCAGGTGCACGCACCATCTCCCGCAAACCCCAAATCAACCCAGCCACTCGCTAATCCCCCATGCGGTGACCAGCACTGAGGAAAACCAGATGATAGCCCTGGGAGTGATGTCTTTCGGGACGTCGGTGAAGGGACGCTTCCCGAGCAGGGCCTCGATCTTAAGGTCAATGGATTGCCTGCCATGGACGAAGACAGCGATGGAGACTGGGAACCAGAGAGCCCCGGTGAGGTTGAGAAAGATGCAGGACCAGCCGTCGAAGCGTTCGCCGGCCGACAGAATCAGGGCGAGGACGATACCTGAAAGTAAAGCACTGGTTTTGGTGGCGTATGGCATCCTCATTGATTTCCCCCCGGTTTAGGGTGACGGGGCAGAGGTATCGCATTGCTACAGGAAACCACGCGAAAATCACATTAGCAACATTAGCGCTTTCAAATAATTCTAAATCTTGGTGCGGGCAAAAGTCTACTCGGATGTAAGTCGGTGCCGAACGCAAAAAGGCCGCCCATCATGTCAATCGATGAGCGGCCTTCTGGTAACTGTTGCCTGTTTCTTCGGTAGCTCGGCTACCTGTTGTTTCAGGATCGGGTCCGTCAGCTTTGTGCCCTTGGAATTTCTTCCAAGTTTACCGTTTCGGAAACAGGCTGATTTCAATATACCACATTCACCGATTTTGTAAAGATTTTCAATTTCACTGCAACCACTGGGTCTCCCTCCCCTTTCTGGGGAGGATTGTGCTGGTGATGAAGCAGATCAGATACCGATGCCGTCGTCGGCATACGACTTTTGCTGCGGGTTCGTACCCCGCTTGAAGAGCAGGACGCTGATCCCTTCCGCCGTGCGGTCGAACTCGAACGCCAGGGCGTTGTCGTAGGCCAGAAGCGCCACTGCCGGCAACTGCCCCAAGTCCCGCAACCTGAACAGCATGCGGTTCCCCTTCTCCAGATAATTGAGCAGACTCGGGGGAGCATCCAGTTCGAAGACACCCTGTTCACCGGTCAGATCGACCAGGTTCAGGCTGGTGGCGGTTACTTCGTTCAGGCTGAGACGTCTGGTCAAAGGATCCGCAGTGCCCAAGGAGCGGGTGCTGACCTCGGCAAGCGGGCTCCCATCCGATTCCAGGGAGGCCTCAATCACCATGCCGGCCGCCACGGTTGAGTTGCTGAAGCGGTCGATCAGGATGAAGCTGCCGGTATCCCGGTTCTGGCGGTAGGTATCGAAGGAGACCGGACGGTCCAGTTCCAGACGCGCCAGGCCGATCTCGTTCAGCCGCAAGGTCGAAACCTGCTTCTGCTCCAGGGTGTTGACGTCGACTGCGTACTGCACCGCGGTGACCCGGCCCGGGGTGACGCCGGTTGCCGTCTTCACCAGGTAGATCTGCCCCGGCTGCAGGGGTTCGTCGTGCATCCAGACCAGGTGCGCCTCGGGATGCCGGGTGTAAATGGGCGGAGCATCGGCCACGGTCAGCATATCGCCCCGGCTGATGTCGATCTCGTCCTCAAGTGTCAGGGTCACAGCCTGCCCCGCCACCGCCTGCGGCAGATCGCCGTTCATGGTGACGATCCGGGACACCCGGCTGGTGCGCCCCGAAGACGCCACCCGCAGTTCGTCCCCCGGCCGGATGGTGCCGGCGGCAACAGTCCCGCAGAAGCCGCGGAAGTCGAGATTGGGGCGGTTTACCCACTGGACCGGCAGACGGAACGGCTGCTCTCCCCGCTCATCCGCGATTTGCACGGTCTCCAGGTAATGCAGCAGGGGCGGCCCCTGGTACCACGTGGTATTGGCGCTCTTCTCGATGATATTGTCGCCGTTTAAGGCCGAGATCGGCAGGGGGGTGATGGAGGAAAAGCCGAGCGGAGCCGCGAACTGCTCGTAGTCCCGCACGATGGCTTCGTATTTTTCCTGGTCGAAATCGATCAGGTCCATCTTGTTGATGGCCAGTACGATGTGCCTGATGCCGACCAGGGAGACCAGGAAGCTGTGGCGGCGGGTCTGGGTCAGAAGTCCTTTGCGGGCATCGACCAGGATCACCGCGACCTGCGCCGTCGAGGCGCCGGTCACCATGTTACGGGTGTACTGCTCGTGCCCCGGGGTGTCGGCCACGATGAACTTGCGCCGGTCGGTGGAGAAGAAGCGGTAGGCGACATCGATGGTGATGCCCTGCTCCCGCTCCGCCTGCAGCCCGTCCAGCAGCAGCGCGTAGTCGATCGCCCCACCCTGGGTGCCGATCTTCTTGCTGTCCGCCTCCAGGGCCGCCAACTGGTCCTCGAAAACCATCTTGGAGTCCCACAGCAGGCGCCCGATCAGGGTGCTTTTGCCGTCATCCACGCTGCCGCAGGTAATGAAGCGCAAAAGCGATTTCTCCTCCTGGCTCTTCAGGTAGGCAAGGATATCTTGTCCGATCAGATCCGATTGATGTGCCATTAGAAGTATCCTTCCTGTTTTTTCTTCTCCATCGAACCGGCCTGGTCGTGGTCGATCAGGCGCCCCTGTCGCTCGGAGGTGCGGGTGAGCAGCATTTCCTGGATGATCTGCGGCAGGGTGTCGGCCTCGGATTCGACGGCGCCGGTCAGCGGGTAGCACCCCAGGGTGCGGAAACGGACCGACTTGTATTCGACCTTCTCCCCGGGCAGGAGCTCGAGCCGGTCGTCGTCGACCATGATCAGCATGCCGTCACGCTCCACGACCGGCCGCACGGCGGAATAGTAAAGCGGCACGATGGGAATCTGCTCCAGGTGGATGTACTGCCAGATGTCCAGCTCGGTCCAGTTGGAAAGCGGGAAGACGCGGATGCTCTCGCCCGGCTTGATGCGGGTGTTGTACAGGCTCCAGAGCTCCGGGCGCTGGTTCTTGGGGTCCCAGCGGTGGTTGGCGCTGCGGAAAGAGAAGATGCGCTCCTTGGCGCGCGACTTCTCCTCGTCGCGACGGGCGCCGCCGAAGGCTGCGTCGAACTTGTAGCGGTCCAGCGCCTGCTTCAGCCCCTCGGTCTTCATGATGTCGGTGTAGAGCGCAGAGCCGTGGGTGAAGGGAGAGACCCCCTTGCTGACCCCTTCCTCGTTGACGTGCACGATGAGGTCAAGCCCCGACTCCTGCGCCATCCGGTCCCGGAACTGGATCATTTCACGGAACTTCCAGGTGGTGTCGACGTGCAGCAGGGGAAACGGCGCCGGGGCCGGATAAAAGGCCTTGCGGGCCAGATGCAGCATGACCGCCGAGTCCTTGCCGATGGAATAGAGCATGACCGGGTTGTCGAATTCAGCCACCACTTCGCGGATGATGTGGATGCTTTCGGCTTCGAGCTGCTGCAGGTGGGTCAGATTTTTGGTCATAAGGTTTCCCGTTTTTCTACTTACTGGCTGTCCGGCATGAGCGGCCGGCAGGACTGGGCGAACACAAGGTTCGCCCCTACGAGCCCGGCAGGGGCGGAACTTGTATTTCGCACTCCCTACACCCCTGCTGTCGATCTTATCTCTTGTGCAAGCCGCACTCTTTGTGTTCCGGATTCTCCCACCACCAGCGGCCGGCACGGGCGTCCTCTCCGGGCTGTACCGCTCGGGTACAGGGGGCGCAGCCGATGGAGCGGTACCCCTCTTTCAGGAGGCGGTTCTGAGGCAGGCGACGGTCCTGGACGTAGCTGACAAGCTGCTCCTCGGTCCAGTTGAGCAGCGGGTTGATCTTGAGGATGCCGCCGTTCAGGTTATCGAGCTCGATGGCGGTCAGGTCGAGGCGAGTCACGTTGTGTTCCCGGCGCAAACCGGTAATCCAGCCGCTCAAGCCCTGGAGAGCCCGCCCCAGCGGCTCCACTTTGCGGATATGGCAGCACTCATGGCGGTTTTCCAGCGACTCCCTGAAGGAAAACAGCCCCTTCTCGCGCTCCAGCTTTTCCACAGCTTCGTGCTTGGGGAAATACCAGTCGATGGGAATCCGGTAGCGCTCCGTGATGGCGTCTGCCACCTCGTAGGTTTCCTCGTTCAGCCTTCCGGTATCGAGCGCGAAGATGCCGATCTCAAGGCCGGCCTCTTTGGCCATATCGATGATGGCGACATCTTCCAGGGAGAAGGAGCAGGCCAGTTTCACCGGGCCGCCCGCCGCTTCCAGGCCGATCCGGAGAATATCCTGCGGGGATGCGTCAAGGGGTATTTCAGGAACAGATTTCATGTGCTAGGCTTCCTTTTGATGGCGTTACCGAATCCAGGCATACTTCCCCCACCTGCTTCGTTGACCTGTGATATATAATAATCAACCGAAACAGTCAAGAAAAAATTCGCTAATTGCCACACACACTAGTAAACATTGCCGGAAAGGATTGGGGCGCTAAGAAAGAGACTACCGTACGATGTTCACCTGGGTGCCCACCCTGATCCTGCGCGCCAGTTCCAGCCCGTCCTGGTTGTCCATCACGAAACAGCCACCGGTCACGCGCCGGCCGACCCGCTTGGGATCGTTGTTGCCGTGTATCCGGTAGATGGCCCCCTTCCAGGTCTTGTGGGACAGCGCGATCTTAAAGGCTCCCATGTAGTTCAAGGGGTGTCCCGGCGGCACCTTGGCCGGAAGCACGATGCCGCGGTCGCGGAATACCTGCCGGGAATAGGGGGTGGGATACCACCAGGGATCGAAGTAGATGCCGGTAACCTTGCCCAGACCGAGTGGGTAGGTATCGAGCCCCCTGACGGCGGTGCCTACCGGGTACTCTGCGACCGGCAGCCGGTCGCCATTGGCGCCGGCCTCAAAAAGGGTGAGCCGCCTGCCGCTTATGCTGATCTCGACGTAATATGCCTTGGCAACGGCTCCCGCCGTCTGGGTAGTTTTGGGCGCAGTAGCGGGTGCCTCAGCGCGGAGGGCGTGCGGCACAAGAAGGGAGATTATTACGGTGGCAATCAGGGCCCGCATGCACATGAGCAACTCCATGCGACAACCCCTCCAGGTCATAGACTCAGGTAAATCAGCTCCGCAGTTTTCTCTGCCAGACTGTCACTTCGCCAGCTTCGCCGTAAGGGTCGGGACGAACTGCATGACGTCAGCTACCACCAGCACATCGGCGACCTCGCCGATGGGCGCATCCTTGTCCTTGTTGATGGCGACGATGAAGCCGGACTTCTTCATGCCGGCCAGATGCTGGATCGCCCCGCTAATGCCACAGGCAACGTAGAGCTTGGGGCTCACGGTCTGGCCGGTAGTGCCGACCTGGTGCCCATGCGGGACCCAGCCGCTGTCCACGACGGGGCGGCTAGCTCCCAGTTCCCCGCCGAGTGCCTTGGCAAGGGCAGCTATCACGGGGATGTTCTCCATCTTGCCGATACCGCGTCCGGCGCTCACGATCACCTCGGCCTTGGCAAGATCGACCCCCTTGGCCTCAGCCGCCTCGTAACCCAGGAAAGTCACCCCCCCTGCCCCTTCCACATCGATGCGCTGCAGTTGCGGAGTGCCACCGGGGTTGACTGCCGCAAAAGCACCGGCCTGCAGGGTGAGCACTGCCACCGGGGTTGCCGGCTTTACCGTGCGCCGCATCTTCTGGCTGCAGCAGGGAAGCTCGAAGCCCCCTTCGACTACCGAAATCACCTCGGAGAGCTGGGCCACCTTCAGGCTCGCGGCGACACGCGGCGCCAGATCCCAGCCGTAGGAGGAGTGCAGGAAGACGACGTAATCCGGCTTTTCCCGCTCGACCGCGGCCAGGACCAGCTTCTTGTGCAGATCGGGGTTATATTCGCCGTACTTTCCGGAATCGGCCAGATAGAGGGTCCCGCCATAGGAGGGGAGGTCTGCCTCGCCCCCGATCAACAACATCGCGGTCTCGGCTCCGAGCTTCGCCGCAAAGCCGAACAGTTCGTAGCTGGATTCGAGCAGTTTCCCTTCCTTGCTTTCGCCGATAAGCAGTGCTTTCATGTCATCCCCCTAGCGTAACACCGCGGTTTTTTCCTTGAGTATGGCTATCAGTCTCTCCGCCTGGTCCGCCACGTCCCCTTCCAGGACCACGCCGGTGCCCTTTTTGGCGGGCGCATAGAAAGTTGCGGTCTGCGCCAGAGGCTGCTCATGAAGCAGGTCGCCCACCGGGATCACCAGGATCTCTTTCTTCTTGGCCTTCATAATATTGGGAAGGGTCGGGTAGCGCGGCACGTTGAGACCGAGCTGGCAGGTGACGACGGCCGGAGTCTTCAGTTTCACGATCCCCTTCACCCCTCCTTCCAGTTCCCGCTTCACGGTCACAATGCCGTCGGCGTACTCGAACTTGATGATGGTCGAGGCGCAGGCGAAATTGAGCAACTCGGCGACAGTCACCCCGACCTGGGCAGAGCCCCGGTCCTGGGACTGAAGCCCGGTGAAGACCAGGTCAAACTGCTGGTCCTTGGCGTAGGCCGCAATGATGGACGCGATCTGGAACGGGTCCTTCAGGTGCGGCGAGGGGTCCTGCACCTGCACACCGCGGTCGCACCCCATGGCGAGGGCCTTCTTCATGGCCTCGACCACCCGATCCGGCCCGATGGAGAGGACCGTCAGCTCCGGCTCCCCTCCCAACTGCTCCTTGAGGCGTACCGCCTGTTCCACCGCGTATTCGTCGTACTCGTTCATCCGGAAGGCCAGGTCGGTTTCCGAGAACCAGACACCTGCGCTGTCCGGCTTGAACCTCGATTCCATGTCAGGTACCTGCTTGATACACACCAGAATTTTCATGACGCCTCCGCGGAAGTAGTCTTCATTATAAAAGCAGCCTGCGTTGCTACAACTATAACCTAAATGATACCGGCGTGTTGAAAAAACTTGACCCCGCACTCAACCCAAAAGCAGCTTGGAGATGATGACGCGCTGGACCTCGTTGGTCCCTTCGTAGATCTCGGTGATCTTGGCGTCCCGGAACATCCGCTCCACTTCGTAATCGCAGATGTAACCGTAGCCGCCGTGGATCTGCAGCGCTTCCTTGGTGACGAAGGTGGCGGCCTCGGACGCCATCATCTTGCACAGGGCGGACTCCAGAATATAGCTCCTGCCGGCGGCCTTGAGCCAGGCGGCCTTATAGGTAATGAGCCTGGAAGTCTCGATCCGGGCGTACATGTCGGCCAGCTTGAACTGGATTGCCTGCAGGTCGCAGATCGGCGCGCCGAACTGCTTGCGCTCCTTGGAATAGGCCAGCGCCCGCTCGAAGGCGCCCTGGGCGATGCCAAGGGCTTGGGAGGCGATGCCGATGCGCCCGCCGTTCAGGGTGTCCATCGCTATCTTAAACCCCTCCCCTTCTCTGCCCAGCAGGTTTTCAGCGGGGACGCGCACCTGGTCCAGGGCAAAGGCCGTGGTGTAACTGCCACGAATGCCGAGCTTCTGCTCGTTCTTCAGGATCTCCACGCCTGGCGAGGTGAGGTCGACGATGAAGGCGGAGATCCCCTTGTGCTTGAGATTCTTGTCGCTGGTGGCAAAAAGGACTCCGGTCCCCCGGTAGCCGCCGTTGGTGATGAAAATCTTGGAGCCGGTGATCACGTAGTGGTCGCCGTCCCTGGTGAACGAGGTGCTGATCGCGCCGCAGTCGCTGCCGGCGTCAGGTTCGGTGAGCAGGAAACAGCCGATGATCTGGCCACTGTTCAGCGCGGGAAGCCACTTCCTCTTTTGTGCTTCGCTGCCGAAGCTGTAGATCGGCCCGCTGCAAAGCGAGGTGTGGGCCGAGATCAGGACGCCGCTGGAGCCGCAGGCCCGGGAAACTTCCTCGACCACAATGGCATAGGAGAGCATATCCATGCCGGCCCCGCCGTACTCCTCGGGGAGGTAGCTGCCCAAAAGCCCCATTTGCCCCATCTTGGCGACCAGTTCATCCGGGATCATGTGCTCCTCGTCGATCCTCCTGGCGATCGGCTTGATCTCCTTCTCGACGAAATCGCGCACGCTGTCGCGCAAAACCTTGTGGTCCTGACTCAGTTCGAAATCCATGTCCTACTCCTGGTTGTCAGAATAGCTGCGGGTTACACCTATCGTCCCCTCCCCCAGAGGGGGAGGAGCACTATTGGCCCGTGAAGTTGGCGGCACGCTTTTCCACGAAGGCCGCCATCCCTTCACGCTGGTCCTTAGTGGCAAAGAGTACCCCGAAGAGGGAGGCTTCGTAGCGGAAACCGTCCTCCTTGGTCATGTTGAGCCCGTTGGCAATGGCGTCCTTGGCGTACGCCACCCCGACAAGGCCCGTCCCGGCTATGGTGGATGCGGTCTCCAGCGCCTTGGTCAGCAGTTCCGCTGCCGGATACACCTCGTTCACGATTCCCCAAGCGAGGGCCTTCTCAGCGGAGATCATCCGTCCGGTGAAGATCATCTCGTTCGCCTTCGCGGGGCCAATGAGCCGCGCGAGGTTTTGCGTGCCGCCGAAGCCCGGCATGATGCCGAGGGTAACCTCCGGGAAGCCTACTTTAGCCTTGTCGCTTGCGTAGATGAAGTCGCAGGCCAGCGCCAGTTCCAGGCCGCCCCCCAGCGCGTAACCGTTCAGCGCCGCGATCACCGGTTTCTTCAGCTTGCTCAGCGCCAGCATGACCTTCTGCCCTTTGAGAGCGAAGCTGTGCCCCTGGAAGGAGTCCAGGGAGGCCATCTCCTTGATGTCGGCACCGGCCACGAAGGCCTTTTCGCCGGCACCGGTGATCACAACGACCTTGACGTCATCATCCTGCTCCAGATGGGAGATGGCGCATTCAAGCTCGGTAAGCAGCTGTTCGTTAAGGGCATTGAGACTTTGGGGGCGGTTGATGGTGAGCTTGGCTACACCGGCCGATGCTTCCAGCAAAAGGTTCTTGAATTCCATTGTGTGCGCTCCCTCCTGGGGAAACCCCGTTAATAGCGATAGAAGCCGCGGCCGGTTTTACGGCCCAACTCCCCAGCGTCCACCATCCTGACCAGCAGCGGACAGGGACGGTACTTCGGATCCTTGAAACCGTTGAAGAGAACGTTGGCGATGGCAAGCACGGTGTCCAGCCCGATCAGGTCGGCAAGCGCGAGTGGCCCCATCGGCTGGTTGGTGCCAAGTTTCATGCCGTTGTCGATGTCTTCGGCACTCGCCACTCCCTCGTAGAGGGCAAAGATGGCCTCGTTGATCATGGGGATCAGCACGCGGTTTACGATGAACCCGGGATAGTCCTGGGACACCGCCACCTCCTTGCCCAGTTTGGCGGCCAGCGTCTTGGCGGTGCGAAAGGTCTCGTCGCTGGTGGCGTGTCCGCGGATCAGCTCAACCAGTTTCATGACCGGGACCGGGTTCATGAAATGCATACCGATCACCTTGTCGGGACGCTTGGTGACCGAGGCGATCTTGGTAATGGATATGGACGAGGTATTGGTGGCGAATATGGTGGAGGGGGGAACGATGCCGTCGAGTTTGCTGAAGATCTCCAGTTTGAGCGCCTCGTTTTCAGAGACCGCCTCGACGCAGAAATCGCTCCCTGCGAGTCCCGACATGTCACGTGTTGTGGTGATGCGCCCCAAGGTCGCGCCTATCACGCTCTCCTCGATGGCCCCCTTTTTCAGCTGGCGCTCCAGATTCTGCTTGATGACGGCCAACGATCTGTTCAACTGTGAAACAGCGACGTCGAATAATACCACGTGGTAGCCGCTCAAAGCGAAGACATGGGCGATGCCGCTCCCCATCTGCCCCGCACCCAACACTCCGATCTCGTTGATCATGGTAGCCTCCTGGTTCGTCATTACATAGAGAGGAATTTATTCAGCAGCGCTCAAAAATTGCCGCCACCGCTTCTCCGCCGCCTATGCATAGGGTGGCGAGACCGTACCGGGCCTGGCGCCGCCTCAGTTCCCGGACCAGCGTAGCCGCAAGCCGGCCGCCGCTCGCGCCTATGGGGTGTCCTATGGCGCAGGCGCCGCCGTTCACGTTCACCTTGTCCAAGGGGAGCTTCAGCCTCTTGATCGCCAGCAGGGCCACCGAGGCAAAGGCCTCGTTGATCTCGAAAAGGTCGATCTGGTCCAGCGTCAGCCCCGCGCGTTGGCAGGCGCTTTCGATGGCTGAGACCGGTGCCTCCGGGAACTGCTCCGGATGCAGACTGGAGGTGGAGTAGGCGACCAGGCGAGCCTTCGGGGCCAGCTTATGACGCTTCAGCCCCTCGCTGCCGGACAGAAGGCAGAGCGCCGCGCCGTCACTTATGGTGGAGGCGTTGCCTGCGGTGATAGTCCCGTCCTTGCCGAAGGCGGGGCGGAGTTCGGACAGCCTGCTGCTGTCCCCCCGGAACGGCTCCTCGTCGGCCTCGACGGTCTCGTCCCCCTTGCGCCCCTTCTTGACCACGGGGACCAGTTCCTCGGCGAAAATTCCGCCCGATACCGCCTGCTGCGCCAGTCGGTAGGAGCGCTCTGCATAGGCGTCCTGCTCCTCCCTGGAGATCTCCCAGCGCTTGGCGCTCGCGTCGCCGATCTCGCCCATGTGCCGGCCGGAGTAGGGGTCCTGCAGGCCGTCGTAGATCATGAGGTCCAGGAACTCGCCGTGCCCGAGCCGGTAACCGCCGCGCGCCTTCTTCAGGAAGAAGGGAGCCTGCGACATGCTCTCCATCCCCCCCGCTATGACCAGTTCGGAATTGCCCAGTTGGATGCTGTCCGCTCCCAGCATGATCGCTTTAAGACCGCTGCCGCACACCTTGTTGATGGTCATGGCATGCGCCTGATCCGGGATGCCTGCCGCGCGCATGGCCTGGCGTGCCGGCGCCTGGCCGCAACCGCCGGACAGCACCTGCCCAACGATCACCTCGTCTATGGCTTCGGGAGAGAGGGAAGAATATTGTAACAGCGCGCGCATCACCGCGGCAGCAAGCTGCGGCGCTGTCTGGTCGGCCAGCGCTCCTGAGAAGGAACCGAACGGCGTTCTCAACGCCTCCACTACAAAGACCTCTTTCATAGTTGCGTACTCCCTGGATAAATTACTCTATACACTAGGATATAAGACGGTTTATATGACGTCAAATGGTTCAAACGTCCTTTTATTTCTCCCATGAGTCGTCTTACACTCAAGCTCTCAGTTAAACGCCAGTTCCTGATATCCAACGGCTGCCGCACTTGGCTTGCGCTAACCAGACCTTTTGATGTATCGAGTGGAGAGTAGGAAGCAGGGAAAGTCGAAAACAGAGGAATTGCCCAGGAGAAAAGACATTAAAACGGCTGCCATGGCAGTTTGCGAAAACTCCCTGTAGGTCGGGGTGAACGGATTCTCCGTGAACCCCAACATTGGCAACGTTGGGGTTCACGGTGAGTCCGTTCACCCCAACCTACGTCGGCCGGTTTTACCTGTTTGGTTCCGGCTAGGCCGGATTAGGGAATGGGACTAAAGGTAGATCTGGTATTCTTGAAAGTGCTGCTTCTGCGGGGCGACCTAGTGCCAGTAGCCCAATTCAGGGTCTTCAGAGGCCGGGTCAATGATGAAGTTCATACTCCCGTTTTTGAGCCTGCTCTCCAGATCCGAGAGCTGCTCGGTAAGCTGCCGGAATATCACATTCTTTTCAGTGATATCCTCTACCGTGTCCAGTTTTGACAGATACCTGAGATACCGTGCATATGCCTCGTCAAAAGTCTTATCCATGGTACATCCTCCCGTTGCACATAAACACGCCTGCGCCCTAGATAGGTGTACCGATAAATTAGAATTTTTTCAAGTATTTTTTAAGAATTTTCTAACGACATCACGAAGTGACCATGGTCTCGACCCGGTTGCGCCCGTTTTGCTTGGCCCGGTACAGTGCCTCGTCTGCCTGACGGAACAGGGAATCGACACTGTCGACATTGGGTGAGGGGTAGGTCGCGACACCGGCGCTGATGGTAACGGTGAGATCTTCCAACGGTGGGGGGAAGGTATGCTCCAGCACCGCCTGGCGCAGACGCTCGGCAACCATCACCCCGCCGGCCAGCGTGGTGCCGGGGATGACCAGCACGAACTCCTCGCCGCCGTAGCGTGCGGCGCTGTCATAGGCGCGTAACTGCCGCTGGGCAAGCATCGCCACGGCCCCCAGCACGACGTCGCCGTTTTGGTGTCCGTAGGTGTCGTTGACCTTCTTGAAGTAGTCGATGTCGATAATGATAAGGGAGAGGTATTCGTTGTTGCGCCGCGCGCGGAAGAACTCGCCGTCCAGGACCTCGGAGAGGTAGCGCCGGTTGAACAGGTTGGTGAGATGGTCGATGTTGGTCAGTCTTTTGAGAAGCTCGTTGGCTTGCTTCAGCTCGTCCTGCAGCGACTTGATCTTCAGCTGGACCTTGACCCGTGCCACCAGTTCGCCGGAGTCGAAGGGCTTGGTGAGATAATCGCTGGCACCCTGCTCCAGCCCCTTGATCTTGGAGTTGAAGTCCATCATACCGGTCAGCATGATGATCGGCACCCCCTTCAGCTCCGGGCGGGACTCAACCAGTTGAAGGAACTTGAAGCCGTCCATGCGAGGCATATCGACATCGCAGATGACGAGGTCGGCCTTGGAGTCGATCAGGGTCCTGAACCCCTCCAAGCCGTCCTTGGCCTCTTTGTACTGCTCAAAAAGCCCGACTTCACTCAGTGTGCGCACAACCTGCTCTCGAATGGCAGGGGAATCGTCGATCACAAGCACACAGGCAGACATGCAAAATCTCCCAGCGACAAAGCACAAGCGAACCTGCCGGCGTGGTGTCCGCTCGGCAGTTCCACCTCTGTTATCAGCGTTCAGTGTGGTCCAGGCATCAAAGGTAAAACATTAAAAGTTCACAACATCACAAACCGCACTCTTTCTTCTTTGCTCGATGGGAAATCAATGCTTTCGGTAAGGTCTAAGAAAAATGTAGATTATCAGCAGAAATGGTAATGAGGAAAAAGCCGCTTCCAGATTCCCTTGGAAAAGTTGCCAAGTGCCAAAGCTGATTACCGAGACCGTAAACAAAATCATAAAGAAAGCTGCAGGTTTGCTCATAACGGGATAATAGCCAATATTAATGCAGCTTGTCCAGACAATTAATAAAGGAACTAACCACGGCGCCAGGCGAAGAAGGACTCGCGCCTGCCCCGCTGCGACTGCTAGGGGGTGTTCCAGTCCCAGCAGAATTTCAGCTCGTCCTCGGTGATGAACAACTCGCAGCAGGTCTTCTTGAAAACCGCCTGATTGGCCGCGCTGTCAAGCTCTTCCTGCACCGTGGTCTCGATCTGGGCATCCGTCAGGTCTAGCTGCTTTTCGAAAGCCCCTTCGATGAGACCCGGGGTCCAGCCGGCAGACTTCAGATGCTTCTTCAACATGGCTATGTGAATACTGTTATTGACGCCGTAATCGACCAGCAAAAGCACGTTCTTGGGCATCTCCGTACCTCCGTCAAACCCGTGAAGCAGATAGCTCCGATGTGGATAACGCGGACAGGGCGAATTATGATTCGCCCCTACCTGGACCCGTCTAGATTACCACAAAAGTTTGCGGTCTGACTCGAACTCCATCAGTTTGCCGGTCAGCGGATCGCGGAATTTCAGCGATTTGGCCAGCAGTTGCAGCGGGGTATCGAAGAGGTCGGGGCGCTGCGGTTCCAGCTCCGGGTAGTACCTGTCGTTCAGGATGCCAAACCCCAGGGCGCTCATGTGGAGCCTTAACTGGTGGGTCTTGCCAGTAAAGGGGGTGAGAATGAAGCGTGACAGCCCCTCCCTAACCTGCACCAACTGGATCCGGGAGCGGGCGTTGACCGGGCCGGGCACGGTCCTCATCCGGAACCACGGTTCGCCCGGCACCATGCGGTTCTCCACCAGCCAGACCCCGCTTCCCGGGTCGCCACGTCCCGCGGAGATCGCCTGATAGCTCTTGTCGATCTCACCGCTCTTGAAAAGCTCGTAGTAGCGGCTCCGGGTTTGCCTGTTGGCCGAGAAAAGGACGATGCCAGCGGTCTCACGGTCGATCCTGTGCACCGGCACCAGGACGTGATTTCCCGTCCTCTTTCTCAGGCGGTGCAGCAGGCATTCGTCCAGATAGGGACCGGCGGGGG
>Ga0209212_1002314_pt1 | contig 27490 bp, 23 predicted proteins | sample RifGroC2_FD_183996 | JGI IMG/M metagenome (GOLD analysis project Ga0209212, IMG submission 183996) | Groundwater microbial communities from Rifle, Colorado, USA - Groundwater C2 (SPAdes) (version 2) | ecosystem: Environmental > Aquatic > Deep subsurface > Groundwater | place: Rifle, Colorado... | reverse complement strand
GAACAACCACGCCGTGGCGGGTTACGCCAACGCGGTCGCGGTGGGCGCCGCCACCGCCACGCTGAGAACTGACCTGTCCGCCGTGGCTCTCTCCACCGGCCCGCTAACCAATTACGCCAATTGGAACGCGGCCTTCGGGTGGGGCAGCCACGCCCTGGCCGGCTACGCCGGCGGCTCCGCGGTAGGCACGGCCACCGCCACGCTGAGGACTGACCTGGCCGCAGTAGCGCTTTCCACCGGCCCGCTGGCCGACTATGCCAGTTGGAACACGGCCTTCGGCTGGGGCAACCACGCTACAGTTGGCTACGAAACCGCGGCAGCCCACACTGCCAGCCTGGAGGCCTACGCAACGCTGGCTTCTACCCAGTCTTTAAGCGGTTCCAATTCTTTCACCTCGGCCAGCGCAACGGTGCCGGGCGTTACCATTTCTTCAGGCCTGGTGGTCGCGGCCGGCCGCGTAGGCATCGGTACAGCCTCCCCGTCTGCCACGCTGGAAGTGGTGACGGATTCCGCGGTCTATTTCAGGCGGAATGCGGCCGACGCGCTGCCGGTCAGCCAAAGCCTGCTGCGCTCCCGCGGCACGCCCGCAGCCCCGGCCGCCTTGGGCAACGGCGACTATATAGGCTCCCTGGACTTTACCGGCTACGACGGGGCTTCGTACTTGAACTATGCCGGCGTGAGCGGCATAGTCGACGGGGTGGTCTCCGCCGGAGTGCTGCCTACGGCCCTTAAATTCAACACAGGCTCGGCCTCCGGCTTAGAGCGTATGCGCATCACCAGCGCCGGCAGGGTGGGTATAGGCACAGCCGGCCCCAACTATTCCTTGGATGTGCAGGGCGGCAACATAAACGCTTCGGGCGGCCTGTGCATAGCTGACAATTGCAAATCCTCCTGGGCTTCCGTGGACAACCTGGGCAACCATACCGCTTCCCAGGCGCTCGACATGGCTGGCTATGCCGTAAACAATGTTTCCGCGCTGACCGTGACCGGCTCCATGTCGCTGCCGATCAGGCGCGTAACATTCGCTGACCACCCTTACCTTGTCTCGGGCGCCGACTATACCATCGTGGCCGACGCTACCGACGGAAGTTTTACCATTACCCTGCCGGCCGCCGCCTCCGCAACCGGTCGCGTCTACATAGTTAAAAGGGTAGACGACCCCGCGGCCAATGTCGTTACTCTGGACTCAGCTGGCGGCTTGGTAGAGGGGGCTGCTTCCCAGGCCATTAACTCGCTTATGGGGGAAAGCATCATTGTGCAGAGCGACGGGACCGATTGGCATGCCCTGTCCTGGTACTGGCAGTAAACAAGCCGGTGAAAATAGGCCCGGGATACCCTCCCGGGCCTATTTATTTATATAATTGAGGTTTACGCGGCAAGAAAGGCCCCGCCGCCTCTTAGTTTTATTCGCTATTCTTCAAACCACCAGGGGATTTTAAATGTACCTCAAAGCGCTTGAAATTTACGGTTTTAAATCCTTCGCCAACAAGATCAAGATGCCGCTCAAACCCGGCATCACCTGCATCGTGGGCCCTAACGGGTGCGGCAAGTCCAACGTGGTCGACTCCATAAAGTGGTGCATAGGCGAAATGAGCTGGAAGTCGCTGCGCATGCCGTCCATGATGGACGTCATTTTCGCCGGCACCACCAAGCGGCAGGCCCTCAGCATGGGCGAAGTCGCCATGACCTTCGATAACGATTCCCGCAAACTGCCGCTCGACTTCAGCGAAGTCACCGTCACCCGCAAGATCTACCGCTCCGAAGAATCCGAATATTTCATCAACAAGGTGCAGTGCCGCCTCAAGGACATCCGCGAGATGTTCCTCGACACCGGCATCGGCACCGACGGCTACGCCATCATCGACCAGGGCGAGGTGGAGACCGTGCTGAGCTCCTCCGCCGAGCAGCGCCGCGAGCTGTTCGAAGAAGCCGCCGGCGTCTCCAAGTACAAGGCCAAGCGCGAAGAGGCCGGCCGCAGGCTCGAGAAGGTGGAGGCCGACCTGAACCGCCTGGCCGACTCCATGATACTGCTCGACGAACAGATCAAGAAGCTCGACAAAGAGGCCGCCAAGGCCCGCCTGCAGCAGAAATACAAGGAAGAGCTGACCGGCGCCGAGATAGCCCTGCTGCTTAAAGACGGGGACAGCTTCGCCGCCCGCAGCGCCGAGGCCGCCGCCCGCCTGGAGCCGGTGAAGAAGGAACTTTCCGAGATAGCCGTGGCCATCACCGGCCTGGAAGGCGAGATAGCCGCCCTGAACCTGACCCTCGCGCAGAAAGGCGAGGAGCAGCGCGTGCTGAAGGAAGCCGTCAGCAGCGTTAAGACCGACAAGGTGCAGGCCGAGGGCCGCATAGTGTCCGGCGACAACATGCTGGCCGAGATAGCCAGCCAGCGCGAGCAGCTGGGGGTTTCCGAGCGGCGCAACGCCGAGAAACTTTCCGCCACCGCGCCCCGCATAGAAGAGCTGCGCGCGAAACTTTCTTCCGAAGAAGGCGGGCTGCCCGCCCTGCAGGCCGAGTACGAGACCGCCGCCGCGGCCCTGGCCGGAGTGGCCGGGCAGATGCGCGCCGCCGACGAGGCCGCCGAGGGCATAGCCCGCGAGATGAATGAAGCTTATTCCCGCGAGATGGAGATCTCCAACAAGATAGCCGTCACCGGCGCCAATATAGGCCATTTCAACGACGCGAAGGCCGGCCTGGAGAAGGACATAAACGATACCGCCGCCGCCGTGTCGGCCATGGAGTCCCGCATAGCCGAGATGAAGGCCCGCTCCGCCGCCCTGGGCAGCGAGCTGGCCGCCGAGAAGGAAAAAGAAGCCGCCGCCGAAGCGCAGGGCAAGGCTTTGTCCTCCCGGCTGGCCGAGATAGACGCCCGCCAGGCCAAGATCCGCGAGGACAAGGCCTGGGACCAGAGCCGCCTGGAAGCCATCCTGGCCCAGGGCGAGCACGATTCCTACTGGGTGGGCATCAACGGCGTGCTGAACTCCGGCATCGCCGGCGTGAAGGGCACGCTGCGCCACCTGCTTGCTATCCGCAAGGAAGACCGCGTGGCCGTGGACGAGGCCCTGGGCCGCTTCCTGGACTCCATAGTCTGCGACACCGCCGCCTCCGCCGAAGAGGCCATCAATTACCTCAAGCACATAGGCAAGGGCCGCTGCCGCTTCCTGATACTGGAGAAGGCGCCGCAGGCGCCCGCGCAGCAGGAGGGCTGGACGGCCCCCGGCGCGCAGCGCGTGCTGGAAAAGTTCACCTGCGAGCCGCAGTACCTGCCGCTGGTGAGCGCCCTGCTCGCCGGGATCTACTCCGCCGGCGGTTCCGTGCACGGGCCCTTCTGGGTGACCGGCGGCGTCGACGAGGTCGTTTCCAACGAGCCGTATTGGGAAGAGAGCGACGACCTGAAGGCGCAGCTCCTGAAATTCGACGAAGAGAACGCGGCCCTGGAGGCCGAGAAGATTACCCTGCAGCCGCAGCTGGAAGGCGCGCTCACCGCCGAGGCGTCCGCCGAGGACAGGGTGCGCACGCTCGATATAGAATTCCATAAGAACGAGACCGAAGCCGCCGGCGCCGAAGACGATCTGCGCCTGAAGCGGGAAGGCCTGGCGCTGTCCCAGTCGGAAAAAGACAAAGCCGAAGCCTCGGTCAAACAGGCCGAGGCCGAGTTCGCCGCGCTCGTGGACGGCAAGGCCGCCATCGTGGCCGCCTCGGAGGCCAAGCGGGCCGAGCAGGCCGCGCTGGGAGAAAAGAAGGACGCCCTGCACCAGGACTTCGCGCGCCAGAAGGAAGAGCTCGGGGGCCGCAAGGCCAACCTGGACAATTACCGCCAGAACCTCGAGGCCGCCAGGGCCGAGCTGTCCCGCGCCGAGGGCGACCTGGCTTCGCTGACCGAAGAAAAATCCCATTTCGAAGAGCGCCGCGCCGAGCTGGCCTCCCGCGAGGAGCGCTACCGGGGCGAGATCTCCTCTTCCCGGGCCCGCCTGGCCGAGCTGATGCACGACCTGGCCGAGAAAGAGATCATAGACCGCGCCATGGAGGACGAGCTCAACGAGATGCGCAACTCGCTGTCGCGGATGGGCGCCAACCTCAAGGACAGCCGCGACGTGGCCGCCGAGAACGACCGGATCCGCTACCAGATCGAGACCGAACTGGCCACCATTGCTGCCCGCGCCGACGAGACGGCCAAGCGCATGGCCGACGAGTGGGGCGTCACCCCCGCCGAGGCCAAAGAGCGCTACGCCGGCATCGAGACCGACCACGACCGCGTCCTCTTCCTGCGCCGCCGCGTGGCCGAGATGGGCAACGTCAACATGACCGCCCCCGAGGAATACGAGGCGCTGACCGCCCGCTACAACTTCATGAACTCGCAGGTGGAGGACCTCAACCGCGCCAAGTCGGACCTGCGCTCGGCGATAAACAAGATCAACGACACCACCCGGGAGAACTTCCGCATCACGTTCGACAAGGTGCGCGGCTACTTCAAGGAGATCTACTCGCTGCTGTTCAACGGCGGCGAGGCCGACCTGGTGCTGACCATGCCCGACAACCTGCTGGAGACCGGCGTGGAGATCCTGGCCCACCCGCCCGGCAAGAAGCTGGTCAGCATTTCCCAGCTGTCCGGCGGCGAGAAGGCACTGACCGCGCTGGCCCTGCTGTTCAGCTTCTTCCGCGTCAACCCCTCTCCCTTCTGCATCATGGACGAGGCCGACGCGCCCCTGGACGAGGCCAACGTTGAGCGCTTCGTGCGCCTGATAAGGGAATTCGCAACCACCACGCAGTTCATCGTGATCACGCACAATAAGCGCACGATGGAGGCCGCCGACACCCTTTACGGGGTAACGATGGAAGAACTCGGCGTCTCCAAGCTGATAGCGGTGGACCTCAAGCGGGCGGCCAATATGGTCACCGGCGAGCCCGGAGCTTTGAATTAAGTGAAATACGGCGTTTTTTCCGACGTGCACAGCAATTACGTGGCCCTGCGGGCCGTGCTGGACTTTTACCGCAAGAACGGTGTGGAGAACTTCGTCTGCTGCGGCGACATCGTGGGCTACGGGCCCCAGCCGCTGGAATGCGCCGAAGAACTGCGCGGGCTGAAGAACCTGGTCACGGTGATGGGCAATCACGACGCCGCGGCCGTGGGCAAGATGGACGTCAAGTGGTTCAACCCCAACGCGGCCTGGGCCATAGAATTCGCCAAGACCCAGCTGACCGGCCAGGCCCTGGATTTTATCGCCGGCCTGCCGGAGCGGGCGGAAACCCCGGATTTCACGGTGGTGCACGGCTCGCCGCGCAAGCCGCTGACCGAGTACCTGCTCAGCGAAACCCAGTTCATGGACAACGCCAAGGGCTGGACCGTCTCGCCCTGCTTCATAGGCCACAGCCACATGCCCCTCTATTTCAGGGAGGGGGAGGCCGGCGTGCCTGAAACCGATTTCCTCAAGCCCTCGATGAAGATCTTCATGAAGGGCCGCCTGATGCTCAACCCGGGCTCGGTGGGCCAGCCGCGCGACGGGGACACCCGGGCTTCCTGCGGCATCTACGATTCCAAGAACAAGGTTTTCGAGATCTACCGGGTATTCTACGACGTGGGCGCGGTGCAGAAGATGATGTCCGCCCTGAAGATGCCGGCCATGCTTTCGGAGCGGCTCAGTTTCGGTTTTTAAACTATGAACATCCTGATAGTGGACGACGATAAGAACTTTATAGACACGCTTGAGGACGGCCTTAAGATCAAGAACGCGGGGGCCGAGGTCACCGTGGCCGGGAGCGCCCGCGAGGCGCTGGACGCGCTGACCAAGGCCGTGCCCTCGGCCATCATACTCGACATACAGCTGCCGGACATGCACGGGGTGGAATTCCTGCGGGTCATCCGGGAGTCGCCGCGGCTTAAACAGGTGCCGGTCATCTTCATCTCGGCCAAGTACACCGAGCCGGCCGACCGCTCGGAGGCCATGCTGGCAGGTGCCGGGGCTTTCTTCTCCAAGCCGGTGGACATCGAGGAGCTCTGGAAGGAGCTCCGCTACCTTCTTGACAAGAAAAAGTAAGTCTTATACTATAGGGGTAGCCAACGGGGCGAGCCCGCCCGGCGGAAAGATTTAGCAGGGTTATTCAAGGAGACAACATGTCAAACGAGATACAGCTCACCGACGCGAATTTCGAGGCGGAAGTGGTTAAGAGCCCCCTGCCCGTCCTGGTGGATTTCTGGGCCCCCTGGTGCGGCCCCTGCCGCATGATAGCCCCCGTCATAGAGGAGCTGGCCAAGGAATACGCCGGCAAGATAAAGGTGTGCAAGCTTAACACCGACGAGGCGCAGGATACCGCCGGCAAGTACCAGATCTCGGCGATCCCCACGATTCTGCTCTTCAAGGCCGGCCAGGTAAAGCAGCAGCTGGTGGGCCTGCAGCCCAAGGAAGAGCTCAAGAAGCACCTGGACGAACTGCTCGCCTAACCTCCCTCGCCCGCCGCGGAGTTCCGCGGCGGGCTGTTTCCTCCCCCTTTTAATTCCGAAAAAATGACTCAACGCGTTTTCATAATAGACGCACACGCCTTCCTGCACAGGAGCTACCACGCCCTGCCCAAGTTCTCCACCTCCAAGGGGGAGGAGGTCGGCGCGCTGTACGGCTTCACGCGCCTGCTGCTCAAGATCCTGCGCGAGAAAAAGCCGGAGTACGTGGCCGTCTGTTTCGACTCGAAGGGCGGCACTTTCCGCGACGACCTTTTCGGGGAGTACAAGGCCAACCGCAAGGAGACCGAGCCGGGCCTGGCGGGGCAGCTCGGCACCGCGCGCGATTTGGTACAGGCCCTGGGGCTCAAGGGCGTCTACCTGAAAGGCTTCGAAGCCGACGATATAATAGCCACGCTGGCGCGCCGCGCGGCGGCGGCGGGCCTGGAGGCGGTGATAGTTTCAGGCGACAAGGACGCCGCCCAGCTGGTGGGGGGGCAGGTGAAGATGTGGGATGGCTCCTCCCCCGATTACTCCGGCCCCGAGGCCGTGGAGAAGAAGTACGGCCTTTCGCCGGCGCTGCTGCCCGAATATTTCGCCCTTACCGGCGACTCCTCCGACAATGTGCCCGGCGTGGCCGGCGTGGGGCCCAAGAGCGCCGTGAAACTGGTGCAGACCTACGGCGCGCTGGAGAACATCCTGGCCGCCGCTCTGGACCCGGCGCTGGTGGCGGCCGACAAGGCCCTGGCCAAGGTGGCCAAAGACATGGAGAACGCCCGCCTCTCCCGCCGCCTGGTCTCGCTGGCGGCCGACGCGCCGGTGGAGGAAGGGCTGGACATCTTCAAACCCGCGGCTCCCGGAGGGCCGGAGCTGCAAGAGATGGCCCGCCGCCTGGAATTCAAGGAGCTGCTGGCGCTGGCCGGCTCCGCCCCGGCTGAACACAAAGCGGTGGCCCTGCCCCCGGTGCTGCCCCCCGAGCAGGTGCTGGGCTCTACCGCCGGGACCGTCTCTTTCGCCGCTTTTGCCGACGGCCTGGCCATAGGTTCCGCGGCAGGCGTGTGCGTGCTTAGGACTGGTTTCTTCAGCCCTGCCCAGGCGGCCGCCGCTGCCAAACTGCTGGAGGACAAGGGCCTGGCCAAGGTCACCTTCGGCGTGAAATCGGTGCTGCGGCTGCTGAACCTGCCCTCGGGCTTCGAGCCCCTTAATTTCTTCGATGCCGAGGCCGCGGCCGCCCTGCTGACGGCCGGGACGCGGGGCACCGAACTGCCGCAGATGCTCTTCGAGCGGCTGGGCCTGCCGCTGCAGCTGCCCGGCTCCGACGAGGAGAAGGCGCTCTGCTGCGGAGCCCTGCCGGAGCTGCAAGTTCTGCTGGAAGCAGAGCTGGAGAAGGCCGGCATGGCGGCCGTCTACGGAGAGCTGGAGCTGCCGCTGCTGCCGGCCGTCTACTCGATGGAGCGCCACGGCGCCGCCGCCGATACGGCCCTGCTGAACGAATTGTCTTCCCGCTTCGAGAAAAAGATGGCCGAGCTGCAGGCCGAATCCCTGCGGCTTACCGGCGCGGAAGTGAACCTGAATTCCCCGAAGCAGGTAGCTTTCCTTCTTTACGAAAAGCTCAACCTGGGGCTGGGCGAGGCGCAAAAAAAGCAGTTCAAGAACAAAGACGGCTATTCCACCGGGGAAGAAGCCCTGCAGTACCTGAAAGCCGCGCACCCGGTGGTGCCGCTGCTGCTCGAATTCCGCGAGATCTCCAAGCTGAAATCCTCTTTTGTGGACAATTTGCTGGCCGCGGCGGGCCCCGACGGGCGGCTGCATACCACTTTCGACCAGCTGGGCACCGCCACGGGGCGCTTCTCCAGCTCCAAGCCCAACCTGCAGAATATCCCCGTCCGCTCCGAGGCCGGCCTGCTGGTGCGCAAATGCTTCGTGGCGCGCGACGGCTTCACGCTGCTCTCGGCCGACTATTCCCAGATAGACCTCCGGGTGCTGGCGCACCTCTCCGGGGACGCCAACCTGACGGAGGCCTTCCGCAACGGCGAGGACATACACCTGCGGACGGCGGCGGAGATCTTCCACTGCGCCCCGCAGCTGGTCTCGCCCGAAATGCGCCGCGCCGCCAAGGCCATAAATTTCGGCATAGTCTACGGCCAGACCCCGACGGGCCTTTCCCGCGAGCTGGGGATAAGCCGCAACGAAGCCGCCAATTACATCAAGCATTATTTCGAGGCCTGCCCCGGCGTGAAAGAGTGGAGCGACAGGACCATGGCCGAGGCCAAGAAGACCGGCCAGGTAGCTACCTTCACCGGCCGCCGCCGGCTGCTGCCCGAGCTGTCGGCCTCCAACCCGCACCTGCGCAGCTTCGCCGAGCGGGCCGCGGTCAACACCCCTGTGCAGGGCGGTTCCGCCGACATCATAAAGAAGGCCATGGTGGGCCTGTTCAAAGAATTCAGGCATTCAACGGACGTCTTCATGCTGCTGCAGGTGCACGACGAGCTGGTGTTCGAGGTGCGCGCCGGGCAGCTTGCAGAGGCCGCGGCGATCATCAGGAAAGAGATGGAAGGCGCCTATAAACTGTCGGTGCCGCTCAAGGCGGACCTTAAGACCGGCCCCAACTGGCGGGACATGGAAAAATATGAAGCTTAGCGCCGCGCCGCTGCGCGACCTGCCGCCCGTCACCCGGGCGCTGGCCGCCGCCATCTTCGCGGGCTGGCTGGCGCAGATGTTCTTCGGCTTCAAGGCCAGCTTCTATTTCGGCCTGGTCCCTTTCAACTTCATCGGGCGCCTGTGGCTGTGGCAGGCCGTCACCTACATCTTCCTGCACGCGGATTTCTGGCATTTCCTTTTTAACGCCTTCATGCTGTGGATGCTGGGCCGCCTGCTGGAGCCGCAGATGGGCTCCCGCAAATTCCTGCTGTATTTCCTCGGCTGCGGCGTAGCGGCGGCCCTGCTGACCGCCGCCTGGACCCCGGGCTCGCCGCGGCCGGTGATAGGAGCCTCCGGCGCGATCTACGGCCTGCTCGGTGCCTTCGCTTTCCTCTTCCCAAACTCGCAGGTGTATTTCTATTTCCTTTTCCCTATGAGCGCCCGCGCCATGGCCGTGCTGCTGGGGGGGCTGGAGTTCGTGATGACCCTTTCCAGGCCCGGCGGCAAGATCTCCAGCATTACCCACCTGGGCGGGCTGGCCGCCGGCCTGCTGTGGCTTTGGGCCGAGCGCCGCCTGCGGGAGCGTCCCTATGAAGAGCCGGCGGATACCGGCGCGCTGGAGCGCGCTGAAATAGACCGCCTGCTTGAGAAGATCTCCCGGGGAGGTCAGGGCGCGCTGAGCCGCTCCGAGCAGGAGCGCCTGGACGAATACGCCAGGCGGAAAGGGGGCAGGGCGTGAAGTTCAGCATGTCGCGGGGCAGGGCCGTCATAGGCCTGACCGGGCCTATCGCCTCCGGCAAGAGCCTGGCCCTGGACCTCTTTATTAAGGAAGGCGCGCTGGGGATTTCCGCGGATGCGGTTTCGGCTTCCTTATTGACAGAACCCGCCCTTTATAATAGAATTTCAAGGAAGTTCAGCCCTGTTAAAATCCTCACAAACGGAAAATTGGATAAAAAAAAGCTGGCGGCCGAGATTTTCGGTTCACCGGCGAAGCGAAAATGGCTTGAAGCTCTGCTTCACCCGCGGATCCTCAAGAGAATTCACTCCCTAATAACCAGCTCCCCTGAAAAAATAGCGGTTGTCGAGACGCCCCTGCTCTTTGAAGCGGGACTCGCGGAGTGTTTTACGTTTACGGTCTGCCTGGCCGCCCCCGCCGCAACGCTGGAGGCCAGGGCCCTGAAGAGGGGCTGGAGCTGGGCGCAGTACCGGGCAAGGGTGAAGGCCCAGCTGGCCCCGGAAGAGAAATACGCCAGGGCGGACATAGTGCTCGACAATGCCGGCGCGCCGCGCGAGCTGGCCGAAAAAATAAAATTTATCTGCCGTTTCCTGAAGGAGACGGCACAAGGAAAAAAGAAATAATGAACGACTCACAGCAGGACGAAAAGAAATTTCATAAAACTCAGAACGGAGCGCCTAACGGCGGCCCCCGGCCGGGCAACGGCGGGGACCCCAGGCGCGACGAGAGGGGAGCCCAGAAAATGAACGATAACAGGCCGCCCAGCCAGGGCCAGGGACAGAACCCGGGCCAGAACCTTCCGAAGCTCGACATCGCCGGCATGACCAAGATGACCGTGGCGGAGCTCGTCAAGATCGCCGAGCAGTTCAACATGGAAGGCGTGGCCTCCCTGCGCAAGCAGGAGCTCATCGGCAAGATCATGGAAGCCCAGGCCAAGGCCAACGGCGTGGCGCAGGGCGAGGGCGTGCTGGAGATCCTGCCCGACGGCTTCGGTTTCCTGCGCTCGCAGGAATACAACTACCTGTCCAGCCACGAAGATATTTACGTCTCCCCTTCCCAGATCAAGAAGCTCGGCCTGCGCAAGGGCGACGCCGTCAACGGCCTGATCCGCCCGCCCAAGGACGGCGAGCGCTTCTTCGCGCTGCTGCAGGTGAAGACCGTCAACGGCGTGGAGATAGAAAAGATCATCCACCGCCCGCTGTTCGACAATTTGACCCCGCTGCACCCCAACCAGCGCTTCACGCTGGAGACGGCCAAGAACGAGATGACCGGCCGCGTGATCGACCTGATAGTGCCCGTCGGCAAAGGCCAGCGCCAGCTGATAGTGGCCGCGCCCAAAACCGGCAAGACCATGATCCTGCAGCGCATCGCCAACTCCATCGCCACCAACCACGCGGCGGAAATAGAGCTGATAGTGCTGCTGATAGACGAGCGCCCCGAGGAAGTCACCGACATGAAGCGCTCCGTGAAGGGCGAGGTCATAGCCTCCACCTTCGACGAGCCGGCCGACCGCCACGTGCAGGTGGCCGAGATCGTGCTCGAGAAGGCCAAGCGCCTGACCGAGATGGGCAAACACGTCGTGGTGCTGCTCGACTCGATCACCCGCCTGGCCCGCGCCTACAATACCGTGGCCCCTTCTTCCGGCCGCGTGCTGTCGGGCGGCCTTGAGTCCACTTCCCTGCAGCGCCCCAAGCGCTTCTTCGGCGCCGCCCGCAACATAGAGGAAGGCGGCTCGCTGACCATCATCGCCACCGCGCTCGTCGAGACCGGCAGCCGCATGGACGACGTCATCTTCGAAGAGTTCAAGGGTACCGGCAACTCCGAGATCTACCTGGACCGCAAGCTGGCCGACCGCCGCATCTTCCCCGCCATCGACATCAACCGCACCTCCACCCGCAAGGAAGAGCTGCTGATGAGCGAGGACGAACTGAACAAGGTCTGGATCCTGCGCAAGGTGCTCGCGCCGCTGTCCCCTATCGACTCGATGGAAGTGCTGCTGTCCAAGCTCAATTCCACCAAGTCCAACAAGGACTTCCTGAAGTCCATGGAGATGGGCGGGCGCTGATGACCGGGGGCCGCTGGAAGATAGCCGCGGGGCTGGGGGTGCTGCTGGGAACGGCGGCGCTCTCCTCCGCCGTGCTGCCGCCGGTGTCCCCGTTCTATTACGCGCGCTTCTCCGTGCTGACCCCGCCGGGGCCGGTGGAGCCCCCGCCGGAGGCCTTCCGCCTGATCCCGCGCCTGATCCACGCCCGCCACAAGGTGGTAAAGGGCGAGAACGTGCGCACGATAGCCGCCGACTACGGCACCGACGTGCGCTCGCTGCAGAGCACCAACTCCAACGAGTTCATCTTCATGAGCCGCGGCGGCTACATCCGCGTGCATAACGGCAAGGGCCTGCTTTACGAGGCTGTAGGCGGCGAGACGCTCAACGGCCTGGCCTCGCGCTACTGCGGCAAGGGCAGGGACCTGCGGGCCTTCAAGGCCGAGATAGTGGAGGAGAACGGCCTGCCGCCCTCCGCCCTGCTGGCCAATCACAAGTTCGCCAAGGGGGACAGGGTCTACCTGCCCGCCGTTTACCTGGACCTGGACGCCTACCAGATGCCGCTGCGCAGCTTCGGCCGCATCAGCTCCCGCTTCGGGATGCGGTATCACCCGGTTTACAAGCGCAAAATATTCCACAAGGGCACGGACATCCCAATGCCCCTGGGCACCCCTGTCTACCCGTCCCGCTCCGGCGTGGTTACCTTTTCCGGCTGGAAGGGGGGGTACGGCAACGTGGTGGAAGTGCGCCACAAGGACGGTTCGGTGACCCGGTACGGGCACCTGTCCCGCCTGTCGGTGCGGGTCGGGGAGACTGTGCAGAAATCCAGGACCCTGCTCGGTAAAGTGGGTTCCAGCGGGGTTTCTACCGGGCCCCACCTGCACTTTGAAATACTTACTCCTTCGGGCAAGTCGGTCAATCCGATGGCCAAGATAGGGAAGAAATAGCGGAATATGCTATAATTTATATTCGCGACACATTCCAAGGATACGACTATGAAAAACGACATACACCCCAAATACGATCTCTGCGAAGTCACCTGCGTCTGCGGCAACGCCTTCAAGACGCGTTCGGTGAAACCCTCTATTAAGGTCGAGATGTGCTCGGCCTGCCATCCCTTCTACACCGGCAAGCAGAAGCTGCTCGACACCGCCGGCCGCGTGGAGCGCTTCAACAAGAAGTTCGCTTCCACCGAGGGCAAGATGGTGGAGCGCAAGGCCAAGAAGGTCGCCGTGAAGTCGGTGACGCCGCGCCACACCGCCAAGCGCAAGGTGCTCTCTTCCGCCCCCGCCAAGAAGGACGAGAAGAAAGCCGCCCCCAAGGCCGCCGCCCCCAAGGCGGAGCCGAAAGCCGAAACGAAGTAGCGCCGCGCCATAAACGGGCGTTCCATAACATGGGACGCCCGTTTTTTTATATGTGGGGACGCTGATGACTATATGACTATTTCCGCAGGAGCAGTTTGCTGGTTTCCTGAATTCCGAAATAGTCATATAGTCATCAGCGTCCCCTTTCTTACCTATGCTTGAAAAAGAGTTGGATGCTATAAAGCGGGAATTCGCCGAGACCGAGGCGCGGCTCTCGTCGGGAGGGCTCAAGCCCGAAGAGATAGAGAAACTTTCCCGCCGCCACTCCGCCTGCCGCCAGATACTCGACACCTCCGCCGCCCTTGAGAAGGCCGTGAAGGAAGCCGAGGACACCCGCCAGATGGGTTCCAGCACGGATCCGGAAATAGCGGAGCTGGCCGCGGCCGAGCTGCCGGCCCTGGAGGCCAACGCGGCGGCCCTCGCCAAGAAGCTGGAGCTCCTGATCATCCCGCCGGACCCGGCGGATTCCAAGAATATCTTCCTAGAGATCCGCGCCGGAGTGGGCGGGGACGAGTCGGCCCTGTTCGCCGGCGACCTGCTGCGCATGTACACGCGCTTCGCGCAGATCATGGGCTGGAAGGCCGAGCTGCGCGACCTGGCCACCACCGGGCTCAAAGGCATAAAGTACGCCGCGCTCTACATTTCCGGCACCGACGTCTTCGCCTGGATGAAGTACGAGGGCGGCGTGCACCGCGTGCAGCGCGTGCCGCAGACCGAGGCCTCCGGCCGCGTGCACACCTCTACCGTCACCGTGGCCATCATGCACGAAGTGGACGAGATCGAGATCAAGATAGAGGCCAAAGACCTGAAGATGGACACCTACCGCGCCAGCGGCGCGGGCGGCCAGAACGTCAACAAGGTGGAGACGGCCGTGCGCATCACGCATATCCCCTCGGGCATCATCACGGCCTGCCAGGAGGAGCGCTCGCAGGGCAAGAACCGGGCCAAGGCCATGGCCATGCTGGCGGCCAAGCTGGCGCAGCAGAGCGAAGAGGCCCAGGCCCGCGAGAACGCCGGCGCGCGCAAGGCGCAGGTGGGCACGGGGGACCGCTCCGAGAAGATCCGCACCTACAATTTTCCGCAGAACCGCGTTACCGACCACCGCATCCAGATGTCCTGGCATAATATGCCGGAGATCATGGAAGGCAATATCCGGGCTATCCTGGAAGAAGTCAAACTGAATATCGGGAAAGAAAGGAAAAATGACGGCGGGGAAACTGCTGACTGACGCCGAGAGGCGCCTTACAGAAGCCGGGGTGGAAGAGCCGGGGCAGAACGCCCAGTGGCTGCTGGCCGACGCCATGGGCGTGGAGCGCCTGCGCCTGCTGGCCGAGCCCGACCTGCCGGTGGGCGCCGCCGCGCTTAAGAAATTTAACAAGGGCCTGCTGCTCAAGGAGCAGGGCCTGCCGCTGGCCTATATACTGGGCTGGCAGGATTTCCGCGGGCTGCGGATAAACGTGGACGAGCGGGTGCTGGTGCCCCGCCCCGAAACCGAGGAGCTGGCCGGCCACGCCGCCGATTTCCTGGCCGGGCGGAAAGGGGCGCTCTCAGCGCTGGATTACGGCGCCGGCTCGGGCGCCATAGCCCTCTGGCTGGGCAAGCGGTTCCCGGCGCTGCGCGTCACCGCGGCCGAAAAATCTCCCCGGGCCATAGCCTGCGCGCGCGAAAACGCCGAGGCGCTGGGGCTGGCCGCGCGCGTGAAGTTCGTCAGGGCCTCCACGCTGGGCCCGGTGCGCGGCCCCTTCGACCTCATAGTTTCCAACCCGCCCTATATCCCCTCCGGGGTGATCCCGGGCCTGGCGCCCGAGGTGCTCAGCGAACCCAAGGTGGCGCTGGACGGCGGCGGGGACGGCCTGGACATAGCCCGCATGCTGGCGCAGCAGGCCCCGGCCAAGCTCAAGAAGGGCGGCGCGCTGCTGCTCGAGCTCGGCGGCGGCCAGCCCGGCAAACTGCTGGCGGCCATGCCGGCCGCGACCTGGAAAGACAAGAAAATGTTCAGGGACCTGTGCGGCATCGAGCGGTTCCTGTTCGCGAGGATTAAATAACCATGGATAATTTCATCATACGCGGCGGCAAGCCCCTGGCGGGGCAGGCCACCATCAGCGGCTCCAAGAACGCGGCCCTGCCCATCCTCTTCGCCACGCTGCTGACGAAAGAGAAGTCGGAGATAAAGAACGTGCCGGAGCTGATGGACATAAAATCCTCCTTCGAACTGCTCAACTACCTGGGCAAGAACTGTTTCTACGGCTACGGCAATTTTGTGGTGGAGGAGCGCGCCGGGCTGAAGCTGCACGCCCCTTACGACCTGGTGCGCAAGATGCGCGCCTCGGTGCTGGCCGCGGGCCCGCTGCTGGCCCGCTTCAAGAAGGCCCGCTTCTCCATGCCGGGCGGCTGCTCCATCGGCATGCGGCCCATCGACATCCACCTCGAGGGCTTCAAGAAGCTCGGCGCCGCCGTTTCCTACGAGAAGGGCGACGTCATTCTCTCGGCTAAAAAACTCAAGGCTGGCAGGGTGAAGTTCCGCTTCCCCAGCGTGGGCGCCACCGAGAACCTGATGATGTGCGCCGCGCTGATAGAGGGGACTACCGTGCTGGAGAACTGCGCGCGTGAGCCCGAGATCGAAGACCTGGCCGCCGCGCTGGTCAAGATGGGCGCCAGGGTGGAGGGGGCCGGTTCCGCCGTTATAAAAGTGACCGGCGCCGCGAAGCTCAAAGGGCTTAAGCACAACGTGATGCCGGACCGCATAGAGACCGGCACTTTCATGCTGCTCTGCGCCGCCGCCGGCGGCAGGGTGCGCCTGCTCAATACCGCGCCCAAGACCCTGACCGCGCTGATCAAGGCCATGCAGAAGGCCGGCGTGAAGATAAACTGTTTTAAGGATTCGATGGAAGTGATCGCCCCGCACGGCCGGCCCAGGCCGGTCAGCGTGGACACCAAGCCGCACCCCGGCTTCCCGACGGACCTGCAGGCCCCGTGGATGGTCTTCATGTCCCGGGCCAACGGCGTGAGCGAGGTGCATGAACATATTTTCGAGAACCGCTTCATGCACGCGCCGGAGCTGATCCGCATGGGCGCCGACATAACGGTTTCGGACAGGAAGGCCGTGGTGCGCGGCGTACCGCAGCTGCTGGGCGCGCCGGTAATGTGCTCGGATATCCGCGCGGGCGCGGCCATGGTGGTGGCGGCCGCGGCGGCGAAAGGGAAGACCGTCATACGCCGCATCTACCACATAGACCGCGGCTACGAAAAACTGGAACATAAGCTCAAAGACCTGGGCGTGGACGCGTCGAGGGTTAAAGCCTGAAGATGACTTTCGAGGAAGCGGAAAAGATACTGGTCTCGCGGCAGGACTTCGTCAAGAAGGACGGGCTCGGCCGGGCCCTCGCCTGCCTCGGGAGGCTCGGCAACCCGCACCTGCGCCTGAAGACGGTGCACGTCACCGGCACCAACGGCAAGGGCTCCACCTGCGCCCTGTTCGAAGCCGCGGCGCGCATGGCGGGGCTCAAAACCGGGCTTTTCATCTCTCCCCACCTGGTAAACCTGACCGAGCGCATCCGGGTGAACGGCGCCGATATCGGCGAGGGGGAATTCGCGGCCCTTTTTGAAGAGGTCTTCGCCGCCGGGCCGGACCTGAGCTTCTTCGAACTGCTGACCTGCATGGCTTTCCTGCACTTTGAGCGCGTCGGGACGCAGCTGGCTGTGATAGAGGTGGGCATAGGCGGCAGGTTCGACACCACCAACGTGCTGGGCCGGCCTGAGCTCAGCGTGATAACTTCCATAGATTACGATCACCAGAAATACCTGGGCAATACGCTGGCCGAGATCGCCGCGCAGAAGGCCGGCATCATAAAGCCCGCCGGGATCTGCGTGGCGCCCATCCTGCCGCCGGCGGCGCGGGGAGAGATCTCCAAAGAGGCCGCGCTCTGCGGCGCCCAGTGCCATTTTTTCGCGCCGGCCTTCGAGATAGCGGACCGGGATTGGGAGCATAGCCGCCTGGTGCTGCGCCACAAGAAGACGGGCGAACTGTACCCTTTCGGCATAATGGGCGAGCAGCAGGTCTCCAACGCCACGCTGGTCTGGGAAGGCCTTGAGATAATGAGAGGACTGGGCTGGCCCATAAGCCGCGCCCACGCGGCGGCCGGTTTCGCTTCTGTGGCCTGGCGCGCCAGGTTCCAGGCCCTGAAGGCCGGCGCTCCGTTCGGGAACGCGGTGTTCATTATAGACGGGGCGCATAACGAGGAGGCGGCGCGGGCCTTCTCCGCCACGTGGAAAAAATCCCCTTTCGCGGCCGTAGCGCCGGCTTTCGTGGTGGGCATGCTGCAGGACAAGGAGCGGCGCGGCATACTGGAACTGCTGGCCCCGTTGTCTAAAAAATTTATTTTTACGCGGCCGGAGTCCCCGCGCGCGGCCGACCCCTGCGCGCTGGCCGACGAGCTGGCCGCCATCAGGCCCGGGGCCGAGGGGGAAGTGCAGGAGGATATACGGGCGGCGCTCAAGGCCGCTTCCGCGTCCGGCACGGCGGCGGTAGTCGGCTCTTTTTACCTGGCCGGCTCCGCGCTCGAGATACTCGGGGAGAAAGATAATTGACTTCGGAGGGACCATGCTCGGCATCGGCATAGACATCGGCGGCACGAATACTAAACTGGTGGTGGTGAACCGCTCCGGCAAGCTGCTGGCGCAGGAAAGGTTCAAGACCGAGGCGGCGCTCGGGGCGGCCTCCTTCATCAAGCGCCTCGGGGCCGCCGTGGACGGCCTGCGCCGGGACTACGGCCGCCAGCTGGTCTCCGTGGGCATAGGCGCCGCCGGTGACGTGGACCCTGAGCGCGGCGTGCTCCGCTTCGCGCCGAACCTCGGCTGGCGCAACGTCAAGCTGACCGCCCCGCTGGAAAAGCTCACCGGCCTGCCCTGCGCCATGGAGAACGACGCCAATATGGCCGCCTGGGGCGCCTATGAGATAGAGCTCAAGCGCAAGTACGACGACGTGCTGACGCTGACGCTGGGCACCGGCATCGGCTCGGGCATGGTGATAGACGGCAAACTCTACCACGGTTCCTCCGGCTCGGCCGGCGAGGCCGGGCACATGAAGATAATCCCTGACGGCCGCCTCTGCGGCTGCGGCGGCAAAGGCTGCCTGGAAGCCTACTGCGGCAGCCGCGCCATCATGGCCCGCGCCCGCGAGCTGATAAAGAACGAAGCGGCCTTCGTGAAGAAATTCGCCGCTCCCGACCGGCAGCGGTTCAACACCATCTGCCTGACCAACGCGGCGGAGGCCGGCAATGCCGCCGCCCGCGCGGTTTGGGCCGAAACCGGGCGCTGCCTCGGCATGGGCCTGGCTTCTTTGATACTGGTGCTGAACCCGGGCTGCGTGGTGCTCACGGGCGGGGTTTCCCGCGCGCGCAAGTGGTTCATGCCGGCGCTGCGCAAGGCGCTGTCCGGCCAGCAGATCAAGACGCCCTTCGCGCGGGTGCAGATAAAGATCTCCGACGACGCCGACCTGGGCTCCCACGGGGCGGCCCTGTTCGGCCTAGAGAGGGCTCTGAAATAGCACGGGTTCAAAGAGCTTAAATTGAAAGCTGGAAAATTCATCTGCCTGTTCGCCCTGCTGGCCGCCTCCCCGGCCGGGGCTTACGATTTGCCTTCCGCCACCGGCACGCACCGGGTGCGCTTCGAGGCGGATTCGGCCGGCTTCAACGAATATACGCGCGTGGTCGGCCTGGAGGGCAATGTCCGGCTGGAAGAGCTGTCGCCGGAAGGCAAGCAGCTCAAACTGATACGGGCCAGGAACCTGTCGGTGGACATGGCCAGCCGCACGGTGGTCTCGCCCTCGGACTTCGTCATGGACGACGATACCGGCACGGTTTACGGGCGCAGCGGCTTCTACGACTACGGCAACAATTCCGGCCGGATAACCGACGGGCGCTTCCTCATCAGGAATTTCGTCTTCCGCGGGCGCTCGGTGAAGTTCGACAGCGAGGGCTACAACTTCAGGAAGGCCAGCCTGACCAGCTGCGACGAGGAGCCGCCGCATTACAGGCTGCGCGCCTCGCGCATCCGCCTCTACCCGGACCGCTATTTCCTGGCCTACAATACGGTCTTCTTCCTCGGCAAGATCCCGGTCTTTTATTTCCCCGTGATCTATAAGCCCATGGGCCGGGGCACCCCTTTCGTCAGCTACTTCTACCCCGGCTACGACGAGCGCAACGGCCTCTTTGTGAAGTCCAACTACATGTACAGGCTTAACCCGAACACGCGCGTGAAGGCGTACCTGGACTATTTCGCGCGCCGCGGCGTGGGCATGGGCGGCGAAATCGACTATAATCAGGCCGAGAAGAATATCACCAATATTTCAGCCTACCGCATCCGGGAGTACGGGCGGGAGACCGACCGCTGGGGCCTCAACGGCGGCTACTGGCATTCTTTCAACAAGTTCAACGAATCCGACCCGGCGCAGTATTACAGCCAGTCTTTCTTCAGGCTGATCTCGGACCCGGCCTTCAACAACGATTTCTTCCGCACCAACCCTTTCGCCGTCAGCCCGGATAAGCAGGCCAGCCTGGCCTTCACCCGCAAGACCAACTATACCGTCACCCGGCTGAGCGCCTACGGCCGAGACGAGCGGTCCGCCGCCGACCCGGAGAAATTCCGCAAGGCCTATGAGTCCGCCCCGAGGCTGGATTTCAATACGGTGCCCTTCACCGTGCTGCGCCTGCCGGTGCTGAACTCTTTTGCCGGCTACTTCGAGAACGCCAAAGAGGCCGACCTCCCGTATTACCAGAAGAAAGGCCGCGGCGCCTGGACGGTCTCCAAGACGGTGCCGCTCAGCCGCAGGCTGATCCTGTCGCCCTCGGCTTTTTACGACCAGGCGGTGTTTCTTTCAACCGCGCCCTCCGCCGGCGACGCCTGGATAGGCCGCTACGGCGGCAGCCTGAACCTGCGCTACGACCGGCCCTGGGGCTCCATGGACCTCCGCTATGCCAACACGCAGCGCCTGCGCGAGAACAGGTTCTCCGTGGACCGCAGCTCGGTGGACAAGGGGCAGGAACTGGAATCGGTATACGCCGACCTGTTCATCATGGCGCGCAGCAGCGCCTATTTCCGGGCCCGCACCTCTTATGACCTGCGCAGTTATTACACCGCGTCCTTCGCGCGCCGGCTATCGCCGCTGATCACGGAGGCTTACTACGCGCCGCGCCCGTCGCTGGACCTTTACGCGCAGAATTCCTACAGTTTCGCGTCAGGCAACCAGGGCTTCGTGGCGCAGGCCAGCGCGGGAGACAAAGAACGGTATTTCGGCCTGGGCGTGGCTAATTACAGCACCGACCCCGAGGCGTGGGTGCTCAGCAATACCTTCGGCTTCAGGCCCTGGCGCACCTCTAAATGGCGCGCCGAGGCGGTGCTGCGCTACCGGCTGGTGCCCGACGGGTTCGGCAAATTCCAGTCGTTCAAGTTCTTCGAAAAAGCCGTCACCCTGTACAGGGAGTTCCACGACTTCCGCACGCGCTGGGACTTCCGCGTGCGCTCCGGCGGCGTCAAAGAGTTCTTCTTCTTCGTGAACCTGAAGATGAACGACCCGGTGCGCTATGACAGCCTGGAGGAAAAATCCAGGCAGTTCTGGCATCCCTGGCGCCAGGAAGGCGCGGTCAGGGACTAGCCCGATTCCGATATTATTGTTTTTGTTGGGGGCCCGCGGCGGGGCTCAGGCCGGCTCGCGCAGGAATTTCAGCGCTTTGCCGATGGTGTAGGTTTCATGCCCCGGCGGCAGTGAGGCCAGCAGTTCGCGGGCCGAGTCCAGATCTTCGCCCAGGGTTACTATGGCCGGCTCTACGTAGCCGTCCTGCTGCACCTGCGGCACGGCGGCGGCGGCCAGCAGCGCGTTGCACAGGCAGACGCGCCCGGCGGTGTTCTGCGCCCGGCCGCCCTTGGAGACGAAGGCGTCCACGGGCTCGGCCGGACAGCGGTAGCCGAGCGAGCCGTCAGGTTTCAAATAGGGGGTCTGCAGCAGGCCAATGTCGCAGCGGCGGCGGCGGGCCTGGTACACGGCTTCTTCGGAAATTGTGCCCGGCACCTGCGCCACTTTGAAGGGGAAGCCTGTGGGGGAAACCAGCGCGTTAGTGACCTTCAGCTCCCCTGAGGCCAGCAGTTTCATTACCCGCGACCTGAGCCCAGGCTCCAGCCCGGACTGGGAAGAGAGGGCGGCCAGCGTGCCGAACTGTATGCCCGCCGCGCCCATATCACGCGCGTACTTGAGGCGGGCGTGGTTGGCGTAAGCTCCGGCCAGCCAGAACGGGAGTCCGAGTCCGGCTATGGCGCCTACATCGGCGCGGTCTTTGTCGGTGTAGACCAGCAGCGGCTTGCCGGCGGCGTCAAAACGCATCATGGCGGGGGCGGCGCTGTGGCCTCCGGCCTCGGAGCCTTCCACCACGAAGCCGTAAGGCCTGGTGACCGGGTTTCCGGCCAGTTCCCTGGCCAGGCCGAAAGAGGAAACGATGGCCAGGAATTTAGGCGGGGTCAGGTTCTCGCCGCCGGTATTTAAAGTCCCGGGCCTGACCGCGGCGTAGAAGGCGCCGGAATCCGAGCGGGCGCCGTAGACCTTGAAGGACATGGCGGTCGGCTCATGCCTGGAAAGCTTCTCTATCATGGCGGGCAATTCGTCGGGGCTGCCGGCGCCCACCAGCACGTAGGCGGCGCCGGCCAGCATGGCGCCGTACAGCGCCCACGGCAGGGGCCGCTCCACCTTGCGCAGGAAATTTATACCTACTGGCTTGTCATGCCCCTCTTTGGCCAGCCAGACTTCGGCGAAATTGGCGGCCAGCACCAGCACCTGCATCTCCCTGGGCAGTTCCCAGAAGGAGTCGGGGCCGGGGCGGAAATTGTCTATGCGCGTCAGCCGGCAGGAAGGCACCGGCTTGTAAGGGGTGCCGGCGGCCCGGCCGCCTTCGATGTAGTACTTGTCGAAAATTTCCCAGACCGGGCCGGCCAGCGACGGCTGGCGGCGGGTGAGCTCGTTGAAGGCGCGGCGCACGTGGCCGCCGGGATCCCCGTCCTGCAGCAGGCGCGGGTACACTATTTCAAGGCCGGTCCCGGACACTACGCCCAGGCCGCCCATCATGGAAACTATCCGGGACATGACCCACCAGGAAATGCGGACGCCCATGCCGCCGCAAATAATTGCAGGGTCGACCGCTTCAAATTGAGGCTTTTCCGTGTTCATGCTTTCTTAAGTGCCGGCAGCGGCGAGTCCGTGCCTGCTATATACTGACAATATTCTACATTTTACGGCAGGCCTGTGGGCAACCTAATTCTCGCGCGCCGCGGGCGGCCGGGGGGGGCGGTGCCGCGGCCCTGTTTTAAACTTAATTTTGAAAATGATAAACTATAGCGGGAGTTTAAATAAAAATATGAAAAAACCGCTTTGGCTTGTTACCGGGGGAGCCGGGTTCATAGGCTCCAATATAGTGGAGGAGCTGCTGCGCCGCGGCTGCCGCGTGCGCGTGTTCGACAATTTCTCGACGGGCAAGAAGGAAAACCTCGAGCCCTTCAAAGGCAAGTTCGAGCTGGTGAAGGGCGACCTGCGCCGGCCGGCAGACCTTGCCAAGGCCATGAAGGGCGCAACCTACGTCCTGCACCAGGCCGCTTTCCGCTCGGTCCCCAAGTCGGTGGACAACCCCATGGCCGCGCACGACAACAACGCCACCGGCACGCTCAACGCCCTGATGGCGGCCAGGGCCGCCGGCGTGAAGCGCTTCGTCTACGCCGCCACCAGCTCCGCCTACGGCGAATGCGACATCTTCCCCCAGACTGAAGACCTGCCTACCATGCCCGTTTCTCCTTACGCCGTCAGCAAGCTGGCCGGCGAAAACTACTGCCGTGTCTACGCCCGGACCTTCGGCCTCGAGACCGTGGCGCTGCGCTACTTCAACGTGTTCGGCCCCCGGCAGAACCCCGAATCCATGTACTCCGCTGTCATCCCGCGCTTCATGGAGCTGATGGTGGAGGGCAAGCCGCTGGAGATACACTGGGACGGCAAACAGTCCCGGGACTTCACCTATGTGGCCAACGTCGTGGACGGGAATATCCGCGCGGCGCTGGCCCCGGCCCGCGTCTCCGGCCTTACCATAAACGTCGCCACTGGCACCAACATCTCCCTGCTCGACATCGTGCGCCAGCTGGAACAGATAACGGGCCGCAAGGTGGCCAGGACATTCTCCCCCAAGCGCAAGGGCGACATCCGCAAGACTTATTCGGCGATAGGCCTGGCCCGCCGCGAGCTGGGTTACAAGCCGCTGGTCAAATTTCCGGAAGGGCTCCGCCTGACCTGGGACTATTTTTCCGCGAAGTGGGGGAAGAAATGATCTTCAACGTCTCGTCGTCGTCGGGCTGGATAGAGGTGGTCTGCGGCAGCATGTTCTCGGGCAAGACTCAGGAGCTCATCCGCCGCCTGAAGCTCGCCAATATCGCCAAGCAGAAGGTGCAGGTGTTCAACTCGCACCTCGACGTGCGCTACGCCAAGGAGCACCTGGTTTCGCACGACAAGTCCACGCTGGCCGCGCACCCGGTGAAGACCGCCAAAGAGATCCTGAAAGAAGTGGCCAAGGACACGCAGGTGGTAGGCATAGACGAAGCGCACTTCTTCGGCCCCGAGATAGTGGAAGTGGCCCAGAAGCTGGCCAACTCCGGCCGGCGAGTGATAGTGGCCGGGCTCGACCAGGATTACCGCGGCGCGGCTTTCGACAACATGGCCAAGCTGATGGCAGTGGCCGAGTTCGTCACCAAGAACCTGGCCATCTGCATGGTTTGCGGCAACCCGGCGCATTTCAGCCAGCGCCTGACGGATTCCGGCAAGCGCATAGTGGTCGGCGCCGGCGACAAGTACGAGGCCCGCTGCCGCAAGTGCTTCCAGCCCGAGAAATAAAATGTACCGCTCCGAAAAATTCAACCCTACCCTGTTCGGCAAACTTTTTCACCTGGGCTCCAAGCTGGCCGACTCCAACCGCTGGCTGAAGCTGGCCGAACTGCTGCCCTGGGAGAAGCTGGACGAAGAATACGGCCGGTATTTCGCGGCCGGCTACGGGCGCCCCGCCAAGGACTCGCGCCTGGTCTGCGGCCTGCTGATAGTGAAGCAGCTGAAGGCGCTCTCCGACGAGGACGCCGTGGCCGAATTCATGGAGAGCCCCTACATCCAGGCTTTCTGCGGCCAGGAATATTTCGCGGTAGAGGACGTCATCAACCCGGGCATACTCTCCGAGCGGCGCAAGCGGCTGGGCAGCGAGTTCCTGGCGCTGCTCGAGGGGGAGCTGGCGGCCGCGCTGAAGGCCAACAAGGACCTCAAGTTCCGCGCTTCCCGTCCCGCCGCCCCGGACGAGGGCCTCTGGTCAGCTTTGCTGGGCAAGCTGCGCTCCTTCTTCCCGTAGGCGCGTCCGCGCCAATAAAAAAAGCGGAACCTTGTTCCGCTTTTTTATTTCCCCGCCTTATCGTTCCCGCTAGGGCGACCAGTTGGGCGTGAACGAATTGCCCTTCAGCTCCTCTACCAGCGGGTGCGGGGCGCTGCCGTCCCCGTCCATCACGAAGATCTCCCTCTTGCCGCGGCGCGTGGTGGTGAAGGCAACGAACCTGCCGTCGGGCGACCAGGACGGGTCCTCGTTGTCGCCGGCGCCGACGGTCAGCCGGCGTATCTGGCTGCCCGTGATGTCGGTTATGAAAATATTGAACTTCTCTTTGGGCGTTTCCCGGCCGGAAAAAACTATCCATTGCCCCGAAGGGGACCACGAGGGGGAGTCGCACCAGTTCAGGCGGGTGAGCTTGCGGGTCTTGCCCGTCTCCACTTCCAGCACGTAGAGCTGCGGGTTGCCGGAGCGGTCCGAGACGAAAGCCACCTGCTTGCCGTCGGGCGACCAGGTGGGGGAGGAGCTGACGCCGAAATTCTTCAGCAGCTTCTTCACTTTCCTGGTGACCACGTTCAGCGTGTAGATGCCGGGGTCCTCGCCGCGGGAAAGGGTCATCACCATGGTCATGCCGTCGGGCGAGAAGCCGCCTGGGATGTTGAGGCCCTGGAAGGTGGTGAAGGGCTTGATCTTGCCGGCCTTCAGGTCTATCTCGAACATGTCGGGGTTGCCCCAGCGGTAAGTGGTGTAATAGATGCGCATCGCGTCGGTGGACCAGCGCGGCAGCAGGTTGATGCTGTTGTCTGAAGTGAGCTTGGTCAGGTTCTCGCCGTCGTAGTCCGCCATCCAGATCTCTTTGCGCCCGGTGGAGTTGTTGGCGAAGGCCAGCTTGGAGTGGGCGATGCCGGGCTTGCCCGTCAGCTTCAGCGTCACGTCGTCGGAGAACATGTGGGCCGCGCGCCGCAGGGCCCGCTTTTCGCCCTGGTAGAACTTCTCGGTTATTTTCTTGCCGGTGGACAGGTCGTAGAGCGCGGCGGTAAAGGTCCAGACCGTCCCGGAGTCCTGCGCGCGCCCGGTGATGAGGTGCCCCGCCAGTCCTTTCCACCAGGCCAGGGATTCTTTGCTGTTGTTCAGGTTGGCGGGGGAGAGCGGGTCTTCCTTGATCTCAAAGTAGCGGGAGTAGAGCAGGTCGGCGCGGATTATTTCCCTGAAGGTTTCCGCCAGCGCCAGGTCGGCCGGGTTTTGCGGCCTGGAGGGATGGAAATTGGCCATGGCCAGGGCGTCCCGCTTGCCTTCCAGGGCCGGGGAGACGCCGATATAGACCTCGGTGCCGGCGTAGGCGCAGGGCGCCAGCGCCAGCATCGCGGCAGCCAGTGCCGTCCTTAACATCGTTTAACCTTTCTTGGCCGGGGCTTTCTTCGCGGGGGCTTTGGCGGGGGCCTTGGCCGGCGGAGTGAGCCTGGCGATGTAGTCCCTGGCGGTCTTGGCTTCCTGCGATTGCGGGAAATCCTTAACCACGGACTGCAGGTATTTCAGGGCCTCGCCCTTCTTGTCTTCCGGCAGCTTGAGCAGGGCCATGGCGTACTTCAGCCTGGCGGCCGCCACGCGGTTGCCCTTGGGGAACTTCTCCAGCACGTTGGCGTAGGCTAGCGCGGCTTCATTCCAGCGCTCTTTAAGGTAGAGCGACTCGCCCAGCTGGAAATAGGCGCTTTCGGCCATTTCCCCGCCGGGGAACTTGGAAAGATAGGTCTTGAACCCGGCGGCGGCGCCGTCGAAGTTGTTGTTGAGGAAGGCGGTGTTGGCGTCGTTGTAGATCTTGGCCGGCAGCAGCGAGGTCTGCACTTCTTCCTGCTGCTTGCGGATGGTCTGGCCGATGGCGTTGACGCGCTTGTTCATGGAGACGTCGATCTCGTCGAGGCGCGAGGTGAGGCGGTCCATCTGGCCCGAGATATCCTTCATGCTCTCCGACGAGGAATTGAGGTTCCTGGAGAGGTCCTCCATCTTTACGGCCAGCTCGGCCTGGTTCTTCTGCATGTTGGTCAGGCTGGTGTTCAGGTCGTCCATCTGGCTCTGCATCTGCAGCATGTCCTGCTGCGTGGCTACGCAGCCGGCGGCCAGCAGGCAGGCCGGTAATATAAGCAGGTGTTTCAGGGACATTTATTTGCCTCTTATCTTGGTTTCCGCGCGGCGGTTCTGCAGCCAGCAGGCGTCGGTCTGCTCGGTGCAGAGGGGCTTTTCTTCGCCGTAGGAGATGGTGCCCATCGCGCTGTCGGCCACGCCCAGGCGCACGTAGTAGTCGCGCACGGACTTGGCCCGCTTCTGGCCCAGTGCCAGGTTGTATTCTATGGTGCCGCGGTCGTCGCAGTGGCCTTCCACCAGCACGGTCCAGTCCTTGCGGGTCTTGATCAGGGCGGCGTTGGCCTGCAGGGCGGCGCGGGCTTCTTCGGACAGTTCGTAGCGGTCGTATTCGAAGTTGATGGTCTGTATGGTGGCCTGTTCCAGGAACTCGCCGCCGCGGATGTCGCCTTCGCCGCCGGTCTCGGAGCCTTCCTGGATGTCTACGCCGGGGATGGTGGCGGTCTCGGTGGTCATGTCGGGATTGTCGCCTGCGGCGGAACCTTTTACGTTCTTCTTGTTGCAGGACGAAAGCGTGAGCGCGAGCAGCGGCAGGGCCAAAACGAGGAGCAATATGTTCTTCTTCATTATTTCTAGAACCTCCGTAAACTTAATACAACCTATAATTTATAAAAATTCCCGCGTCTTTACAATAGAAAAAATAATGACGGGGATCTGCAACTTTATAAATTACTAAAGGCTAGGGCGTGTTAGTCGCGGCGGCCTACCGCAGGGGCAGGAACGAAAAACACGCTCGGCCACACCGTGGCCTCGCTCGGT
>Ga0209212_1002312_pt1 | contig 27501 bp, 28 predicted proteins | sample RifGroC2_FD_183996 | JGI IMG/M metagenome (GOLD analysis project Ga0209212, IMG submission 183996) | Groundwater microbial communities from Rifle, Colorado, USA - Groundwater C2 (SPAdes) (version 2) | ecosystem: Environmental > Aquatic > Deep subsurface > Groundwater | place: Rifle, Colorado... | reverse complement strand
AAAGGTAAAGGATTTTTTGTGAAGACAAAAGAAAATGAGTATTCTGGAAAAACAATTCTTTTTGCAACAGGAACAAAATGGAGAAAGTTGGAAGTTCCTGGAAGTATGGAGTTTGAGAATAAGGGAGTATTTTATTGTGCTCTATGTGATTCTCCAATGTATAAAAATAAGATTACTGCAGTTGTTGGAGGGAGTGATAGTGCTGCAAAAGATGCTCTTGTTCTTGCAGAGCATGCAAAAAAAGTGTTTATTATAATAAGAAAGGATAACATGACTGCTGAACCTGTTAATGTTAAAAGAATTGCTGCTAAGAAAAATATAGAAATAATAAATAATGCAAATATTGTGGAAATTAAAGGCGACAGCAGGTTGAGAAAAATTATTTTGGATAGAGAATTCAATGGTAAAAAGGAATTGGATGTTGATGGTTTGCTTGTGGATATAGGGCACATCCCTCTGAGTGATTTGGCAAAGAAATTGGGAGTTAAAACAAACAACCATAATGAGATAGTAATAGACCATAGAACATCTGAAACAAATGTTCCTGGAGTATTTGCTGCTGGAGATGTTGCAGATAAACCGTTTAAGCAGGCAATTACTGGAGTAGCTGAGGGATGTACCGCCGCATATTCTGCTTTTGAATATTTGAAGAGAGATATTGAAGAGTAAAGAGAATATCTCTTGTGAAGCAAAAATAAATAATTGAATTATGTTGTAATCTGTTCAATTTCATCTTGGATGAAATTTAATATTTGAGAGATAATTATAATGGCGATAATGGATGTGGGCTAATATAATTTATTTTATCGTTAAATTGATGTTTTAAAATAGATTTTTAAACATCAAAATCCTTTGAAAGAGATGGGATTGAATAATAAAAGAGGGTTGTCTCCAATAATTGCAAGTGTTCTTCTTATTTTGATTGTTATGGTACTTGCGGCACTCATTTTTGTTTGGGCGAAAGGATTTGTAAATGAAAAGGTTACAAAGAATAAGGAAGTTATTGAAAATTCATGTCCTCAAATAAATATTAAGGCTGAAGCTTATGGGGGGCAAGTGCATATTTCTAATGAAGGAACGATTCCAGTATATGGTTTGGAAATAATAAAGAAAACTCTTGGAAGCAGTTCTGGCTCGGGAGTATTGCCTTTTGATTCTACAATTGTTTCCGGAGCAACTGGGAAGATTGAATTTCCATCCAATGTACTTGAAGGAGATTCTATAACTGTCCTTCCTGTTTTACTGGGAGAATCTAGTAGTGGTAAGAAAAGTTATACCTGTAGCGATAAAGGAATTGATTTAGTTGTTGGTGCTTAAAATGATAGCAATAAAAATTAAAGAATCCGAATCACAGCAAAATGGAGGTATTCTTTAAGCCTCCAAATGGGAACAAACGAGAATAATCGTAGCAAGGTGGAAAGTATTAAATCCATTTGGAGCAATAAAAAAGGAATGTCTGAAATAATTTCCACAGTTTTGATTATTCTTATGACTATTGCTGCTGCAGTTCTTATTTATTCATTTGTTGTTCCTCTTGTAAGAGATAATTTACAAAGAGGAAGTGAATGTTTAGATTATAATGATTATTTTACATTTGTTCAGGAGCAGACAATTGGTAATAATGACTATAATATGAATTGCCAAGGTGGAAATTCTTATGTATTTGTTGTTAAAGCTAAGGGAAATATGGACTCTGAAAAGATTTCTGGATTTTTAGTTTCATTTTCTGAAAAAAATGGACTGATAAAGACGGCACAAGCAAAGGATGGAGATGCTGTGGGGAAATTAAGAATGCTTGATGGAAGCACGGAAAAGATTTCTATTCCAAAGTCTGGAGATTCTTATACATATGTTTATGATTCCAATGAAAGCATAGAATCTGTAGAGATATATCCAATTATTAGTTCTGGGAGAGTTTGTGAAACAGCCAATGATAAAATTAATTTTGTTAAATGTGTTAGTGATGTGAATATGTGGGGGATTGAATAATGAAAAATGAGAGAATGAAAATAAAAAGAGGACAGATATGGATTGAAACAGTTATTTATACGTTAATTGGTTTGGCTTTAATTGCGTTGGTTCTTTCATATGCAATGCCTAAAATAAATGAGCTCAGAGATAATACTCTTGTTGAGCAAAGCATAACTGCAATGAATGGGTTGAATAATAAAATTATAGATGTTAGAAACAGTCCTGGATCTAGGAAAGTTGTTGATTTTACACTTAAAAGTGGAGAGATGAATATTGATTCTGCGAATGATAGTATTTCTCTGGATATCATGGGGATAAGCAGTGCGTATTCTGAGCCTGGTGTTGAGATATCTGTTGGAAAGGTAAAAGTCTTAACGGAAAGGAATCAGAAGAATTACGATATTAGCATAAAGCTAATTTATCCAAGCGTAAATATAACCTATTCTGGACAAGAGGAAATGAAGAAATTTGATGCATCTTCTAATCCTTATAAATTAACATTAACAAATAGAGGAGTTAGGAACAAGCAGTTTAATATTGATATAAAACAAGTTTAGGGGATAGCTTTAAATAAACATTTAGGCAAATATCATTGATGGCAATAACGATTAATACCAATCCAGCTATTCCTCCTTTGCCGAAGCTGGATGATAAAAAGAAGATAGATGTGAGATACATGCTTATCGCTCCGTATGTTTCTGCGCATATATACTGGAATAATAATTTGAATGAGTTGGTTTATGATTTGGAAGAACCTATTTTGGATAATGGGGAACAGGCTGCATTGATTCAGTTGGAAAGTGCAATGATGGAAGTTGTTAATGTTAATGTTGCTCTAGATAATACTTTAGAATCAATTACAAAATATATAGATAAAACTGCTAGATTATTGATTGATGAACTTAATCTTGGAATAAGCGCCGAGACCTATGCAAAGATATTTTATTATTTATTTAGAGATTTTATTGGATTGAATGAAATAGACCCTTTGCTTAGAGATTATTTTATAGAAGATATTGAATGCAATGGAATAAACACTCCTGTTTATATAATTCATCGAGTGTTTAGAAATCTTAGGACTAATTTAGTTTATAATGATATGGAAAGAATAGGTAGTTTTGTTGAGAAGCTTGCTCAGAGATGTGGGAGATATGTCTCCTATGCCCAGCCAATGCTTGATGGGACTCTTCCGGATGGAAGTATAGATTATAATGAACCCTTAGTTTATAGAGAAGACGGAATTGTAAAAACTGGAAAAATTGGAGAAGTTGTGGATAAGTATTATAAGGATAATGAAAGTGATAAACCTGTAAATGTTGAAAAGCTTGAGGTTGTTTCATTTGATAAGAGTTATAAAATAAGCTGGAAAAAAGCACAATATGTTTACAGACATAAAGTAGACAAAGACTTATATCAATTATATCTTGAATTTGGCAGAAAAATAAAGTTAACGGGAAATCATAGTATTTTTGTTCTGACAAATGAAGGAGTTAAATCTGAAAGGACTGATATATTAAAAGAGGGAGATTATGTTATAATTCCGTCAATTATCCCTGAAAACAATAAAATAAAAGAAATAAATCTCGCTGAAGAATTATCTAAGTCTAGCTATAAAACGAAGCTTATCATAAGAGATGTGCCTGAAGAAATTTACCTAATTAAAAAGACTGAACTCTATGAGTATTATCGGGCAAATTACAAAATTCCAAATCAGGCATATTGTGAGCATAAAAACAAAAAAATTCTTCCGATAAATCTTTACTATTTTCTTGATGAGAATCAGCTAAGAAAATGTTTTATTGGAACAACTTCTTCTCATAAAGTACCTACTTTTTTGGAAGTGAATAAGGACTTAGTAAGATTATTGGGACTATATGTTGCAGAAGGATGGTTGTATGATTATAACTCGAGAGGCATCTATTTTTGCCTAAATAAAAATGAAAATAATCTGATAGATGAAATTGGTGTATGTGCTAAGAAATGCTTTAATCTTGATTCGTATGTCGAGCCACCAATAAATAATGCTGTTAAAGTGAAAATAGACGGACTCATTCCTTGGATTATTATGAAAGAAGTTTTAAAAGTTAGTATGGGTGCAAAAAATAAAAGAGTTCCCGAATTAATATTTAATGTTTCTAAAGAGTTGCAGAAGGAGTTTATAAGTGCCTGGCATGAAGGAGATTACAGTACAACTGTTAGTAAAGAGCTTGCAAATGATGTCTCTTATTTAGCTTTGTTTAATGAGGAGATTGCTGCGTTCTACAAGTCGATGCCAAAAGTAACTTATATTAGAGGAAGAAAAATAAATACTAATGGAGCATACTATTCTAATTTTTATGCAAGAAAAGTTGATAATCCTTATCCTTCGATGATTCCTCTTGAAGTACTTAATCCATTGAATAAAACTCACTTAAGATTGGCAAATAAAAGAGTAAGTAGAGAAAGGTTATTAGAAATATTAAAAGATATAAGATATAAAAGATTTGAAAATCTTGATTTGGCAACTAAAAAGTTTTTGCTGGAATGGGGAAAAAGAGGTTTTATTCAAGAAGGAAATTTGACTGAAGAAGGTAAAAAGGTTGTTGAAGAAATAAAGATTGCAAAAAAATTAATAGATTCTGATTTTGGTTTTGCTAAGATTAGTAAAATTACTAGAGTAAAATCAACATCGCAATATGTTTATGATTTTAGTGTTGACGGCGATGAAAATTTTGTCGCTGGAACGGGAGGCATTTGCTGTCATAATTCAAGAGTAAATGCAACGTACACGAAGGATATTTCTTCTAGGGGGCCAACGTTTACCATAAGAAAATTTACAAAAGTTCCTTGGACTCCAACACAGTTAATTTCATCAAACACTCTTTCTCCAGAAATGATGGCTTACTTTTGGATGTTGTTGCAATATCATTCTAATATTCTTATTGCTGGAGGAACTGCATCTGGAAAAACAACTTTGTTGAATGCCCTTGCTTTCTTTATTCCTCCTGAAGCAAGAGTCGTAAGCATTGAAGATAGTGTAACTGGTGATTCTAAAATAATCATAAGAGAAAAAGACAAAACGAGAAATATTACTATAAAGGAATTTGTCGATAATAAAATAGATGCCAAAGTAATGACTATTGATAAAAAAGGAGAAATTAAATGGGTAAAACCTTCTGATTATATTAATCACAAGGTAAAAAAAGATATTTATGAAGTAATGACTGCAACTGGAAGAAAGATAAAAGTTACCAAAGACCATTCACTCTTCGCATTAGGAAAAGATAATTCTTTAGAGGAAATAAAACCTACTGAACTTAAAGAGAACAAATCGTTTATAGCTGTACCTAGAAGATTGCCTATTGAAGGAAAAGAAGTACGCGAAATTAACCTTATGGACTATTTAGAAGTCTTTAAGGAAGACTTTTTAGAAGGATCGCCAATTGGAAAAATATTTGAAAATAATTCTTATCATGACTTGGGAGTTAAAAAAGAAAGACGAAGATGGTGGAAAAATAATGATTTGATAAAAATAAGCGAATTTCTTAAATTGAAAATAGACTTTTCATATGATGAACTGAGGAAATTAAGAATCAAAAGTAAAAATAAGGCATCGATACCAGTAATATTTGAAATAAGTAAAGAATTCTTGGAATTTTGTGGGTTGTGGCTTGGAGATGGAAGTTATGATAATTATAATAAAAATTCAGTTATACTCTCAAATATTGATAAAGAATGTATTGATATATTTAAACACCTTAAAGATTATGTTGGCTCAAATTATTCTGCTATGAATGATGGTGGCGTTTCATTGAGAATCCATAGTTCCGTTTTGTATAAATTCATGAAATATGTTATGAAACTTGATGGTTATTCGGATACTAAAAAGATTCCAGAATTTATATTTGGTTTAAGCAATGAGCAAATAAAACCATTTATAAGAGGATATTTCAGTGCGGATGGTTGTATAAAGAAACATGAAGCATCTTGTGCATCCCAGAGCTATGAATTGCTGAGCGATATGCAAACCTTGCTTCTTAGATTTGGAATTATCTCTAGGATGAATGATTTTGAAAGAAAAGATAGATGTATAAATATGTCTATTTCAAGCTTTGATAATCTGCAAAAATTCAAGGAAATAGGATTCTTACAGGAAAGAAAGAATAAAAAACTCAATTTGATGAATTCAAAATCACATCACTCGAATTCAGATATTATTCCTTTGAGTAATCAAAAGTTAATGGAATTAGATGAAATTGCAAACGTAAAAATTCAACATCTTTACTTGAAAGGATTACAGAATATGGGCAGAAATTACATGCAAAAAATAGCTCCGACTGGATCTGAATTTAATGATTTGTCACATAATGACATATTTTGGGATAAAGTAAAATCGGTTAGAAAAGTGAGCTCTGAAGAAATTGAAGTTTTTGATTTAAGCATTCCAGAGCATGAAAAATTTCTATGTAATAATATCTTTGTTCATAATACTAGAGAAATAAATCTTCCAAGAGAAAATTGGCTTCCTTCTGTTTCTAGGACATCTGTTGGAGTTGGAAATTTGGGAGAAATAGATTTGTTCACCTTGCTTAAGAGCTCATTTAGACAAAATCCAGATTATCTAATTGTGGGAGAAGTTAGAGGTAAGGAGGCTTCTGTGTTATTCCAGGGAATGGCATCGGGGCATAGTTCGATAAGTACAATGCATGCAGATTCTGTTGATACTCTCATAAGAAGATTGCAAACTCCTCCAATTGAACTTTCTCCTACACTTGTTAATTCTTTAGATTGTGTTGCCGTTGCTACTCATGCGCTATCTGGTAAAAATGAAGTGAGAAGAGTGAGAGAAATTGTGGAAATAATAAATGTAAATAAGGATGGAACTGCGCTCATCAATACTCCATTCAAATGGGATCCTGCAAAGGATGTATTCTATTACAAAAAACAAAATAAGGCTTTTGAAAAAATCTCTGCAAAGACTGGAATTCCCGTAGAAAAATTATATAATGAAATGCTAACACGTGCTAAGTTAATTTATATGTTATACCAGCAGAAGGTTTTTGGATTTAATGAAGTTCAATCAATTATTAATGCCTATTACAAAAACCCTGTTGAAGTTCTGAATAGATTTGGGATTATGGAATAGGATTTTTTGGAATGCTGTTTCGTAAGGTATAAAAACTAACAATGATATGATTTCTTATGGCTCTTTCAGTTCAGGAAGCGAACTATCAGTATTTTATGCAGGCTGATGTAAGTATCTATGTTGGTGAATGGATTGCGATATTTGAGAATAGAATAATTGCTCATGGGAAGGAGTTAAAAGAAGTTGTTACGATGGCAAAGATCGTTTCTGGAGGAAAGAAGTTTCTTTTGGCGAGAGTTCCCAGTGAAGAAACGATGATATTTTAGAATGACACTTACTTTTAAATATAAAAAGGTAAAGAGACCAAATAATACTGAAATAAAATCTCCCTCAATTCCTGTTACCTTATCTTCTAGTGGTGGGAAATATCAATTTATAGCTCTCCTTGATTCTGGTGCGGATGTTTCTGTTATCCCTAGTGAAGTGGCTGAACTTCTGGGAATAAATTTAAGTGGTAAGAAAGAAGAGGCAAGAGGAATAGGTGGAAAGGTTCCAGCAATCCAGTCAAAATTAGTAGTTGAGCTTGGAAAAGCACATGAAATCTATACTTATGAAATTCCAGTCAAAATAATATTAGATAAAATGGACGAGGAAATACCTGTTTTATTGGGGAGAGCAGGATTTTTTGATAAATTTGTAATCACATTTAATCAAAAAGAAGAAAAAGTTATTTTGAAACCAAACAATCAAAATTAAATTCCCAATCGTAGCAGAGCTGCGGGGCTTCTAAAACAGATAAAACCCTCGAATAAAAATAGAGTTAGCTATTGTCGATGAGGATATCAGATTATAGATAATTATTTGTCTTGTGCTTCAGTTTACCCAACCACAGCAGAGCTGTGGGGATTTCTTTTTGATTAAATTCTAAACTTTTGTTATCTGTTTGTTTGAGTGGCTTTTATTATCTGGTGTCTGAGTGGTTTGATTGATTTTGTTGGTTTGGATGGGTTGGAGATTGTGGGTTTTGAATAGATTTAACCGATAATAAAGATATTTAAATCTCCCTGGTTTTCTATGTTAATGCAAAAAGAAGAGATAGTTTCAATTGCGCAGCTTCTGAGTGCCATAAGGGAATTGAGCTATGGGCTTGAAAGGGCAGTGAGGGAAAAGGATAATGAAAGAATGATGCAGATAAAGAAAGAAATTCTTTCTTTGCAGAGCGAAATAAATAGGAAAATAGAGGAATAATGATAGAAGAATTGAGAAAAAATATTGATTTGCAGATGCAGATTCTTAGGGAGATGTCTTCATATGTTAATAGAAGGCAGAGTGCTGGAAAAGATGAGATAAGAATATTAGATGATAGTATTTCTTCTTTGAAGGTTAGATTGAAAATAATAAATAATGCTATGCCTGATTTGCTTTCGAGCAGCACAAGATTGCAAGGATTATCTGGAAATAGGAAAGCACCAAATCTGGCACAGATAAAGATAGCCGGTCCAAATCAGACAATGGTTGTTACAATAAAGAGCGGAGATAAGGGGAAATTTATGAAGGAATTGGAGATAAGTGAAGGATTGATTAGGAAGATAAGGAAAAAAAGTGCTGTCGAAGTTGAAAAGAGTGATGAATTTCAGAAATCTAGAGGATATGTTAAATATTCAAATAAAATATTTTTGGGAACGGCGTCTGGGCTTGTTAAAAAGGGATATTTTGGTTCTCTTGTGTCTGATGTGAATAAAGCAAATATTGGTTTTCTTGCGGAGGTTTACATTGCAACAATGTTCTTTTCAACTTTGGTTGCAATGATTTTTGGATTTTTGTTTATGATTTTCCTTTTATTCTTTAAATTAGTTGTTAATTTTCCATTTGTTATTAGTTATTCTGGGGATATTGTTTCTAGGCTGTTAACGGTAATATGGGTGCCGGTAATTTTTACTCTTGGAACTTTCTTTTTTATGTATAGCTATCCTTCAAATGAGAAAAAGAGTAATGCCCGAAGAATAGAGCAGGAATTGCCATTTGCAGTGATACACATGAGCGCGGTTGCAGGCTCGGGAATAGAGCCTGTACAAATATTCAAAATAATTGGATTAAGCAAAGAGTATCCTTTTCTGAGAGTGGAGATAAGAAAGATAATGAATCAAATTAATATTTATGGATATGATTTAGTTACCGCCGTTAATAATGTTCAGAAAAACACTTCAAGTCAGAAATTGGCGGAACTTCTTACTGGAATGGGAACTACAATAAGCTCGGGAGGAAATCTTTCTGACTTCTTTGCTAAAAGAGCTGAGACTTTGCTTACGGATTATAGATTGGAGAGAGAGAAATACACGAAGGTTGCAGAGACATTTATGGATATATATATAAGTGTTGTAATTGCTGCTCCAATGATTCTTATGCTTGTTGTTGTGATGATGTCTTTATCTGGATTGAATTTGCCTTTCACTCCTGGAGAGATAAATATCATTACCATTGCAGCAATAGCATTAATAAATTTGCTTTTCCTTATGTTCCTTAGATTTAAACAGCCAATATACTAAAATGAAACTAAAAAAAATACATTACATTGGAATTGCTCTTGGATTAGTGGCAATCCTAATGGATTTTTTATTTTTTAATATGGATACTGGAGCAAGTGGGTTCTTATTTTTTGCTGGAATAGGTGTGATTATAATTGTTTCCCCATTTATTATAGATTTGATGCTGGAAAATAAGAGGGAGAGCGATATGAGTCAGATGTTCTTGGAGTTCTCTAGAAATCTAAGTGAGAGCGTTGCGACTGGAACTCCAATAAGCAAGAGTATAATTAATATGAAAAAGAAAGACTTTGGTCCTCTTACTTCACATGTGCAGAAATTATCTAATCAAATTGAACTTGGAATTCCAGTTAATAGTGCCCTTAGAAATTTTGCGTTTGATGTTGATAATGTCGTTATAAGCAGGGCAGTTGCTTTAATAATTGAAGCTGAGAGGGCAGGAGGAGAAATAAATTATATCCTGGATTCCGTTGCTAAGTCAATTGATGAAGTTGAGAAGCTAAAGAAGGAGAGAAAGGCAGCAATATATAGTTTGGTTGTGCAGGGATATATTATATTCTTTATATTTTTAGGAATAATGCTCATAATGCAGTTCAAGATAATTCCTCTTGTGGGAGAGAGTAAGTTTGCAGATTTAACTAAGATGGGAGATCTGGCTAAATCATATGGGCAAGAAACTGCTACAAAAAATATTCCCAAACTTCAGGTCGCAAATCAGTTCTTGTATCTTTTAGTTACTCAGGGATTTTTTGCTGGATTGGCAATTGGAAAGCTAACTGAGGGAAGCATAAGAAATGGAGTAAAGCATTCTTTTATCTTGGCAGTTGTTGCCTTTTTGGTTTCTACTGGGGCTAATTCTGTATTTGGATAACGCCGAATTAGGATTTTAGACATTTTTAGCACACTACAAGTTAATGCCATTCACTATGACTCTGGAAAATATAATTATCTTATTCAACAACTTAATTATTGGACATTTGATAATATTTTTATTTTAATCATCTAGTATTTATATACTGAACTTCATTATCAATCAAATAGAAAATCTCATTTTCTGAGCTAAATGTGGAGTATTTTTTTCCTAAACGGGCTAGCATCTTCTCAAACCATTGTCTTTCTGGGCGGTTCATCTTTTTTCCTGAGATTTTAATTGTTGAAAAGCTGGCTAGGATATGTTTTGCTGGAATCATATTAATTATTTTTTCTGCATTTGCTCTTCCTTTGTCATCGATTATGTCAAGGACTTTGAAAAGAAGGGCAAGGTCAGTTTCTGGAAGAGGTTCTGGCGATTTTGAGAGATTTCTAAGGTCGTAGATGAAAGTTTGTCCTTTTATGTGATTTTTTTTGAAAAATTCTTTTATTATATCCAAATGAGTTTGATTTATGTCTGATGCATAGTAGTGGACATCTCTAGATGCGAGTTCTAGTGGGTTTAGACCGCAGCCCAAATCAAGAATAGATTTTGGATTTAGGTTTTTTATTTTTTCTTTTAGTTGGGGATAAAATGAGAGACGCTCATTTGTTGAGGAATGTGCTTTGAGAAGTGAGAGAGTGTCTGTTTCTTCTTTGTTATTTGAGGAAATAGGTTTGTTAGAGAGTTGGAATCTTCCGGTGTAAATTCTTAGTTGAGCTCTGACTTCCTTAATTATTATTTTTATGTCTGATTTTTTCATTTCTTTTAGATTTATTTTATATTTATCTGTGTATTTGTCAATTAGCTCTCTGACTATGCTGTCTGGAATTCCCCTTAATTCTGGTTTTTCTTTTATTTTTTTAATTAAATCTTCCATGTTGATTATATTTTTATTATAATTAGTAAAGAAGGAAAGAGTATAAAAAGGTAACAGCTTATATCGGTGCATGGAAAAAAAGGGGCTAGGACATGTTGAGGTTATTGCATCATTTGTGCTTTTTCTTACTGGCATGGGGTTTGTTTTGTATTATTTTATGCCCTTGATTAGCTATAATTCCGATAATGATATGAATGTTATGGATAATGTTATTAAAATGACTGAGAGCAAAGTTAGTGTTTATAGTGTTATTGTAAATGGGGGAAATTCCAATGATATTATTTCAATTAGAATAAATGAATCAGGTAATTTTGCTGTTTTTGATGATTCTGGAATATTAATGTCTGAGAAAGTGGGTGATTTAATTTATATTAGGAGTTCTTGGGCAGACAAGAAAAAGATATCCATCGTATTTAGCGAAGATTTGCCTGATTCTTCTTCTGAAATTGGAATTGTAAAAGAAAATGATGAATTGTATAAGCTTGGGGCAGTTCAAAATTTGAATTTAATTTCCGAGAAGAAAGTAAATGAGATGAATGTGAGCTATTATGAGAATTATAATTATATTGCCGAGAAGTTGGAATTGGGAAAAATGAATAATTTTAACTTAATATTTGATGTTTCTGGAAGAAAAGTAAATATGAAAAAAGAAATTCCATATGGGTTGGAAATAGAGAGTTCTGAGAAAAATGTTTTGGTTTTGACTGAATATGGAAAGATGGAATATGGAAAAATAGAGGTGGATGAATGGTAAACTTAATAAATGACAGAAGTGGGTGGCTTAGAGTATTGGAGGCAAGTATTGCGATTTTGATAGTTTTGTCTGTTCTTTTTGTTGTGACAAAGCAGAACAATATTGGGAAAGAGGTTCCTGCCGAAGAGATAGGAATATTGGAGCAAATTTCTATGAATAATTCTATGAGAGAAGTGATTTTGGATTATAATCTTGTATTGAAAGAGGATGAGGGAGTAAATGCGGTGATATTAAAAAGAATTAGGGATTTTGTTTCTGAAAAACTGCCTCCAGGATATGGATATGAAATAAAGATATGCTCCTTGGAAAGTTGCGAATTGGAAAATGATAACTTGGAGATGATAAGCGAGGAAAGAATATTGTCTGCGAGTATTTCTAATGTGGCAAATCCAGTAAAGATTAAGTTGGTATATTGGCAAGAATAGCGTCGATTTTCTGAAAGATTTAAATAGTATATTTGTCTGTTGGAATGATGGTGGGATTTGTGAAAAATAGGGTGATTTTTTTGACTTTTCTTGTTTTTATTATTTTTGTTAGTTCTTCTATTGTTTCTGCTGAAATAAATTCTTGTCTTGGAGGAGAAAGTCAAGTAATAATGTCTCTGTATAATAACTCAAATTCTCATGGTGCGAATTGGAGTGAGTATAATTATCCTTATAAAATATGCTATGATCAAGTTATGGGTATGAGTTATACTGGGACAAATCCCCATAGTTGCAAGAGTGATAATTCGAATATTGTTTTGAAGTTATCCTCTCCTATAAATGCCCATGCTGAGAATGCCTCTATTGGAGAATATTCTGTTCCAGTTTGCTATGGAGATTTATCATGTGTTTTTGTAAATGGTGCCTGCCCTTCTGGAAAATTTATTGTTGCTTCATTATCTTCTAATACCAATGCGCACATCTCCGCAGACAATTCATATCCATACAAAGTTTGCTGTTCAAAACAATCTCTTTCTCCTGGAAAACTATATTCATATTGGATAAATAGCACGGGGGGGATGATAACTGGCAGCTATGTAAATAATAGTGTTGGAATTGTTGTTGAAACTGGTGTGCCTAGTGGAATTGCAACCGTTGAGATTTATGAAGAGGACGGTATTTTATTTGGTACACAAAATATTCGCACTGGTTCAAATGCTCTAAATGCAACAATTGGGAGCGATGGAATTGCGAGAGTTTCTTGGGAAATAACTGATTTGGATATTCTTGCTGGGGCAGAGAATGATAATAATAACGTTGGTTCTAGCCCTGAATTGGAATTTTATGCTGTTGTTTCTGCTGGTGGTGTCACTAATAGAACTGTAATAATTAGTGTAAGCAGAAGTGAGGGACCAATAAGTAGACCTAATGCTGTAGTGAATTATCCTTTAAATGAGGGAGTTTATTTTGCTGGAAGTCCTGTAAACTTCTCTGAGAGTAGTTCTTCTGAGAGAGCGTTTAGTGTTTATTGGGATGTGGATGATCCTTCTCTAGATGTTTCAAAGAGAAATATGAGTTCTTTCTCACATACATATGCTACTCCTGGAGTTAAAAAAATAATTTTAAATGTGACAAATAGAAATGGAGTGTCAGGAACTACATCAAGAAATATAGTTATATTAAATAGCTCTGCAGGAATTCAAGTTGTTCCAATTATTGAAACTCCCTTGGTTAATTCGAGAGTTACAAGTAATGTTGTTGATTATAGTGGAGGACATAGTTATGTTTTAAGCATGAGTGGCGATTATAATTTATCTTGTTTGGGAGGAAGATGTCCTTCTTCTACGGATGCTTGCCCAGTTGGATTCTCTGGAGTTTGTCCAATTGCAATAGGAAATGACGCAGGAATGAGATTAAATTATGCTTCAATGGAATTTAACTGGACTTTTGTTGAAGGAAGTTCGAGTTCTTCTGAAATTGGAAGCGCAAAAGTTTCAGGGACTAAAACCTATGTGAGTTCAGGACAAAAACAAATTCAATTGAGAATAAAATCATATTCTAACTATTCTGGATTTACATCTAATCCATTTGAAATAACTGGAAGTGTTGTAAATGGAAATGGGTGTTCGGGAGATGGAAAAATGTGGTATGAAAATGGAATTGGGTTTAATACGTCAGTTATTGGAAATTGTGGAGGGGTAGATAGAGTTGCTGGAGGGGCAGAAGATTGCTGTCCAATTGGAACTATCTGCACAAGTTCTGGAGGTTCAGGAATAAAATGTACTGCTAATGGATGCATACAATTTGCGAGCAAGAGCGGACAGGAATATCAGATAAGAGTATGTGATGATTATAATTACGTTTCATCTGGGAAACAAACACAATGTGAGGCTGATTGTAATTATGCTTCAAGCAGCCAGAAGCAGATGGATGCAATATCCTTGAGTTTAGTTGGTGGAGAAGGCATCGCTTCAACAAATTGTGCATGGGTTAATGATGCATGTGCTGTACAGTATACGAAACAAGTTGCTGGATTTAATATACCAAACGTTGAATATCAGTGCATAATGGAAGTTAGTAAAGAAAGTGAGTGCACTAGAAATGAGAAAACTGTGGATTATACAATAAGAAGAGCAAATAAAGTTGGAAATATTTGGGTTATTGTAGCGGATAGCGATTCAAAGTGTGAGAAGAGTGGTTCTGTGAAAGTAAAATGTGGTGGTTCAAATATTGTTCTTCCATTATTTGATAGCAATAATTTAATTATTTCAATTTTGGGAATTTTATTAGTTTATGCTATTGTTTCGTTTAGAAAAAAAGGGAAATAAATGAATATAAAAAAAGTTGTGCTGATGGTGATGGTTGGAATGTTTTTAGTTAGTCTTGCTTCTGCAAGCTTGAATTTTACTAAGGTTTCATTAAAAACAGATTATAATGGGGGAGATTTGATAGCTGGAAAGTTTAATTTGGTGTTTGTTAATCAAACAAATTCTCTTTTCACCAGTTCTATTGGAGGAAGCAAGTCCTTGCTTGATATTGTTAGGGATTCCGGATATGTTTCTGGAACTGACTTCAGATGCTCTCCAAGCGACTGCAATCCAGCATATACCTTTAGTTCCGGAGAGGCTTATAAAAATATCAATATTGGAGATAGTCAGAATTTGTATGGTTTTGTTATAAATGGAGATGGAATTGTATTGAGAAATTTAAGCTTCCAAATTTCGAGTAATATTCGAGATTCGTGTTTGAATCAACTTTCTCTAGATTTGTTTGATGATGGAATCGTTGATTTATATAACACGAATTATGTCTTGGATGGATGCGGGGATAAGAATTATGGGTGCTTTGATAGTTCACTTATAGCTGGAGAGGGAGAGTTGTCTAGTACTCCTTATTGTGAGAAAATAATCTTACCAAGTTCGCCTGCATATAGTGTTGGTGCAAAGATAAAGAATTCTACAAACAGATATGGTTTGATAATCATGGAAATGTATTTGGAGAGCGGCCCTGGAGAGAGATTAGGGAGATGTACTCTTCCTAATATTACTTCTTCAATTCAAGAGAGAGATTGTGTAATAAATTATAGTTCTACAAAGCAGATAACTGCGCTGGTTTGTGTTTCCGTAGCTAATAGTGCAAATTATAAAATAAATCTGGCTGGAGGTTCGACAAAGTGTGGGAAGGTGGGAGCGGACAGCGAGGGATATACTACCAATTATGAAATATATGCTCAGCCATTAAAATATGGTTCAATACAAAAAACTTTTGATTCTAGATTATATTCTAAGTTGATGAGCGAATCTGAAACGGGACTTATAGATTCTGTGCAGCTATATCTTGACAGAAAGTATGGAAATAATTGTGAGGATGGATGCGTTATTCCTTTCTCGTTAATTGGGCCATCACAAACTATAAGCATAAATAATATTGAATTGAAATATAATAGTGACAGTGCTATAGGGCAAAATAATAATTTAATATATAATGTTGGCTCTGATAAAATGAAGATAAGTTCATTGAAAACTTTATCAATTGATTTTGAAAAATTGAATATTAAAACTCCTAGTATTTCTGGAAACAGAACATTTGAGTTGTTTTTTGACTTAAACAGATTGAGCAGCGATGTGATAAGTATGGTTTCTGGATTTGGATTTGAGATTTCTCCTAAGTATGCATATATTGGACAGAGTGTTCCATTTAAAATAATTCTCCCAAATAATTATACTTATGTAACTTCAAGTAATTGGGATTTTGGAGATGGTAAAACTGCTCAATCTTCTTTCGGAGAGGTAGCTCATTCTTATTCTAGCGGAGGAAGTTATGATGTAACTATTAAGGTTGTAAAGAGTGATGCAGCCATATCTACAAAGACATTTAAAATAAATGTTGGAAATGTATATGAATCTGCAAGACTTATGATTGTTGCAGATGAGGCAAGAATTTCGAATGTTAGTTCTCAAATAAATGGATTTGAGGGATGGGTTAAAGCAGAGGTTGAGAAAAGAACTAATCTCACTAAGATTAGCACAGATCTTGCTTCCATAAAAAGAACATTTGAAAGCACAAGTCAGAATAATTCTGATGCGCTTCAAACAATAGTTGGGCAATTGGTAAAATTAGATGTGCCCTACTCAATAGTTATTGGACAAAAAGGAAGTAATATTCCCTTGGAAATTGGAGTGGGGAATGCTGATTTAAGTTATATCAAGACGTTGTCTTCTAACTCTGCTGATTTGGATGATTCTGAATTGAGAATAAAGATTGTTGACTGGATGGAGAGCAATTATGATTCTAAGATTGGGTTTGAGGAAATTTCGAGATTTGGAGATTCTGGAGTTTCACCAATAGTTAGCAAGTTTTCAATCAATGTTGCTCCAAAGACTGACTTGGAGGGATATTTAATTATAGATTATCCTTTTGATTCCATATTGTTTAAAGAGAACTATGGACAAAAGGCTGTTGGAAGTGGAGTTTATATTCCACTTAGCAGTGCACAAACGATTGAATTTATTATTCCTGGAGCGGTAAAGATTTCTGAGATTGGAGCATATATTTCTCCAGATATAAATAAACTGGGAGTTATTGGAAGCATAGGACAGGTTGTTGGAGGATTTAATTGGACAATATTCTTGACTGGATTGCTGGTTGTGCTTGTTCTTGCAGGAATTGCGTTTTATTTCGGAAGGATGTGGTATATATACAATTATGAAAGTCATTTGTTCAAGAATCCTAAAGATTTGTATAATCTCATATTGTTTATAGTCAACGCTAGAAATAAAGGGTTATCTGATGTGGAAATAAGGAAGAAATTAAAGTCTGTGGGTTGGAATTATGAGCAAATAGATTACTCAATGAGCAAAATTAAATCTAAAACTAGTAAGGTTTATTAAACCTTGAAAATGTAAATAATCAGAGATGATAAAAATATTAAAGAGTTTTTCGAGAAGAATATTGAACGCAATATTTGGAAAAAAAGATAGCATTAAATTAGGATTTTATGGTCCTCCAAATGCTGGGAAGACTTCTCTGGCAAATAGAATATGTAAGGACTGGACTGGAGAAGAAATTGGAGCGGTTAGCAAAGTTCCGCATGAAACAAGACATATTCAGTTTAAAGAGAAAGTGGAGATAAAACATAAGGGAAAGGAATTGGTATTTAAGATTACTGACACTCCTGGAATTGCGACAAGAATAGATTATGAAGACTTTTTGAAGTTTGGAATAAAGAAGAAGGATGCTAAAAAGAGAGCTAAAGAGGCAACACAAGGAATTATTGAAAGTATTCAGTGGTTGGATGATATGGAGGCAGTTGTTGTTGTTTTAGATGCTTCTGAAAATCCATATTCTCAGGTTAATTTAACTATTATAGGAAATTTGATTGCAAGAAAGATTCCAGTTTTGGTTGTTGCAAATAAGATTGATTTGAAGGGCGCAGATATTAAAAAATTTGAAGCAACTTTCCCAGATTATGAGGTTGTTGGAATTTCAGCAAAAGAGGGCACTAATATGGAGGAGTTTTACGAAGCTCTTTTCAAATTAGCTAAGAAAGTATAATGGCAAAATTATTTAGAAAATATCCAGATTTGAAGAGTGGAAAATTGAAAGAGCTAAGCATGCATGTAATGCCTTTCGCAGATGTGCAGGACTTGAGTATTTCAGAGAGGGTGCAGAAGATATTGAAATTAGTTTTGGACAATAAGATTGTTCTTCTTCAAGGAAGATTAAGGCCAGAAGAGGAAGCGAGATTGATTGAGGATACCATGGCTCTTGTTGACCATGTAAAGAATTTCCAGGGAATTGAATTGGCCGTGGTAGAACCTAATTTGAGAAATCAGAGCTTATTCACAAAAGCAAAATATGGCTTTGCAAAGATGCTTGTGGGAGATTCAAATGCACTTACAATAATTGGTCCTGCTTCATTGATAAGAGAGATAAAGAAAGACCCTAGCAAGATTGACTTGTTCTTTAGAAAATAGTCAATCTTTGTTTAATGGCCATTTGCAACAATAATCTTTAAAAGTATTCAAACTAAGGAAGAGTTATGCGTGAAAATGGAATTCCTTTGACTACGATAATAATGGACGAGGGTACTGAAGTACATCCAATCCAGACTGAAAAAGGGACATACTTAATATTTACTAAACCTTCTGACCCTAATTTACAACTTGTAGCAAGAAATGTTTGTCTAGAATCATTATGTGGGCCAGTTATGACTGATGATGCCGTGCTGGTGAGAAAATATAAAACTGAAGTTGTTGGGCGGACTGTTGAGACAACATCGTATCAAACAATAACTCCTTTCCCTGGAGATTTCCATTTCTAATTTACCACTCCAAATTGAGAAAAAATAGAGGAAAGTTATAAAAAGGTATTTGGAGTTTAGTTTTGATGTCAGGCATAGTTTTTAATTTAAGTAAGAGTGAATTTTTGAGTAGAATAGGAGTTCAAGGATATTATGCTAGCGCATTGTATGTTGGAAGAGGTGTTACAAGAACTATAAGTGCTGAAGGAAGATTACCTTTTATATTAGGCAAGAAAATTTTAGATGCTATGCCTGATGACTCTATAGGCCATGAAAAAAGGTATTTGACTCCTGAATTGTGCTCTCCTGAAAGAGCTACAACAACTAGAAGAGTTGATGATATTGAATTAATAATTAACGTTCCTTTAACAACTAATGAAATAAGAGAAGTCATGCATGGATATAGTGTCGCACAAAAAAGATTTAGTAGGTCTGAAGCCAAGAAAAGATAGCAGTCAATCAAAGTAATATTTATAACCTCAAAAAAACTTGACTTGGGATGTACAGATGTGTTCATTGTTCAGCATTGTATGAAGATGGCTCTAATGAGCTTCTTACTGGATGTACTAGCTGTAAAAGTAAGTTCTTTTTTTATATTAGAAATGATAAGCTTAAGCAGATATTGGAAAACTCTATTCCAAGTCCTGTTTTGGATGAAGAGGAAAAACAGCAGATAGAAGAAGATGTAAGGGAAATAGCAGGAATAGAAGACGATGAAACACCCGTATTCTTGGACTTTGAAAGTGTTACCATATTAAAACCTGGAAAATATGTTCTTGATTTGCAAAAGTTGTTTGCGATGGACAAGCCTAGAATATACAAATTGGAAGATGGGAAGTATATTGTGGATTTATCTTCTGTACGAAAGCAGGAAGATAAGAAGTAACCATTGGGAGATTAGTTTAATTATCTTATGCGCTGACTGTTTAATATATTAATGTTGAGCAGGGGAATAATATACTTTGTTTTTTTAACTTGTAGTATATAATAAAGCACAGATGATTAAAATAAAAATATTATCTAGTGTCCGATGATTAAGTCATTGAATAAGACAATTATATCTTTTAGGGCTATGGGCGAAGCGAATTAATTTAATTTAAACTTCTAATTACTATCAAGAAAGAAGTTTAAAAAGTGCTATTTCTTAATTATATAATGAAATTAAATAGTGTTCTGAAAGAATTAGATTTTGAACTTGATGATGTGGAGTTTAATGAAGTAAAAGAAAAAACAGCCAATCTTCTTTCCCAGCTAAAGGAGAGCATAAAGAAATTGAGAATAAATGTGGATGTTTTTGTTGGAGGAAGCTTTGCCAAAGGCACACTGATAAAGGAAAAAGGATATGATGTGGATATTTTTATTAGATTCAAAGAGGAAAAGAACCTGGATTCGATTGAAAAGATAATAAAGAAATTGAAGTATGAAAAAGTTCATGGAAGTAGAGATTATTTTAGAATAATTGATAATGAACTTAGGTTTGAGATAATCCCTGTATTAAAAATAAGCAATCCAAAACAGGCAAAGAACGTTACTGACCTAAGTTATTTCCATGTTAATTATGTAAAAAAGAAAATAAATCCTAGAATAGCAAGGGAAATAGCTCTTACAAAGGCTTTCTTCAAAGCATCTGGAGTATATGGGGCTGAGAGTTACATTAGAGGAATATCTGGGTATGGTGTTGAATGCCTTCTTATTTATTATAAAACATTTGAAAAAATGGCAAAAGCAATTGTAAATTCAAAAGAAGATGAGAAAATAATAATTGATATTGATAGGACATACAAAAACAAGCAGGATTTGATGATTGATATGAATGAAAGTAAGTCTGGAGGTCCAATGATTCTCGTTGACCCTACATATAAGGAAAGAAATGTCCTTGCCGCTCTTAGCAAGGAGACATTTCTTAAATTGAGAGAAGATTTGAAGAAATTCCTTGCAAGTCCAAATGCAAAATATTTTGAAACGAAGGAATTGGACGTAGAAAAGATAAAAGAACAGGCAAAGAAAAAGAAATTGGAGTTTCTAACTGTTAATTTAAAAACTGACAGACAGGAAGGAGATATTGCAGGAACTAAACTAAAGAAGTTTTCTCTCTATTTGGAAGAGGAAATAAGGAAGTATTACAAGATAATTAGAGATGAATTTGTCTATGATGAAGCACAACAAGGCAAGTTATATCTAATCGTTAAGCCGAATAAGGAGTTTATCAAAGTCGGTCCTCCTTTGAAGATGAAGTCTGAATGTTCTGCCTTCAAATCGCAGAACAAAAGCACATTTGTGAAATCTGGAAGATTATATTCAAAAATAGCTATCACTTTCAGTTGCAAATCATTTTTGAATGATTTTAAATTGAAGTATGCTGATAAGATTGCAAGTATGGATGTTAAAGAAATTAGGGTTGATTAGTTAATTAGTGTTTGCAGTTCTTTCTAATTCATTTTTTCTTCTTTGTTTATTTGCATTTATTCTGCTAGCAACAACGTTATATGCAAATGCTCCCAACATCAAAGCTCCCCCTGCTGCTGCAGTAATTGCTGAATATTTGACTGATCGAGGATTACTAAATGCCAGATATCCAAAAGAACCGAAGACTAATCCTGCTCCTATTTTTTCAATCAATTTGGATCTAGCATCAATATTTTCACTTCTAGTAATATAATTTCTAGAGTCTGCCATTGTTTAATGTCCCCCATTCCCGTTCTTAAAAGAATTATCAAGCATTCCAGCCAAATAGGAGGTGAAGAAAGGTGCGTTAAGCCAGACACCTATGTCATCTTCGGAATTGTGAGGAGTTACCATCAATAGAGCTTCTTTTTTGTCTGAGATGAATATTCTTGCTAATGTGTCTACGTGTTTTGCTTTTAGGTCGAATTTTGCGTTCAATTTCTTAACCTTGTCATGGTCTCCTGATAAAGCCAGTCTGATTTTAACGTTTGCTTTTTCCAATTTTTGCATGGTTGGAATAAGAACTCTTGATTTATCTTCAAAGTCTGAAACATTTGTGCAGATGAATACTTCATCTTGGGCATTTTCCAAAAGCTCTCTTGCTCTTGATAGAACGTTTGCTCTTCCTTTGATTGCACCAGTTATTTCATGGGATTTTATTGGAGCAATTCCAGTTGTGTGAAGTTGTTCTAATTCTGTATATTCTGAAGTTGATCTTAATTCTGATAGAGTCTTAACTTTATCCTGTGCAAGTTGCATAACGTTAGATTTCATTTTTTCAATAACTTCAGTTGGCTTTACTGCAATGTATTTTACAGGCTTTCCTATCTTGGTTATTGCGAATCCTCTCTTCTCCAAGCTCTCTAGGACATCGTATGTTCTTGATCTTGGTACTCCAGATAATTCAGCTACTTCTCCTGCAGAAGCAATTCCTTTAGTCAATAGAGATAACCAAACTTTGGTTTCATAAATATTTAAGTCAAAGTACTCTTTGATTCTTTTTACTAGCTCTTGCTTAACTATCATATTTTTACTCAATGGGAGTGGTATTTAAACCTTTCGCTTTTGTTCTTATTTGGTAGGGACAACAAAAGGAAAGGTTTAAAAGTGTTGGGCTGATTGGATAAATTATGTTATAGATAACTGCGTTACTTATGTCTCATAACATATCTTAGAAGAAAGAATGAATTAACTGTTTCTTCATCTGAATACTTTGCATCTTTCTCTTTACAAGATGCTTTAACTCATCAGTATTTTGTGCTTGGTGAGTCTTTAATTCATGTGCTTTAAGATATGCCCAAACATGTTCTGTTGGATTTAATTCTGGAGCATATGATGGCAGTCTGTAGACTGCTAATTTCTTTTTATTTTCTTCAACAAATTTTTCAACTTTCTTTGCCTTATGCACTGGAGCACTGTCTTCAACAACAATTATCTTTCTATTTAGATGCTGTTTCATAATCTTTTTTAAAAATTCTATATGTTTATCTGCATTTACTTTCTTTTTTTCTATCCTAAATATTAATTTTCCAGCAGGACTAATAGCAGAAGTTACACAAAAACCGCCTCTTTTTCCAGTAACTTTAATCTTTGGTGTTTTTCCTTTTTTAGCCCATGTTCTTCCAAGAACAGGAGTTAATGATATTCCAGATTCATCCTGGAAATAAAGCATTGCCTGCCATTTACGACGATGTTCCTCAATTTTGGGCCATTCTTCTCTCTTCCATTTTCTTATTGCTTTTTCATTTCTCTGAAAGGCCAGCCTCTCAGGTTTCTGAGGAGATAAATTTAATTTCTTAAACAATCTCATAATATTTGTTGTATGAATTTTCTTACCTGTTTGTTTAAAGATAGTTTGTTGAACCATCTTGCATGTCCATAAAGGATTTTCAAATCCGTAAATCGTTGCATCATCATAAAGAATTGAAACTATATTTTGAATTTCTTTTTCAGATAATTTATAATCTGGACCTTTTGCTTTTTTACTCTTTAATGCTTCTCTCCCATATTCATTGTAAAACGCAAACCATCTTGACACTGCTCTTCTATTCAAGCCAAACGCATGAGCAATATCGTTTATTTTCCAATCATCTTTCTTTAATTGAATTGCACGAAAACGATATGCTTCCAATACTTCATGAGAAAGTTGTCTTCCTGTACCTCTTTTCATTATCTGTTTAGGATAACTTATTATTTAAATATATGGGCTATATCCTATGCAGTTATCTATAACTAGGGTTTGGTTTCAAGTGTAACTGGGAGAGGGTTTGAGATGCTTTCTCCTTTTTATAAAAAATAAAAATTGTTTTTGTTTATTCTACTTTTGCTGATGTTTCTAATTTAGCCCTTGCATTTCTCAACTCTATATTGTACTGGTGGGTGTGATAGAAGGTTCTTGCATATTCATAAGCTCCAGAGATTCCATTAGTTACAGCTGGAATCAATAAATCCTCTCTTGAGAGATTAGCATAAAACGCGATTGTTCCTATTGCTCCAATTACCTCCCCAATGCCTCTTGCAACCTGTTCAGTCACAGTAATAGATTTATATTCTCGGGGTTTATTAAGGATTTCTTTTACTTTAATACCTTCACAAATTCTGGCAACTGTTGGAACTGCATGTGCCGCAAATGTTGAACACGCTAATCCCAGAATAATACCTTCTCTTATTTCTTTGATTCTCATTTTCTATCTCCTTTTATTTCTTGATGTTGGTCTCGTAGTCCATCCCATGGATACTGAATTTGTCCAGGTTCAAATTTTCCATTTAGATATTGTATGTTTGTTGTTGGAAGAGCAAATCCATTTGTTTCGTGAAGCATGGCTACCTTGAACATTTTTCCAGGTATTTTGGGATTTTTTCTTTCTCTCAATTCTTCTCTTGTAGAAGCATAAACAATTTGTTTCTTACTTCCAAGAACGTGGGTAATTAAACTAAGTGGTATTGCAAGAGGCAAAGCTATTGTCTCAGCAAATGCGGGCAGAAGAACGTTCTCTATACCTGGTTTTTCAGGGTTTAAACGCAATTTCCATTTGATTTCTTCTAATTCTTCTTTGGTTCTTATTGAATCAGCCACATATAAATCGCTAGAATTCATATGACAACCACAAGTATTTACTGGTAGACCAGTTTTTCCCGAGAGATACCCTGCGATAATATGTCCTCCTCTGTTTAAGGGAAATATTCCTTCAAACCCTTTGCCACTTATACTCTCTGCTAATCTTGTTACATCTCTCGCTAGATTTTCCGGAGCGTATATTGTTCTTGGTGTTTCGGTTGTCATGTTACTCTTTCTTAGTAAAAACGCTATATATAATATTCTCCTTGATTTTTACGCTAAATCCGAAATATTTATATATCTATTAGGATTAGGCTTATTATGGCTATAAAAGAGGCAAAAAGCGAAAAAGTGCATATGGGAATGTTCTTTGAATTGGATTATGGAAAGGATTTAAAGATAGATAATAAGGACAGGAAGATAATCTCTATCTTGGGGGAAAATTGTAGGATTCCTGTAACTACAATTGGGAGATTAATACATGCAAGTAAGGATTCTGTAAGATATAGAATAAAAGAATTAGTTAAGAAAGACATTTACAGAGGGAATAATACAATTATTAATCCTTTTGTTCTCGGTTTTCCATGTTATGCTATATTGGTTAAACTTAAAAATTTGAATCCTGAAAAAGAGGAGAAAATACTCTCATTTTTTGAAAATCATCCATTTGCTATTTTTGCAGGGCAGACGCAGGGAGATTATGATTTTAATGTTGTTCTAACTGCTACGGATATAACTCACTTTGATAAATTGCTTAGGGAGATTGAGGCAAAACTTTCAGATAGCGTTAAGGAGTTGAAGGTATTGCATATAACTAAAATGCTTGGGGCAAATACTGTTCCGTTGCATTTTGTTAAAGAAAATGGGATAAGTGTGGATATTGATAAGTTGGATTCATCATTCGCTTCATTGCTTAGAAGACCAGATGTAGATACCTCTCTAAAAGTTGAACCTACTATGAAAGAAATTCTAATTTTAAAAGCAATTGCTGGAAATGCAAATCTCTCTTTGCAGGATATTTCCGAAAAAACAAAAGTGAAGCCAGATACTGTTAAGAACACAATTAAGGATTTGATTAGAAAGAAGGTAATTGTGGCATTTAGAGGGGCAATAAATGTTTCTTTCCTGAAATATCATGGATATATTGTTTATTTTAAGTTATATCCTGGAATAAAGGAAGAAAAGAGAAAAGAATTTGAAGATTATTTTAGACATTCAGACAGTCTTGCATTTGGAACGTCTGCATCGGGGAGTTATTATGATGAGATGATATATCTATATGCAAAAGACCCTCTTGATTTTAATAAATGCTTAACCGATGTTAAAAATAAATTCTCAGATATAATTGAAGAATATAGCGCAGACTTGATATTGAAGGATTATAAGTTTACTTTCTTTCCTGAAGGAATCTTAAGTCCTGCTAGGGAATTGGCTGTTAAGATTGGTGCTAAGTTTGGTTTTTGATAATAGAAACGCTTAAAATAACCCTTTCCCTAAGAGTTGGATGTTAAAAGTATTTAATACATTGACAAGAAAGAAAGAGGAATTCAAGCCCATCAAAAAAGGAAAGGTTGGATTTTATTCTTGTGGGCCTACAGTTTACAATTATGCACACATAGGAAATCTTAGGACATACATATTTAATGATATTTTGAAGAGAAGTCTTATGTTTTTGGGAATGAAGGTAAATCATGTGATGAATGTGACTGATGTGGATGATAAGACCATAAGGGGAAGTGTTAGTGCTGGAGAGAGTTTGAAGGATTTTACAAGGAAATATGAGAAGATATTCTTTGATGATTTGAAAGAGTTGAATATTGTTAAGCCAGATCATGTGCTTAGGGCAACTGAAAGCATTGATGATATGGTTAGGTTGATTAAAGAGCTTCTTGAAAAGGGAATTGCTTACAAAACTTCGGATGGAATTTATTTTTCAATTAAAAAATCTAAAGGATATGGCAAGTTGGCGTTGCTTGATAAGGTAAAAGATAGAAAGGAAAGAGTAAAGGCTGATGAATATGATAAGGATAATGCGCAGGATTTTGCTCTTTGGAAGTTTTGGAGTGAAGAGGACGGAGATGTTTTCTGGGAAACTGAAATAGGGAAAGGAAGACCTGGCTGGCACATTGAATGTTCTGCAATGTCAATGAAAATACTTGGAGAGCAGTTGGATATTCATACTGGAGCAATTGATTTGATATTTCCACACCATACAAATGAGATTGCTCAATCGGAAGCGGTGACTGGGAAGCAATTTGTAAAATATTGGCTACATGGAGCATTTTTGACAATGAAAGAGGGAAAGATGTCAAAGTCAATTGGAAATATTTTAACTTTGAAGAATTTGAAAGAGGAAGGATATAATCCTCTGCATTATAGGTATTTGTGTTTGCTTACACACTATAGGAGTCCCCTTGTATTTTCATATGAGAACTTGGACGGGGCTAAGATAACTTTTGAGAAATTGAAGAGAAAGATAATTGAGTTGAAAAAGGAAGTTCACAAGGGAAATGATGGAAGTGAAAAATATGAGAAAGAATTCCTGGAAGCTTTGGAAGATGATTTGAATATTCCTCTTGCTGTTCAAATATTTAATAGGGCTTTGGATGATTTTGATTTTGATGTTAAGAAGAAGCTTAAGTTATTGGAGAGGTTTGATGAGGTTCTTGGATTGGGAATTGCAGACATGAAAGAGGAGAAATTGGATGTTAGTGCTGAAGTTAAGGATTTGGTTAGGGAAAGGGAAGAGGCAAGGAAGAAGAAAGATTGGAAGAGAGCTGATGTTCTTAGGGGATTGATTAGGGAAAGAGGATTTTTGGTTGAAGATAAGTCTGAAGGACAGAAATTGACTAGGACTTCTTAATTATCTTCTGCCTGTTGTTTGTGTTGGTTTTCCGCTAATTGTTTTTGCTTTTAATCTTTCAGCTACTATTTTATCTAGAGTGGGTGCATTTCCAACTGCATTCAAGTCGGTATCTCTTTCACTTGCACAGTTTTGCATTAATTCCATTTGAGCAGCCATAAGTTCACCTAAGAGACCACCGAAGAATAAGTTGCCAGATTTTATATATGAACTGAAAAGATAAAAAATTTAATTAGCTCATCTGTTTTATATTTTCTATCGGAAAATATAAATATTTATTAGATAA
>Ga0209212_1002311_pt1 | contig 27522 bp, 28 predicted proteins | sample RifGroC2_FD_183996 | JGI IMG/M metagenome (GOLD analysis project Ga0209212, IMG submission 183996) | Groundwater microbial communities from Rifle, Colorado, USA - Groundwater C2 (SPAdes) (version 2) | ecosystem: Environmental > Aquatic > Deep subsurface > Groundwater | place: Rifle, Colorado... | reverse complement strand
GCCAGCAGAATGGGTTTCTGTTAGGAGAATAAGAGTTAAAGATTCAGTTGAACATTTATGGTGGTTTTCCAAAACTCCTTGGCCAAAGGCAAATAATAGAAGAGTGCTTAAGCCATACAGTGACGATATGTTAAGGCTAAATAAAAAAAAGATCAAAAAGGTTCAACGACCTTCAGGTCATACTATAAATGGATCATTTAATAAAATTTCTTCAGGAGGTTCTATATCGCCAAACGTTTTTGAAGAAAACTTTGCATCTGACTTTTTAACTTTTGGAAATAATTCAGCAAATGATAAGTATATTTCATTGTGTAAAAAGAATGGAATTAAACCCCATCCAGCTAGATTCCCGGAGTACCTTCCAGAATTTTTTATCAAATTCTTAACAGACGAGAATGACTACGTATTAGATCCATTTGCAGGCTCAAATACAACCGGATTCGTTTCGGAAAAATATGCTAGAAGTTGGATAGCTTTTGAGAATAATGAAGAATATCTAAACGCAAGTAGATTTCGTTTTGAATGATTCTTTAGGTTCTTTACTATTTTTTCAGCCTAAACGAAAACTCGCTTCCGACTCCAGGTTCACTTTTAACTTCTATTTTGGAATTGTGGGCTTCTACAATGTGCTTAACGATTGCAAGCCCTAAACCGGTTCCGCCAACAGCACGCGAACGGGCTTTATCAACCCTGTAAAATCTTTCAAAGATTCTTGCAATGTCTTCCTGAGAAATTCCTATTCCCGTATCTCTTATAATAATTTTTGCATACTTTTGTTCTTCTTCAACAAGAACTTCAACCTTACCATGCTCTGTATATTTTATTGCATTAGTAATAAGATTCGTAAATACCTGTTTCAGCTTGCTCTTGTCTCCAAATAATTGAAGCCCTGCTTTTGCAGGGTGATAAACGAGCTCGATATTTTTTTCTTTAGCCATCGTTGTCATTTCCTGGATAATCTGGCTTATGTATTCATTGATATCGAAATACCTGTAGCTCATTCTCATTTCACCCGACTCGATCATCGAAATATCAATGAGATCGCTAAGTAGATTGCTGAGATTTATTGTATGCTGGTTTGCCTTATCAAGAAAATTTTTATTTACATTCTTATCGTCAATCGCACCGTCAAGAAGCGTTTCAATATAACCCTGTATCGCAAAGATGGGGGTTCGTAATTCGTGCGATACGTTTGCAAGAAATTCCGTTCTTACTCTTTCAAGCTTCTTCAGGTATTCGATATCATTTATTTCTTTTTCGAACATCTGCTTTATCTCTTCCTGGAGTGCCTGGAGGTTTTTACTTAGCTTTATTTCTTCGGGACGGTTGAAAGTATTTTTTCTTATTCCTGCAACAACCGATTTAACTTCATTTAATTCTCCCTTTCTCTTATACCCGACCATGTTCAGAAACACAAGGCTTAAGAGAAAAAGCAGGATAATAAGTGTAAATACAATTATCCTGTTGTCTATAATAAGAAAGGAAAAAAGAATAAAGATGGCGTTAAAGAATAAGAATTCTTTAAGGTAAACCTTAGCAGAGGAAAGATTATCTTTTACTTCATTCCACACTTTTAAACCGATATCCAACCCCTTTCACTGTTTCAATCAGATCGGAATAGTCACCCAGTTTTTCCCTGATTTTTCTAATATGAACATCAACAGTGCGGTCAACAACAAACACTTCAGGACCCCATACATCCTTAAGCAAAACTTCCCTGCCGAATACTCTTCCAGGGTTACCTGCAAGATAATAAAGCACTTCAAATTCTTTCCGGGGAAAGACTTTTATTTTTCCATTAATGCTTATTTCATATTTTTCTTTATCTATTACCAGCGGCCCGATTATTATTCTGGGCGGAGACTTTTTTTCTCCTTCTTTTCCGGAACTTCTCAGGTTGGCTTTAACTCTTGCTATAAGCTTCCGTGGTGAAATAGGCTTCTGGATATAATCGCTGGCTCCCAGTTCCAGTCCTTTTATCTCATCCACTTCCCCGGATTTTGCAGTCAGGAAAATAATCGGAGTGTGTTCAAAACCTTTTATAGTTCTTATTTTCTTACAGACTTCATAACCGTCCATTTTAGGCATCATTATATCGAGAATAATAAGGTCGGGATTCTCTTTAATTTTTCCCAAAGTCTCAAGCCCGTCGTAAGCGGCTATTACTTCAAACCCTTCCTGCTTAAGGTTATACTGTAAAAATTCCACTATATCTTTTTCATCGTCTGCGAGTAAGATTTTCTTCATAAAATGTTATAATCCAATTTCAATTTTCTGTTTAGCCGACTGATACATTGCATCAATGACTTTCTGTCTCAACAAAGCCTGCCCACCGGAAGAAAAAACAGGGTTTAAACCTCTTACTGCACCAATGAAACTTTTTAATTCATTAAGATATGATTTTTTAAAAGCGCTCAAAGGGCTTTCCGCCTGAGAAGGTGTTAGGTCTATGAATTGTGCTTCAATTTTTTTATAAATCCTGAATGGATTTAAGGAAGCAACACCTTTTGTTCCATATACTGTAAAATAAAAAATATCTTTTTCTACAGGCAGCGACCAGCTTGTTTCTATATTAACTACCGAGGAATTTTTACATCTCAGGAAACTTAACGAAGTATCTTCAACATTTTTTGTATTCTGGTAATAACACTGTGTAGTAACCGATTTAACAGGAGGATAATTGAGAAGCCAGAGAGATAGATCGAGAAGAGAAATACCGAGATCAACAATAACACCGCCTCCCGATTCTTCTTTTTTTGTAAACCACCTTTGCGCACTGCTTTGTCTTCTTATCCATCCGCACTTAACATAAAATGGTTCCCCGATTTCCCCGGCACCCATAATGCTTTTTAATATCATTGCATCAGGTCTATATCTCAGGTTCATCCCAACCATTATTTTCTTTTTATTTTTCCTTGCAGTATCTACTATAACTTTAGCCTCGTTGAATGACCGGGCAAGGGGTTTTTCAACAAGCACATCCTTTTTTGATTTAAGCGATGCAACTGCCACCTCTTTGTGGGTGCCGGTCGGTGTTGCAACGATTACAGCTTCAATGTCGCTCTTTTCCAATAATTCCTTGTAACTTGTATATCTTTCCTTAATATTAAATTTATCTGCTATTGTGTTGAGACGGGCGCTGTTTATTTCTGCAACAGATACCAGGTTAACGTTACTCATCTTAACCAGGTTAGGCAAATGAACTAACTGAGCTATACTGCCAAGACCTATAACCGCAACTTTTGTTTTTTCCATTTTGACTTCAGTTATACTGCTACTTCGTGATTTATAACTTTTTTCCCCGTAAAGGATTTTACTTTCTTGATTATTCCCTCAGGATCTATTTCAAGTAAATGATGAAGTTCTTTCTGGGTGCCATGATCTACAAACTGATCGGGTAAACCGATTCTCAGGATATTGTTCTTGTAATTTTTCTCCGCAAAATACTCAAGAATACCGCTACCAAAACCGCCTGTTAAGGTGCTTTCTTCAAGAGAAATGATTTTCTCATGTCTTGAGGCAATATCATCGAGCATTTTTGTATCGAGAGGTTTTATAAATCTCATATTTACAACTTCACAATGAATCCCTTCAGCTTCAAGTTTTTCTGCTGCTTTAAGTGAATAATCTACCATTGAACCCACAGCAAGAAGAGCAACATCATCTCCTTTAGTTAATCTTTCTGCTTTGCCAATTTCGATAAGATCGAAACCATTTTTCAGGGTAACGCCGAGTGCCGAACCTCTCGGATATCTCAAGGCAATTGGTCCCTTGTTATATTTAACAGCAGTATAAAGCATATCCCTTAGTTCCGATTCATCTTTCGGAGCCATCAGAACCATTCCTGGAATAAGCCTTAGATAGGATAAATCAAAAGCGCCATGATGTGTCGGACCATCCGCTCCAACCAATCCTGCCCTGTCAAGTGCAAAAACAACATGAAGATGCTGCAAACTTACATCGTGTACTATCTGATCAAAAGCCCTTTGAAGAAAAGTCGAATATACAGCTACAACAGGTATAACTCCCTGTGTTGCAAGCCCGGCTGCAAATGTAACCGAATGCTCTTCTGCTATTCCAACATCGAAATAATTTTTAGGAAATTCTTTTTGAAGCAAATCCAAACCTGTTCCGTCGGGCATAGCGCCGGTTATACCCACCACCAATGGATTCTCCCTAACAATCTCTACCAGAGCCTGACCAAAAATTTTGGTATATGGTACGGCACTTCCGGATTTATGAGCTTTACCTGTCAGTTTATCAAAAGGAGTAGAAGCGTGGAGCCTTTGAATATGCGATTCTGCCGGTTTATAACCTTTACCTTTCTGAGTAATAACGTGGATAAGAATTGGTCCTTTAAGATCTTTAACCTGCTCAAAAATTTTCAATAACTGGTGAAGATTGTGACCGTTTACGGGACCGAAATATCTGAAGCCGAGCGCCTCGAAAAGCATACCGGGAGTAATAACCGCTTTAATACCTCCCTCAAGCCTTGCAGCTATTTTTCTTAACCTGTCACCAAACTGATCCAGCTTGCCGGTAAGCTCCCAGATTTGTCCTTTAAACTTATTGTAATCGGGATGGGCAATCATCTCAGTGAAATAATTAGACAACTGCCAGACATTCGGTGCAATCGACATATTATTATCATTAAGAATAACCGTCAGGTTTGTTTTTATTAAACCGGAATTATTCATTGCTTCATAAGCCATTCCACCGGTCATTGCACCGTCACCTATTACTGCAATAACTTTTTTTGTAGATTTATTAATATCTCTTGCAACTGCCATTCCCAAAGCTGCGGAAATTGAAGTAGAAGCATGTCCGGCTCCGAAAGTATCATATTCACTTTCGGCTCTTTTCAGGAACCCACTTATACCGTTCAATTGCCTGATTGTTTTTAATAGCTCTTTTCTTCCAGTTACGATTTTATGAGGATAAGCCTGGTGCCCCGTATCCCATACTACCAGGTCGTCCGGCGTATTAAAAGCTTTATGAATTGCAACTGTTAATTCTACAGTACCGAGTCCCCCTCCAAAATGACCTCCGACTTCGGAAATAGCATCGATCAAATATTCGCGAATATCCCCGCATAATTTTTTAAGTTCGGGAAATTCAAGATTCCTTACATCCGACGGATAATTAATTTTAGACAATACTTCGTACTTGTCTTTATCAACCATTTAACAACCAGGGATTATTCTTCTTCAAATAGTTTTCCTTCATCAAGAGGCAAGTTCTCGATTTTCTTTTTAAGTTCTGTAATTTTAATCTCTGCCGATTTAAGAGAACTGAGACAGAAACGGGAAAGATTAATTCCCTCTTCATATAACTGCAAAGCCTCTTCAAGTTCAATCTCTTCGCTTTCAAGAAGATTTGTAATTTCCTCAAGGCGTGTAAGTGATTTTCTAAAAGATTTTTTCTCGTTTTTCCTGCTCATTCAAATCCGAACCAGATAATGCTATAAAAATAACTAATTTTTCTTAATAACCGTTAATTCATCGTCATAAAATTTCAATACTGCGGAATTATCAGGGTTAAATTTTGCAGAACGTGTAACAAATTTAGAGCCCTGAGATACCAGTACAAAACCCTTTTTTAACGTTCTTTGGACATCGTGTGTCTCGAGAGATTTTGTAGCCAATTCTACTTTATTCGTCATCAATTTAATATTATAGCCAAAATTGTTGATAAGCTTATAAATTATGCTATCAAGTTGTTGCGTTCTGTTTCGTATTAGTCCCTGCGGTATTCTGAAGCCATAAGAATTTAATGAGATCATAACTTCTTTTTTAAAATCATCACACTTACCGGATATTCTTTGCAAAGACTCATCAGCCAAATGATTAATCAATCCGACAATATCTTCCATCTTAGGAGTTGCTAATTCCATTGCGGCAGATGGTGTTGGAGCTCGCAGGTCTGCAACAAAATCAGCAATCGTAAAATCTATTTCGTGACCTACGCCGGAAATAACAGGAATTTTAGATTTGAAAATTTCCCTTGCAACAATTTCTTCGTTAAAAGCCCACAAGTCTTCAATCGAGCCGCCCCCACGGGCAACTATAATTATATCGATATCTTCGCTTTTATTTAATTGCCTTAATGATTGTATTATACTTTCGGCAGCCCCGCTTCCCTGAACTCTTGCAGGAGAAATTATTAATTCAACCAAAGGATACCTTCTTTTTGCAACACTTACCATATCACGGAATGCAGCGCTATCCATTGCAGTTACTATACCAATTTTGGAAGGAAATTGAGGGATTGGTTTTTTGTTTTCATCATCGAAGAGTCCTTCATCGGAAAGTTTCTGCTTCAATAATTCAAATGCTGCCTGCAGCTCACCGGCACCTGCCGGTTTCATAGAGCGTACATCAAGCTGGTAATTTCCTCTTGGAGGGTAAACCGTAATCTTCCCGTTAATAATTACTTTCATTCCGTCCCGGGGAGTGAAAAAAACAAAATTATTATATCCTTTCCACATTGTGCAGGCAAGAACGGCATTTGAATCCTTTACACTAAAATACCAGTGACCGGATATGTGAGGTTTGAAGTTGGATATTTCACCAATTACTGAAACATAAGAGAAATTTTCTTCGAGTGAATATTTAATCTGGTTAGTTAATTCTGATACTGTAAAAACTTCCGGTTTATTCATTCCAATTTAAGTTGTATGTATGATTGAAATCTCAAATTTCAAATCTCAAATCTTAAATATTAAATATTGATCTAATTCTTTTTCTAGATTTGAGATTTGAATTTTGAAATTCTTAAAATTTAACACTAAATCCAAGTGTGGGAATTATAGGAAACATATTAACAGCTTCTTTACCTAAAGCCAGATTATCTGAAACAAAATAATCATAATTAATAACGTTTGACCTGTTGTAAACATTAATAACGTCCAGGTAAAATGTCCAGTCAAGATCCCAGTAATCTGCAAAAGCTGTAAACCGGATATCGAGACGATGATATGACGGCAAACGAACATTCCATTTATTGTCGCCATAATCAACATCATAAATTACTTCCTGCCTGTCCTGAGGTAAGCCCGAACCTTGCCTCGTTGCAATTACGGGTGTTTCAGGCTTGCCGTCAAAATTCTGATCAACGAGTACAATCCTCGGCTTAATGCCAACTGCTTCGTTAGTTGGGAAACCTGAACCGTAATGCCATTTCATTCCAACATCGAGCCAGGAATTGATCTTATAGTTTAACACAATGTTCACTGTATGTTTCTGGTCAAAATAGAAAGGAATTTTTTTATTAAACCCGACCCTGTCTGTAAAAGCAAGTGAATATGAAATCCATCCTGAAAACCGGTTGTTTCCAAAAATATTCTTTTTCTCCAGAAAGAATTCCAAGCCGTAAGCGATTTTGGGCGATTTATTAACTGGGATCTGGGTTAAAGAATCGCCCAAAATCATAACTGGGTTTGTCCAACCAGATCTATAGCGGAGATCTTTACCCGGAACTGAATCGGTTATATATTTTAATCCTTTAACCTGATCTTGAATAATCAAATTGGTAAAATCTTTATAGTAACCTTCTACGCGCAATAACCATTCGTTTGTTAACCATCTTTCTATTCCCAGAACATAGTGGATCGATCTTTCAGCTTCAAGGTCCTTTGTGTAAACATTATTAAAATCAAACAGAGCACCCTGGTCTCTAAGTTTTTCGTAACCGGGCGATTGATAATATACACCCCAAACAGCGCGTGCTGTTGTAAACTCATCTATTGCATAAGATAAAGATATTCTGGGAGCTAAGTAAGATTTATTAAGAATATTATAATGATCAAACCTTAAACCAGGCTGAACGAACAGGTGATCCGTTATTGCAAACCTGTTCTGCACATAAGCACGGTAACGGTTAAAATGCTTTATATCTTTTAGATCGTCAAATATTGCTTTAAACATCGGCTGCGAAGTAAAAACTGATTTCAATTCAGGATCTATATTATATCTGAAATCGATAACGGTTTTAAGAAAATCAACCCCGGCACCGGCTTCGAATAAATTCTTACCCGTCAGGTAAGTAAACTTATCATCAATCGAATACTTAGTAAAAGCAAAAAAAGCATCGAGGTTGAATCCGAACAAGTAAGGAGAGAGAGTATCGGGAAGTGCATTTTCGAATGCTTCCCTTTGAAGAGATGGATCCAGAATTTCGGACTGAAAATCCGTAGCCCCGCTGTTATTGTACCAGGACACGATTAATTTGTTAAAAAGATTTTCATCCGGTACATAGTGCCATGCAAATCCCAAAACATCATTTCTTGTAATATTAAAAACATCAACGCTGTCCGGGGTTTGTCTTTCCTTTCCGCTGACTAAATCCACACCATCTCTTGAATAGATCCCGTTAAGCAAAAACTTGTGCCCGGAATATGGACCTACTGCAATCTTTGCCTGTACATCATAAAAATTAGGAAATGAAGTATTCTCCTCGACAAGCCCGGCACTTTTTACAAACGGCTCGATTATAAGATCATAATAAGTCCGCCTGGAATTAATAAGCCAGCTCCCTTTAAGACTGAAAGGATTCTTTCCTCCGAGAACAATATTTGCATCAACAATCGAGGCATTAACGCTACCGGTTAAATATTTTTTTGTGCTCCCTTCCTTGTTGGTAACATCAAGAACAGCAGAAAGCCTGTCGCCATATTTTACAGGAAAACCACCCGTGATCAGGCTAATATCGGAAACAGCATCAGGGTTGAACATACTAATTACACCGTAAAGACGGTACGGATTAAAAATTTCTATATCATCCATTAAAATTAGATTTTGATCCGGTCCACTGCCGCGGATTACAAGCTGCGACGAAAAATCATTCGGCGCAAGAACACCGGGTAAACTCTGTAATGTCCTAAAGACATCCTCCACAGCACCTGGGATAACTTTTGCATCCCGTGGACTTAAGTTTATCAGGCTGGTTCTCGTATCGTCCTGTCTCTGGAAAGGACCTCCATAAATTTCAACTGTTCCAACCTCAATTGCTCTTTGAGTTAATTCAATGTTCAGTTCTATAATCCGGTTACTTTCAATATTTACTTTAAGAATTTTTGTTTCATAGCCGACTGAACTGAATTTTATTTCATATTCCCCTGCAGGTATATTTCTTATTTCAAAGGTTCCATCATCTTCACTGCTGGTACCGTAATTAGTCTCAATTAATAAAATGTTGACAGATGATACAGGGTTGTTGTTATCGGTAACCTTTCCTTTAATTCCCCCTTTTTGCGGAAAGATAACACCCGTGATTATTAAAATCGTGATTAATAAATATTGCATCATGCCTTTCATTTTTCAACTGCATCGGTGACACTAAATCATCCGGAACAATAACTTTCCCGATAGAAAACTAAAAGTAGAATGAAAAGAAGCTTGAATAGAGTCCTAAAGATATCTCATGAAAATTACTTTCAGATTCACCGGGCTTAAAGTTAAATCTGTAACGGGTATAAACTGTAAATGTATTAAATATCTTAAACCAGCCTATAGACAACTCAGGACTGATACCGTTAAAGCCATTAAAATTTGTAAATCCGTTCAGCCCCGGAGAAATATACTGTATCCCCGGAATTTCTATGATACGCTTATAGCCAAGTCTTAAGAAATTTTTCTGTGGAGCTTTAAAGATATGAGAATACTCCGCAGCAATATAACCGGCAGGGTACCTGAAGCTTCCACGAAAAGTAACAAGTGCTATTTCTTTTGTAAGACTAAAATAATTTTCATCTTCCGTTATAACCAAAACTGGATTTGGGATAAGAAAAACTGTTCCTCCGAACAAACAAAGCAGAAGAAAATTTGATTCGTCTTCCATTTTAATTTCTTCCTGCAGCTCGAATTCAAATTTTTCGCTGCTGCTTATTTTTCCGGCTGAATCCTCAACATAAATTACATAAGGAACCATTTTTGATTTAAAGCTAATCTTTGTAAGGTCGATTTTTATCTTATGTTCTTCCGATAATGTATCGGAAATTGCTAATTCAATATCGTCGTCAAAGATAACTTCCGATCTGGCTGGCTGACTTGTGAAAAAAGATAAATTAAAAACAGTAGGATTATCAGGTGGAATGAAAGAATCAATCACATAAACTTCTACTGAATCTTCTTCAAATACATCATCCTGGGCAAAACCGGTAAAGCATAATAATAAAAAGAGCAAACTTATCTTGTGTACAATTTTCATTTCATTCCTTTATAATGAATTATCTGATACCCAAATTTAGGATAAATAACAAAAAAGGTCACATGCAAAGATGTGACCTGAATTTGTTCTCAATTAGGTATAACTATTCCATTATTTCACAGTTAAATTACCTTCAAACACTCATCAAGATCCATAAGAATATCATTTGTATCTTCAATACCGATTGCAATTCTTATTCCCCCCGGGTCGATAGCCGATTCGGAAAGTTTTTCTGCAGGAATCATAGAATGAGTCATTGAAGCCGGATGCTCAATTAAAGTTCTTGTGTGACCAAGGCTTACAGCAAGCGTCATAGTATAAGCATTGTTAGCAACCTGGTTAATAAAGTTTCTCCCATTTTCCTTGCTTTCGTGTGCAGAATCTCCCTGAAGAACAAAATAGATCAAACTTCCCGGCGCAAAATTACCGTTGAAGTCGATCATTTGTTTTCTTGCAACATTATAACCGGGATGAGACGGAAGCCCGGGGTATCTGACATACTCAACTTTTGGATGGTTGCTAAGATATTCTGCTATTCTTAATGCAGATTTCATTTGCTGTTTTATTCTTAATGGTAGAGTTGTTAATCCATAAGTAAGAACATTCCATGCACTTTTATTATTGAGAACGGCTCCAAAATCTTTCCTGTATAAAAGAAGCACATCTCTGTAAGCCATTTTGCCTGTTACAACTCCGCCCATATCTGTTCCGAAACCGCCAAGACCTTTTGTAAGGGAATTAACAGAAAAATCAGCACCGAGTTCTATCGGTCTCTGGCAATAAGGAGTTGCAAATGTATTATCAACTACGATTTTAATTTTATTGTTGTTTTCTCTTTGCCCGTTGATTTCATCAACAATTTTCCTTACTTCTTTCAGATCTATTATATCAAGATTGGGATTTGCGGGAGATTCTAAATAAATAACTTTCGTTTTGTTGCTCAAAGCATTATAAATCTCCAGCGGGTTTGTTAGATCGGCAAAACAAGTTTTTATATTGTATCTGGGGAGCCAGTTTGTAAGAAGAGAATAAGTACAACCATAAAGAGTTTTATGAGCGATAATTTCATCGCCTGCTTTTGTCAGCACACCAATCACGCCGGAGATAGCCCCCATTCCTGTTGAGAAAGTAACGGCTGTTTCTCCTCTTTCAACATAAGCAAGATTCTCTTCAAGGATTTCCTTATTTGGTTCGCCAAGCCTGTCATAAATATAAATTGGCATTGGTTCTTCACCGGTTTCAGGAGAATGAGCAAATTCCTGGAAACCTTCTGCGCCTCTTTCTACGGAATTAAGGCGGAATATAACTGAAGAGGTAATTGGCGGAAGTACCTGGTGTGAATAATCCCATTTCTTTGTAAAATTTTTCCCGTAGATTAAATGGGTATCCATTGAATAACGGGTATCATCAACGAGGTGGGACTCGTTTTTAGGTTTTATTTTAGTATCCATTTTTGCCCCTTTAAAAATTTAGTTAAACAATTACAATAAACTTAAGAATAATTTAATTGGGGAATGCAGTTACTTTACAAATAATAATATTTGTCAAATACTAACAACCGCCAATAGCTCTTTTAGATTCTTTTTTAGGAACTATTTTGTTTTTATTCTTCTCAATTAAAACAGGAATTTCCCTGCTTGCTTTTTCTCTAAAGCGAAATGTATCTGTTTCTCTTCTTGACTTAATCTCAGAAGGCATTTGAAATTCAAGGATTTCTTTTTTGAATCCACTCAACCCCTCTTTAAGAAAGACGGGCTCGACGTATCCCAGCTTATCAGCTATAATTGCAGCACGTTTGGAAGTTAATTCATCATCAGCAATAAAGATATTTTTTTTATACTTAATTGTAAGAATTTTTTCCACACTTTTATTAAAAAGTTCATTTACAGAAAATGATAGTGATTTGGGAAGACTCAATTTTTTAAATTCCCGAAGAGAACGGACATCAATAATCTGGATCGACTTATCGTTATCTAATATTCTAAAAGCTAATTCATCAACAGTCATAAATTTAATTTTATAAGAGTTTACATAAGATACATCTTCGACTTCTTTCAGGTAAACTTCTTTTACATCCGGTAAGAAGAATGCAGAAAAACCAATTATGAATGCTATGCCCGTTAACCCCATATATAATTTAAGAGGACGAAATTCCGGATTCGATTTTTCCCTGCCTGCCGGCAGGCAGGCATTTACTTTATTTTCAACTAATGTTGTTGCCCAGAATACGAACAGGGCAGCTGTCGTTAAAAGAAATGCAAACTGCCCTTGTGACATCCCGACTGTATCAAAGATTCTCGCATATCCCCAGTATTCTGCTTTATATAATTCTTCAAAGAGAGGATAACCTTCAGCAAAAATCAAAACTCCGATGAAAGAGCCGGCAATAAAAATCATCGCATCAATTTTGCCTATTGCTGCAGCGCAAAAGCTTGTACCGGGGCAAAATCCTCCTACGACAAAACCAAGTCCCATAATAAATCCGCCAATTAAAGCAGACCAAAGAAAAGTCGGGTTAATATAAATCAGGCTTACATCGAGCAAACCAAAATGACCCAAAGCAATTACCCCAAGCATTGCTGTAACTCCTGCAGTAAAGAAAACACGGAGGACTGTGAAATCGTATCCGTAAAACAATCCGACTAATTTTTTTGAAGTTGAAAAACCTGCCTGCTCAAGAATAAATCCAAATGCGACTCCAATAAAAAGAGCAACTACAAAGTTTAATTCATTTCCAATTAAGTCTGGAACTAAAGGTCCCATTATAATTTCCTTTCAATTCTGTTTCTCCAAGTGAGGTTCATCCAAGTGAGGTTCACCTTAAAGGTGAGCCTCACTTTTTATTTATTTTCATATCCAAAGTTTTCTAAAAAAGTATGCGAACATATATGCCCCACCGAATATCGCCATCATAGTTAAAATGCCGCCTGTTGAAAGAACAGCCATACCGCTTAATGCAGCGCCGCTCGTACATCCTCTTCCAAGCTGTGCACCAAAACCGAATAATAATCCACCGAATAAAGCTGCAATAACTCTTGTTCTAACTTGTATCTTGGGTGAATGTTCGAGTGTGAATTTTAACCTGTTGGAAATTAACCCAGAAATAAAAGCCCCGATTAAAACGCCAATCACTTCAAACACAAGCCAGTTTTTTAAAGGATTATTTTCATGCTCTTGCAAATATTCATTATAAAATTTTGCCTGCTCTGTGTGAGCCTGTGTGACTGCTTGAACAACGGAAACAACCCCGCTCTTTACAGCACCACTTGCACCAAGTCCTCTTCCCGTAATGTAAATTGTTGCCAATAATAGCAATCCTAAAAAGAAACCTGCTAAGTAGGGATTCATATATTTTGTTGCATTCATAAATTATCCTTAAAAATTATTTCTCTTTTGTCATCTTTCTTAATTGGAAGATGCTGAAACCTGCCTTGCCCAGCAGGCAGGCAAGTTTAGCATGACATTAACTTAATAAGTCATCAGCTAAAATTTTTTCTTCTTGCCCTTGTTTTTTCTCTTGCTCTTGAACTTGCACTTTACCTTCCACTTCCGTCTCTTCAAATCCGGTAATCATTGCTTTTAAATTTGACGTAATTGTCGTTCCCGTAGTAATCAAATATAAATGAGTTATAAGAAACGCAATAAGAAGAAAAGCTCCGAGTGTATGAAGCAAAGCAATCGGCTCGATTGAATTAATGTTTAAAACTTCTATCCCTCCATCCTTTTGGGGATACCTGTAAAACATATAAAGCAAACCGGAAATCACCATAACAGGAATTACAAGTATTTTTAAACCCAGGTAAACCAATCGTTGCAAAGGATTTAATTTGCTCAACACTGTTCTTTTAGTCGGATGAGGAGCATTCCTGAAAATACCGGCGAGATAAAAATCAATTTGTGCTTTAATATTTTTTAAAGTCGGTAAATACTGTTTCCACTCACCTGTCGTAAAATGCCAGAAGATTGCAAAGATTATTAATACGATAAAAGAATATGCGGCGATGTTATGGTATTCAACTGCATTCTGGTAGCCAAAGAATTTTATTGAACCATGAATTTCAAAACCTGTTGCAGCTAAAAACAAAATTAAAATTGCCTGTGTCCAGTGCCAGAATCTTTCAAATGCTTTATAAATATAAACCTGCTTTTTCATTTACTCCTCTCCTTCTTCATTTTTCTGGAAGAGAAAATTCTTATTGATCCATGAATAAAGATACCAAAGACCGTTAACAGGATAATCGATACACCGGTAATTTCGATAATAGAAGAATAATCTCTTGCGGGCATATAAAAATCTGTAAGATTAGCCAAACGGCTCTTTTCTCTTGTATGGCATTCATTACATTGAACAGTTAATTCCTTAGTGGAGACCATATGATTGATTGGCCAGTACATTTCAGTTTTTATAAAACCAACTTCTCCGCTGAAAGGAACATTAATTTCTTTCATTCCGATTTCTGATGATCTTCTCCAGTCAAAATCCTGCCAGAAAGCGCCCTCTCCTTTTTTATCGGCAAAAAGTTTAGGTTGAATTAAAACTTTAAGTATTGGATCGAATGGCTGAACAGCACGGTGAATTTTTACCGGGATAATCTTGGAATCGAGATCATTATAAGAACCATTTAAAGTATTAATTTTTAATGCTCTCGTTGTATCGTCAAATACTTCTCCAAGAAGGTAATGATCTGCGGTTCCATTGAACCAAACATAATCCGGTTTAAGATTTTTTCCCCATTCAAAACTTCCTTTAATTGAGAGATAAATATGATTTCCATCTGCATCATCTTCTTCATAAGGCTCACCATTTCTTAATTTACCTGCCGTGGACCAATCCCACGAAGTTTTAGTAGCATTTACTTTTGCGTATGTTGGAATATGGCAGGTTTGGCATGCAACTTTAACAGTATGTTCGTTCAGAATACCAGCTTCATGCGGATTTTCTGTATGGCATTGCTCACAGGAAGAACGGTTCCTGTTCATAGAGGAAAGTGAATACATTTTACCAGAGATATTATGCTTCTCAGTTGTATGGCAATCGATGCATTGAAGATTTGCACCTTCAACAGCCATGTGAACATCAACATCTCTTGAAGGTTCGAACATAGATTTTTCAAGATCACCATGCTTTATATTATTTCCCCCTCCTCCAAAGAAATGACAGACACCGCAATTGGAACGCAATGGCTTTCCGACACTCTGCGAGATTAAATTCAAATCCAGTGATGGTTCAGGAAGACCGGCAAGTTCATTTCCTTTAACATAGGTTTCTGAGTTATCGTGACAAACAAGGCAATCAATATTTTTAGAATCGGTATAACTGAAACCCTGGTTTGTCATGCCATAACCGATATGGCATTTTGCACAGCTTTGTTCATTACCTTCTATACCTATGCAAAAATTATTTACTACATTTTTCTTGCCGATTGAAACAATTCCACGCCCATTAATATATTCCTCGCGTTCCCAGTTCCAGTGATTTGATTGCATAACTTCTTTATGTGTTTCAGTATGGCAGGAAAGACAGGCTTCGGTTACCTCCTGCGGACGGGAAAATTTCTTTTGCAGAACAGCAAATTTTTTGTGATCGGCTGATGGAGAATATTTTTGAGGATATTCTTCCTTCAGTTTCATTAGCCGGGTAGGTTCATAGCTGCCGGTTGTAAGAAAAGTTACGGCAGATAAAATTATTATTCCGATTAGCGCTAAAGCTATAAATATTTTTTTCATAATTAATTTTCTAAGATTTTGATCTGTCAGCCTGAGCCTGTATAATGCGAGCTCAGCGTGGCAATTGATTTTATGTCACTTTTTAGGTGAGACTTACCAAATCTTTAATGCTCTCTTTTATTTCTTTACACTCGTTAAAATCTTTATAAATCGTACACTCCCTACATTCGCGACTCTCACAAAAATTATTTTTATGATTAAACGACCAGCAAGGTTTTGAATGTGAGGCATATGCACTACAATTATTCCTGTCTCCTTCAGAACAGTTGACAATTTTCCAACAGGGTATTAATGAATAGATCGTTCTTATACCGGCAATAGAAATCTTATGTTCATTTATTGCCCGCCGGATACAGCCAAGCCTTTCCAAATCCGATTTCGAATAAAGCCTGTGCTTGGATTCTTTCTTAAAAGGAATTATCAAACTTTCTCTTTCATACATTCTTAAAGTATGAACAGAAATGCTGAGCAGCTTTGCCGCAACACTTATAGGATATACCGGCTCTTCAAATCTATCATCAGTTTCCATTCTATTTCCATTGTTTACTAACAAGCAATTTCCTGTATTTATAAATGTCAACTTTGCTGCCAATTATAAATATTGAATTTGGCAATGAAAACAGTGATGAAACGTGGTTTTCTTTTTCAAATCTTAGAAGAGAAAAGGAAGAATTCTTTTATGTGAGAATGGTTATGGAACCAGGGAATTAATGACTTTATCTTTAACCATCTTTTGTGTGCTTTTATCCATTACAACACACTTTTGAAATGCTTTTGCAATTATTTCATCATCGAGTTTTATTATACATGATAAATACCAAATTCCCCTCTCATATTTATTTACTTTCATGTTTCCAACAGGTTTTTGATAAAGATGAAGAGGTTTTTTATACTCGATGTTAGTAGATGCTACAACCAGGTGATAATTTCTCTTTAACAACATTTCGGGTAGCAGAATCTTTTCGAACAATTTAGTGCGTAAATCTTCAAGCCAGTATATATAAACAGCATTATTAACGTGTCCTGCCGCATCGATGTTGTATGGTTTTATTTCAAAACTTATTTCAATTCTTGCTTCAAAAGCCATCGGAATATTTTTCATATTTGTTATTCGGTGAGTTTTACTAAGGCAATAAAATGGCAACTGCAATTACAGTTGTCCATAAACCATTTTTATCACCTTCTGCGGTTTGAGTTACATTAAAAGTTCTAACGATCTTATCCGACATTTTGAAAACTTCTTCTCTTTCATTCCAATCTGATTCGGTATTGAACTCCACACCAAGAGTTGTAGCAAGCATTTGTGCTGCTAAATCTTCAGCATAATCCCCGGCGATTTTCTCTTTTACTCCAAAAGGATGATATTCGGATAAATACCCGTAATTAGATTTGTCTGCTGGTATTGCTGCACCGATTGATGCAGCAATTAACCTGTTCGGCTCGTTGGTTGAATTTCTTGCCATTACGGCAAATGTTATTTGCCCCGGCTGAATTTCTTTAATTCCTTCTTCCTTTGAAATTCTTTTACAATTTGGAGGAAATATACTGCTTACCGAAACAAGATTACATATTTCAATTCCTGCGTTTCTTAATGCGACTTCAAAAGAGCTGAGATAATCTTTGTGTTTACCAACGCCTTTGGTAAAAAATATTTTTGAAGGTACGTACATTTTAATCTCCTAAATTAATTTTTTAAGTACTATAAATTATAACTAGTTCAGATTTTTTTTCCGAATGAATCCGGACCATAATTTCTTTTTATAGTCCTATTGAAAACAAAATTATTCCGGTAATTAATCCAAATACTAAATTAAAAACTTTTATTAAAGCAGAATCTTTTACAGAATAAGAGAGCATAGGGAGCATTCCGTGCCCATCCTGAACTACAGAACTTGTAAACAGGACAGAGAAAGGAATCAATCCTTCCGCAAAAAGCATTACAAATATTAAATGCGGACCGGATTCAGGGATGATTCCTATAAGAGCACCAAAAATTAAAAGTAAAAAAGTGTATTCTGAAGTTATACTTTTCAGATCAATGAGGTTCATACCAAATTTTATAACTAATAAAGCGCCAAAAGTCCAAAGAAAAATTCTTACAATATGTCCTTTTACAATATGTTTCCAAATATGATCTACCAGGTAATGCTTGTAACTTTCTTCACCAGGGTGATGCTGTTTGAATTCGCAATCTGTGCAAGTTTGTATTCCGAATTTTTTAACAATGTAATCAGTAAGATACCCGGCAACAATCCCGAACAGAAAAAGAATACCAAACATAATCAACGCTGTTTCCGGAAACATTGCGAGCATTATGAATTGTTCGTCACCTGCTGTTGCAAGCATTAATCCGGTAAGTGCACCGAAGCTAATCATTCCGTGAATATAGAGAGAAACACCGGCAAAAGAGCCGAGGCAGCCGGGCGCCGCACCCAGCAAAGAAGCAATAAAATATTGTTTCCACTTCCTGCCGCTTTGGAGTATAGATTCTAATCCACCTTTCGTTTTAACATTTATAATATCAACTGCAATCATCATCACTAAAACAAAAAGAGTAACTTTTAACGATTCTAATAATACTTTAAGAAATAATTCCATTTTTTTTAAATGAATCTTATTATTTCTCACTATGATTGCATATTAATTCCTGGTCATTTTTTAATTCACCCTTAATGAATTTATTTACAGCATCGTCAATTAATTCAACATCGGCAAAAAGTGTTGTAATATTATGCTGTTTCAAATCTTCAACTACCCTCCATCCTCCGCCTTTTGAAATTAAAAAGGTGCAATCTTTTAGTCCTTCAATTAAATGTGTATGGCTATCTCCCCCGCCTTCTTCATGGTTGTGTTGATTATTGTGTTTCTGCAATCTATGATTTGTAAACAAATTCTCTCTTAGCTCTTTACTTGAAATTTTATCACCTTCAATTTCATAGACCATAAAAGATTTACATTTCCCGATATGACCTGTTACCCGAACCAGATCGTTAGTTGCAACTGCAATTTTCCCAACAAATTTTTCATCTTTTAACATTTTTTATTTCCCTTTTTTAATATGATTTAATTCTTTTTCATTAATTCTGATGGCTTTTCCATTTAAAATTCCGTCTACAACTTTTTTTCGCGCTGTCTCAATAATTCTTCCGAAAGTGGCTCTTGATATTTTCATTTCCTTTGCTGCTTTTTCATGAGAGTAAGCAAGTAGATCCGCAAGCCGGAGGGATTCAAGCTCGTCGTGGTCAAGAATTATTTCTTCTAATTCATAAACTGGAATTCCTCTCGGCTTGAAATAATAAGCGGAAGGATTACAGCAAACTCTACGGTGTTTTTTGGGTCTTGGCATATAATCTCATTTTATTATGAGCATATGCTCAAAATTAAATAAATAGTTAAATAATTGCAAAGTAAGATTAAAAAACTTTATCCATTTAAGAATAGAAATGTCGTTTGATGATTTGAATCCTATAATTTAATCCAATTTATTATCACAAATATTTGCTAAATTTGTCGGTATATTAATCAATCAAAAAAGTCAGCTAATTATAAGACGATGCCCGTAATGAACAAAGAAAAAATAACTGAAATTCTACAGCAGGCAGGAAATATTCTGTTTGCCTATTTGTTCGGTTCACAGGTAAAAAACAAAACCAGGTTTGGCAGTGACCTGGATATTGCTATTTACTTTGAACGTGAAGCTCAATTACTTGAAATAGGAACTCTAGTTAATGAATTAGAAAAAGCCGTAAATTGTAAGATCGATCTGGTTTCACTAAATGATTTATATCAAAAAAACCCTAAGTTAGCGTATTCGGTTATTGCAGAAGGTGATTTGTTGTTCTGCAACGACCAAAAATTGTTGAATCATTACAAAAAGAGTGTTTATCTGAAATATCTAGACTTTAAACCAGTCATAGATCTTTTTACTTCTAAATTGAATGAACGAATTTCTAAAAAAAGATTTGCGGTTATAACAAAATGATAACCGATAAGTTGATGAGATTAGAAGAAAACTTAAAAACTCTCAAACAATTAAAAAAAAATTATACTCTTGATGATTTCATTTCAGATAAAGTTGACGAATGGGGACTTAGATATGGTCTGTTAGAATCAATACAAATTATTATAGATCTCGCCTGCCACATTGTTGCCGAAAAAAATTTAGGGACTCCAAAAAATTATTCTGAGTGTATCTCTTTTCTTATATCAAATAATTATTTGAAGAAAGGCTTGGGTGAAAAGATAACCCAAATGATTGGACTTAGAAATTTATTAATACACGAATATGGAATAGTAGAGGTTAAGAAACTTTTTGAATATCTTAATCATATCAACGATATAAGTGATTTTATCTACGCAATCCGAAAAGTATGAAGTTGCTTCCAACAGGTTAAACAACGAATGACTATTGACCAATGACAAATTACTATCTTACCGCCTGCTCAATATCTTCAATTAAATCTTCAACATCTTCAATTCCAACTGAGAGACGAAGGAGTGTATCCGTGAATCCATACTTTTCTCTTTCTTCTTTCGGAACTGAAGCGTGTGTCATAGTTGCGGGATGATTAACAAGACTCTCAACTCCCCCGAGACTTTCAGCAAGAGTAAAAACTTTAACACTCTTTAGAAACTTTTTTACTAAATTCATATCGCCCAGGTCAACGGAAATTATTCCACTAAAGCCGCTCATCTGTTTTTTAGCAAGCTGATGCTGCGGATGAGATTTTAATCCGGGATAAAAAACTTTTTTAACGTAAGAAGCTTTCTCAAGATGTTCGGCAATTCCCATTGCATTACTGTTATGCCTTTCCATTCTCACAGCAAGTGTTTTTGTTGAACGGAGAACCAACCAGCAATCAAATGGAGATGGAACGGAACCGGCTGCATTCTGAATATACCGAAGACGATCATGTATCTTTTCATTATTTGTAATTAATATTCCGCTGATAACGTCGCTGTGCCCGTTAATGTATTTAGTTTGACTATGCAGGACAATATCAATCCCGAATGTAAGCGGGTTCTGGAAGTACGGACTCGCGAATGTATTGTCAACAACGCTGATAAGATTATTCTCTTTACTTATTTTTCCAACTGCTTCAAGGTCTGTAAGAATAAGCATCGGGTTTGTCGGAGTTTCAACAAAAATCATTTTGGTATTTTTCTTAACAGCTTTTTTTATGTTTGAAATATCCGAAGTATCAACCCAGGAAAACTCCAGACCGAAATCTTTCATGATGAGCTCAAACAACCTGTAAGTACCACCATAAACATTGCTTGTCACAATAACATGATCACCAGACTTTAATAGTGAAGTAAGTGCGTTTGTTGCAGCTAACCCGGAACTAAATGCAATTCCATATTCCCCTTTTTCAAGAGTTGCAATATTTGTCTCGAGAGATGAGCGGGTTAAATTGTGTGTCCTGCCGTATTCATATCCTTTGTGCTTACCAAGCTCTTCCTGTGCATAAGTCGATGTTTGATAAATTGGAGTTATTACTGCACCAGTAACTTCATCAGGTTTTTGCCCGGCGTGAATAGCATCTGTTGAAAAGCCCATTGCTTAATTCCTTATTCAAAATTATTAAATTGTAAAACTAACTTCATCTTACACTTGAACTTGATCCTGAACTAAACGGAGTTCAAGTGCAAGAGCAAGTTCAAGAAAAACCTAATTTGAATATTCCAAAAGATCGTAACGTGTAATAATATCCGTAATTCGTCCGAAATCACTTACGAGAATTGCAGGATTATTTTTTAGATATTCTCTCACTTCTGTAATATCGGTTTTTGCATCAAGAACAGGAAAACAATCATCCCAAACATTTTCTGCAGTAGAATTGAGTAGCTTAGGATTTTTCAGAACTCTTGACATAAGCCTGTTTTCTCTAATACATCCCACGGCTTTTCTATCGTGCATAACAGGAATATTGGAATAACCATTATCCTGTATAATCTTCAGAATTTCCTTCACCGGTGTTTCAGGATGAACAAAAACTATTTCTTCGTTTCCTTTTAGCTTCTTCGCATCAGAAATATCCCTGAGGATTTTTATTTCGGTTTCAAGCATCCGGTTGTTCCTCAGCCATTCAATATTGTGAGCTTTCGATAAATACCTTTCACCGGTATCGCAAACAATAAAAACGACAACGTCATCCTCAGAAAGCTCTTTTGAGATTTCAAGAGCAACGTGAACGATTGTTCCGGTACTTCCGCCGCAGAAAATTCCCTCTTCCTTTGTTAACCTGCGTGATGCAGCAAAAGAATCCTTATCGCTAATATTAATTATTTTATCAATATACTGGAAATGAACATTCTCCGGCAGACAATCCTGCCCGATCCCTTCTACCAAATAAGGAGTTCCTTTAATTATTTTTCCCGTTTCCTTATAAGTTTTAAAGATAGAACCAAGCGGATCGGCGCCGATAACCTGTATGTCAGGATTCTTTTCTTTCAGGAACCTTCCTGCCCCGCTTATTGTTCCCCCGGTTCCTATGCTTGAAACAAAGTGAGTTATTTTTCCATCAGTGTCACGCCATATTTCAGGTCCGGTAGTTCTGTAATGTATTTCGGGGTTTGCGCGATTAGAATATTGATACGGGAAAAATGAATTCGGAGTTTCTTTCGAAATTCTTTTTGCAACATTAACATAATATTCGGGGCTATCAGGCTCAACAGCATTTGAAACAACGATCACTTCCCCGCCGAGAGCTTTAAGGTAATTAACTTTTTCAGAGCTTACTTTATCTGTAACAACAAAAATAGTTTTATAACCTTTAACTGCACAGGCAAGGGCTAAACCAATTCCCGTATTTCCGCTTGTTGCTTCAATTACAGTTCCGCCGGGAGAAATTTTTCCATCTTTCTCTGCTGCTTCAAGCATTGCAATTCCAATCCTGTCTTTAACACTCCCACCGGGATTGCTTGATTCCAGCTTTGCAAATATCTGAGGCTTTAATCCCTTGTTAATCTTGTTAAGCTTAATTAAAGGAGTATTGCCGATCAACTCTATTACGTTGTTTTTATAATTCATATGGTTACCACCGTATTAATTCAGAAACTATTAACCTACGACTTAGTCGTGGGCTGACAAAACCAGAACAGCTTATAACCGTTTTAACGGTTTATTTTTATAGGAATAATGACTGTTATAAAATAACTTTTAATTATCTGAGTTTAAACACTTAATATCTGCCGAGGAATTTTATAAATTGAACAATAAGTTTTTATTCTTTTAGAAAATCCAAGGTATAACAATGAAACAATGGTATGAATCATTATTTGAAAATTACGGGGTGAAATATGATAAGGAAATCTTTACACAAGGAACTATCGGTGAATGCAATTTTATCGAAGAAGAAATTAGTTACAATAAAAGTTCCCGTATTTTAGATATTGGATGCGGAACCGGGAGGCATTCAATTGAGCTTGCAAAGCGAGGTTATAATCTTACTTCTGTTGATTTATCCGATTCGCAGCTTGAAAGAGCAAAACAAAAAGCATCAGAAGAAAAAGTTAAAATAGATTTCAGGAAAGCGGATGCAAGAGAGTTAAATTTTAAAAATGAATTTGATTTGGTAATTATGTTGTGCGAAGGTGCTTTCCCTCTTATGGAAACTGATGAGATGAATTACAGGATTTTACAAAATGCAGCAGCAGCTTTAAGAGAAAAAGGGAAACTGATATTCACAACACTAAACGGGTTATTCCCTCTTTTTCATTCTGTAAAAGATTTTATAACTGTTAATACGAAAGAAGGTAATGCAGTATATGAAAAGAATTCATTTGACCTGATGACTTTCCGGGATTATAACACTACTGTTTTTGAAGATGACTTCGGCAATAAAAAAGAGCTTGCGTGTAACGAGAGATATTATGTCCCGTCTGAAATTACCTGGATGCTTAAATCCTTGAATTTTAAAAAAATTGACATCTTCGGTTCAAAACTTGGAGCTTTCAGCAGAAAAGATATTCTCACCACAGAAGACTTTGAAATACTTGTGATTGCAGAAAAGTAATAACATTTTAAAATCATGGAAATAACCAAAACTTTTTATGCAAAGAACAGAAAAGAATGGCGGCAATGGCTAAGAAAGAATTATAAAACTGAAAAAGATATCTGGCTGATCTATTATAATAAAGAATCGGGCAAGCCCAGAGTAGCATACAATGACGCAGTAGAGGAAGCTTTATGCTTTGGCTGGATAGACAGTACAGCTAAAAAAATAGATAAAGAAAGATTTGCTCAAAGGTTTTCTCCCAGAAACCCAAAAAGCAGTTACTCACAGGCAAACAAAGAAAGATTAAAAAAATTATTACAACAAAAAAGAGTTATTGCTTCGGTTCGGAAAACTGTAGAGCACTTTTCTTCTGAAAATTTTGAAATTCCAAATGATATTTTAAAAGAGATAAAGAAAAACAAAGGGGCGTGGAAAAATTTCCGGAAGTTCTCCGGTTCTTACATCAGAATACGTATCGCTTATATTGATGGCTCAAGACGCAGACCGGATGAGTTTAGGAAGCGGCTTAAAAATTTTATAAAGATGACTGATGCTAATAAGCTCTTTGGCATAACAGGGATTGAGAAGTATTATTGATGTTTTGCTGAATTTCTCTGCAGACACCATTGATACTTGAGTTTATAAAAATAATTTCATATGTTCTTTATGAGGGTATGGGAAGATAAGCCAACAGGTATTTTTGGGTTTTCGAAATGATTAGTAAAATCTAAAAAACATTCCGCTTCTATTGCAATTTCCGGATAAGTAAGAAAATGTAATTGTCCATTTTTACAATTGTAGTTAGTCAAAAGCAATAACATACTAATTAAATGAACCTTCTTAAAAAAATATCAGAGTTTTTAAGATTGAATAAGTCCGCCTCAAAAGTGAAACCATCTTCTGATTACGAGGGAAAAATGCAAGAAAAAAATGAAAGCAAAGAGGAAAAAAAAGGTAAATCCATTCTTTTTGTTTCCATAGTACTCGTTTCAGGAGGTTTGGTTTTATGTATTTATTCAATAAGCCTAGGTATCAATAAGTTTCTGTTTACAATAAGTATTTGCGCAATGATTGCTTTTACAAGTTTGATTGTAGGGGCTTTCGTTGGTTTTATTTTTGGAATACCAAGGACGCCAGCAACTAAAAGTTCAAAGGACATTGGAGCTAATACAAACCTTGAAGAAATATCAGATTGGATTACTAAAATTATTGTAGGGGTAAGTTTAGTACAGCTTAATCAAATCAGCGGAGGAATAACAGAATTAGGAAACACAGTTTCAGCAGGATTAGACAACCATCCCAGCTCTTTTGTTTTTTCTGTATCCACGATGATTTTTTACTTTGTGGGCGGCTTTTTACTTGCATACTTATGGAGTAGAATTTATTTACCCAAGATACTTCGAACATCTTATGAAGAAGGATTAGAGCAAAAGATTATTGAGCAAGATAAAAAGCTCGTCGAACAAGTCAAAAAGATTGAAGAACAGGATATACAAGCTGATATAAGAAAGAAAGTAGATGCAATTGTTTTACAATCCGATCCTAAAAACTATAAAGACTTTAAAAGTGAGAATTTTACAAAGAAAAATCTTCAGGAACTTATTGATAGTATCAATGAAAACTTCGATAAACCAAATGCTGCCAATCTTTTCGGACAGATTATTGTCTCTCTTTATAACTTGCCGGATTACGATTTAATTAACGAGCTGGTTGATCAATTTAAAAATAAAATTGATATCAATTACGGAACTTGGACAGACATAGCCCTTGCCAACATGAATTTGTATAATTCTGACCGCCAGCATATATATGCGAAACGTATGAATGAGGCAATTGAAAACGCTCGTAAAACTATAGCTGATTATGGTGTAACCTATGCTATAGAACTTTATTTTGACCTGATTGATTTAACTTATGCTTTAGATAAAAAAGACAGCAAGCTCGAAGCAGAGGTTAAAGAAGATATCCGTTATATTCTAAATGATTTAAAATCGAAACCCAATGTCGCTGCCTTTGAAACCATCAATTATCTGAGTAAAAATGAAGGTATACCAAAGTGGACAGATTATAACAAGATGTTAAGTGAAATGTTTCCAGAAGAATATCAGGAAATCGTTGGAAAAAGTAATAAGTACAAAGCTGAATATCCCGATGTTGTTAAATATTATGAGAACTAAGCTTTCAAAGTGTTTACCTTACTGTAATAACTAAAACTTAAAAATTGCCTGTCAATTTTCCGGTTGAACTCAAAGTCATATCTTTATAAGTTTATCAACACCAATCCGAATTAAAGGTGATTAAGATGTATAATTTATTTATGCCCGATACAAATACAATGTACAATGCCCTGCTAAATAAAGACAGCAGCTTTGAAGGTATTTTTTTTGTCGGAGTTAAAACTACAGGTGTTTTTTGCAGACCGACCTGCACCGCGAGAAAACCGAAAAAAGAAAATGTCGATTTCTTCCCTTCCATAAAAGAAGCGTTGCAGTATGGCTACAGACCTTGTAAAGTTTGTCACCCGATGCAGTTTAATGGTGAAACTCCGGGTTGGCTGAAAAACCTGATGAAAGATATTGAAGAAAAGAAAATAGTAAAATTTAAAGATGCCGATCTCAGAGAAAGAAATATCGATCCTGCAAGAATAAGAAGATGGTTTAAGAAGCATCACGGCATGACTTTCCAATCATACTTAAGATTGCTGAGAGTTAACACCGCTTTCGGCAGAATAAAACATGGAGAGAAAGTAATCGAATCGGCTTATGATCTTGGTTATGAATCTCTGAGCGGTTTTGCAGAATCATTTAAAAAGACAACGGGATTTTCTCCTTCTAAAAGCAAAGACAAAAGAATTGTTACAGTTACAAGAATACTAACTCCTCTCGGACCGATGCTCGCAGGTGCAGTTGATGAAGGGATTTGCCTGCTTGAATTTGTTGACAGAAGAATGATTGAAACTCAGATTACTAGATTAAAAAAATACCTGAATGCAGAATTTGTCCCGGGACAAAACAAACATTTCAACGAATTGGACAAACAGATAAAAGAATATTTTGAGGGCAAGAGAAAAGATTTTGATCTGCACTTATCAATCCCGGGTTCAGAGTTCCAGTTAAAAGTCTGGAAGGAGCTGCAAAGAATTCCCTATGGCTCAACACGCTCTTATCAGCAGCAGGCAATTGCATTGGGAAATCCAAAAGCAATAAGAGCAGTTGCAAAAGCAAACGGCGATAACAGGATTGCTATTATAATTCCCTGCCATAGAGTAATCGGCAAAGATGGTAAGTTGGTTGGATACGGAGGCGGAATGTGGCGTAAACAATTTCTGCTGAATTTGGAAAAAGGAAATAATTAATTTGTCATCCTGAGCCTGTCGAAGGATGACAGATATAAACTTTAGTATCACACTTCAATTTGCCTACCGCAGGCAGTTAATTTCAGCATCTCCATTATCCCAAACTAAAATTTCTATATCATCCCTACGGTGGATGTCGCATACAACCACACTTTGTTATTTGAGTTTGGTTTTTTTTGCGATAAAATTTTTCAATTCAATATGCTAATACCCAACTCATATAATTATTCTTTT
>Ga0209212_1002310_pt1 | contig 27523 bp, 24 predicted proteins | sample RifGroC2_FD_183996 | JGI IMG/M metagenome (GOLD analysis project Ga0209212, IMG submission 183996) | Groundwater microbial communities from Rifle, Colorado, USA - Groundwater C2 (SPAdes) (version 2) | ecosystem: Environmental > Aquatic > Deep subsurface > Groundwater | place: Rifle, Colorado... | reverse complement strand
TTGCCGCTCAGGTCGCTCTCTTCGAGCAGGCTGTCGGCGAGCCCGCGCTTTTGCTGGTGCAGACCGACTATCTTCTCCTCGATGGTCCCCTTGGTGACCAGCCGGTAGATGGTCACCGGGCGCAGCTGCCCGATCCGGTGGGCGCGATCGGAGGCCTGGTCTTCCACGGCCGGATTCCACCAGGGATCCATGTGGATTACGTAGTCGGCGGCGGTGAGGTTCAATCCCACTCCGCCTGCCTTGAGGCTGATCAGGAAGAGGTCGCCGACGCCGGCCTGGAATGCGTCCACGCGCTTCTTCCGTTCCGGGGCAGGGGTGCTGCCGTCGAGGTATTGATAGGGGATACCTTCCTTCGCCACGTACTGCCTGATAAGTTCCAGGTGTCCGACGAACTGGCTGAAGACCAGGGCCTTGTGACGGTTTTCGCGCAGTTCCGCGACTATCTCCCCGAAGGCGGCGAGCTTGGTGCTCGGTATGGGGGTGTCGGGGAGGATCAGGCGCGGGTTGCAGCAGGCGCGGCGCAGCCGCATGATCTCCGCCAGTATCTTCAGGTGCTGCTCGCCTTTCCCCTCCACCTTCCCGACGCCGGCCAGGTTCTCCAGCGCGCTCTGCCTGATCGCCTCGTAGAGCGACGCCTCTTCCTCGCTCATCTCCACCTTCATGGTGATCTCGGTGCGGGGCGGGAGTTCCTCCAGGACCTGGTTCTTGGTGCGGCGCAGGATGAAGGGCTGGATCAGCTTCTTCAGCGAGCCGCGCGCCTTCTTGTCCCGCGTTTTTTCTATGGGAGCGGCGAACTTGACGTTGAACTGCTTCAGCGAGCCGAGGAGCCCCGGGTTTATGAAACGGAACACGTTCCAGAGCTCCCCCAGGTGGTTCTCTATGGGGGTGCCGGTGGCGACCATCTTGAAGGCGGCGTTCAGCCGCATCGCCGCCTGGCTCCGCTTGGTCGCCATGTTCTTGATCGCCTGCGCCTCGTCGAGGACGATCGCCTGCCAATCGACCGACGCCAGCAGCTCTTCCTCCTGTTGCAGCAGGCCGTAGCTGCATATCACGAGATCGAACGGCTTCAGCCCCTTCATCCGCTCGGCGCGATTTTGGCCGCCGAAGACGATGGTGTTCAGGGTGGGGGCGAACTTCGCGCTCTCGCTTTCCCAGTTGGCGCAGACGGAGGTCGGCGCCACCACCAGGGACGGTCCGTCGGTCGCCATGGTCAGCATCTGCGCCAGGGCCTGCACCGTCTTCCCCAATCCCATGTCGTCGGCGAGGCAGGCGCCTACTCCCCAGCGGGCCAGCCGGTTCAGCCAGTTGAACCCTTCTTCCTGGTAGCTGCGCAGCTCGGCTTGCAGCGTTGTCGGCAATTGCGGGACGAACGCCTCCGCCTCGCGCAGCCGCTTCAATTGCTTGCGCCACTGCGCGTCGCCGACGAATTCCCCGGCCTCGGCCGCGAAATCCTCGAACATCCCCGCGACCAGGGGATGGAAGCGGAGCGCCTTGCCGTGCGGTTCGGTGCAGGAGGCGAGTTCGTCGAGGTGCTTTCGCAGCTGGGCCGAGAGGGCGAGGAATTCGCCGTCGCCGAGCTGAACGAAACGGCCGGGGGAATCCTTCGCCAGTTGAACCAGCTGCTGCAGATCGAGCGCCAATCCCTGGTTCAGCTTGATCTCTCCCTCCAGCTCGAACCAGTCCTTCGCCTGCTTGATGACGACCCTGCACTCCCTGGTAGTGGCGATCTGCCGGATCTTGAACTTCGCCCCCTCCGGCCAGGCGACGCGGACGGCGTCGCCCAGGGACTGGAGCTGCAGGAGAAGCTCCAGCGCGCTTTCCGTTGCAGGGACGAGCCAGGCGCCGTCCCCATCCTCGCTCTCCTGCAGGATCGAAAGGGCCGCGACCGCGTCGGCCGCGCGGCGCGCCTCGAGCCTCAGGTCCCGCTTCGACTGGACCCTTTTCCCTTCCAGCTCCGCCATCACGGTCTCGCCTCCCGCCCCGGGGCGGAAGTACGGCCCGGCGTCGGAGAACGGGCGCACCAGCAGTTCCAGCTTCAACCCCGCCTGGTAGGGGAGGAGGTGGAAGCATGGGGTGGCGTCCCCGGCGATCAGTTCCGCCGATTCGTCGCCGATGTCGGAATGGACGGTGAGGATCGAGGAGAGCGTGTTGATCGCCGCTAAGGCCTGCTCCTTCGCCTGCGCCGGGAGCTTCAGGCCGCCCCCCACGATGGCAGTTATCTTCCGGTACTCCTCCTTGGCCTGGTACACCTTCATCCTGGTCGGGCTCTCCTTCAGCACCAGGACCTTCTGCTCCGCCCCGAAGGGGGGATCGATCCGCAGCTCCAGGGTTTCCCCTTCGGTGACGAGCTGGATCTCCGGCTCTCCGCGCACCAGTTCGAGGCGGACCGAGGCGGCAGGGTCAAGGTAGACGTGAGGATGCCCGATCATGAGCGGGACGGCCTGATCCTGGTCCAGCCGGTGCCCGTCCCGGCCGTAGTAGCCGTAGCCGCGCTCCTGCTTGATGCAGCCGCAGATGAGCCTGTCCTGCTCGGACAGGAAATCGATTCCGTCGGCCTCTTCCGCCAGCCTTTTCAGCGATACGTTCCTGCCGGCGCTCCATTTCCCGGTGGCGCTTTGCTTCTGCTCGCGGGGAGTTACTTCGAAGTAGTCCCGCCGTTCCTCGAAGAGCCAGATCAGGCGCGACTGCGCCGCCGGTTTTTCCGGCGCCTGCTCCTTCTTGCTGTTCAGGTTGATGAGGGCGGAAAGCGCGCTCTTCCACGACTCGACCTTCTCGATGCACTGGTAGAAAGGCTTCAGCCCTTGCGCCCGGTAGCGTTCCTTGGCGGCGCCGGCCTCTGGCGTTTTCTCCCCGCAGGCGAAGGAGGTGAGTTCGATCTCGTCGGCAAGCCAGTGATAGCCGGCGCGGCGCATTGTTTTCGTCAGCACCTGCAACCGAAACGCCTCGGCTGCGAGTTTCTCCCGATCGAGATCGCACCAGTACGCCGCCATGAAACGGAACAGCGCGTAAAGCGGCGGATCCGGAGCGCGGAACAGCGATCTCTCGATCTCCTCCTTGCTGCCGCGCTCTCCCTTTCGCTCACTGATCACCAGTTCCAGGACATGGTAGACCTCCTGGTCCGGCCACTCCCTTCTGGCGGTGACGAACCGGCAATGCCCTTCCGCTTCCTCGAGCAGCTTTGGGTCGCCCGAGGCGGTCAGCGCCAGGACAAAGAACGGGCCGGTGAGGTCGGCGAAGAAGGTCTTGCGCTTGCCGGTTTCCTTCTTGAGCTTCAGAAGGGCGCCCTGGAAGTGGGCGATCGATTCGGAGACTGCGCCTCTTTGCAGGGCACAGCAGCCGAGAATAGCTAGTTGGGTGGTGCTGGAGCCGCGCCGCGCCACCGTCTCCGCCTCCGCAGACTTGCCGCGTACCAGGAGTTCCATGCAGCAGAGGTCGATCAGGATCTCGGGCGCGCCCGGCTTGGCGGCGAGTTCGAGGGCTACCTGGAACGGCTCGTCGGAGACAATGAGGTTGCGGCTGGCGAAAGGGAGCATTTCCTGAAGCGAGGCGATCTGCAGCGCCTCGGGGAGGGAGCGGAACCATGCTTCGTCGTACGGGTTGCTGCAGACGGCGAGGAAAGGTGGGAGGCGGAGCGCCTCGTAGGGGAACTGCCTCCGGTAACGCACGGCCATCTCGAAGGCAGAGTTGGCGTCCTTTTGGTAGAAACTGATGCGGACATCGCGCAAGGCGTGATCCGCCAGCCGGTAGAAGCTGCTCCCCCAGTTGGAGACCATCGGTATATCCAGCTGGACTACCCGTGCCATGGCGGCAAAGCGGCCGTCCCGCACGGAACTCAGCGTGGCGAGGTGAGTGAGGTTCGGATTGCAGACGGTACCTTGGCCGGAGGATTCGACCAGCTTCGCTTTCTTGAGTTTTTCCAGGGTCTCGGAGATGAGGAGGAGGGTGTAACCGCGCCCCATCGGTCCCGGGAGGCTGAGGTTCTTGGCGCAGTTGAACAGGACCTGTTTCGATACTGGCGCGTAGATGATCGACAGAAGCTGGATCAACGCCCTTTCGTCGGCGCTGCAGGCGGCGAAGTTGTCGAGCAGCTTTTGGACGTTCTTGGATGGAGGTTGCACCGGTGCTCCTGTTAAAACATTTCTCTCTCCCTCCCCTTCAAGGGGAGGGACGGGGTGGGGATGGGTAGCTTCTAATCCCTGTACCGGCGCACCAGCTCGTCGTAGGCATCGATCCTGCGGTCGCGCAGGAAGGGCCAGATGCGGCGCACGTCCTCGCTGCGGCGCAGGTCGACCTCGACCACCAGCAGTTCCTCCTCCTCGCCCCCCCGTGCCAGGAATTCCCCCTGCGGACCGGCGACGAAGCTGGAGCCCCAGAACTTGATGCCGGCGCCCGCGCCGCTCGGGTCGTCCTCGAAGCCGACGCGGTTGGCGCTAAGGACCGGGATCCCGTTTGCGACGGCGTGGGAGCGCTGCACGGTGACCCAGGCGTCGAGCTGCCGCTGCTGCTCCGGATCGTCGTCCCTCGGGTCCCAGCCGATGGCGGTGGGGTAGATCAGCATGTCGGCGCCGGCAAGCGCCATGAGCCTCGCCGCCTCGGGGTACCACTGGTCCCAGCAGACCAGGACGCCCAGCCGCCCGACGGAGGTCTGGATCGGCTCGAAGCCGAGATCGCCGGGGGTGAAGTAGAACTTCTCGTAGAAGGCGGGATCGTCCGGGATGTGCATCTTGCGGTACTTGCCGGCGATGCTCCCGTCCGTTTCCAGTACCACGGCGGTGTTGTGGTACAGGCCGGGGGCGCGTTTTTCAAAGAGGGAGGTGACGATGACGATGCCCAGTTCGCGCGCCAGCGCGCCGAACTCCTCGGTGGAGGGACCGGGGATCGTCTCGGCGAGGTCGAAGCAGTCGGTGTTCTCGGTCTGGCAGAAGTAGCCGCCGGTGTGCAGTTCCTGCAATACCACCAGTTTCGCCCCTTGCGCCGCGGCGTTACGCACCGATGCGACGGATGCTGCTACCATCTGCTCGCGCCCTTCGCGGAAGGCTTGCTGGACCAGGGCTACTTTTATCTTCTGCATCGTTGTCTCTCCATTATATTTTAGAACCTGATGGTCCCCTTGGGCAGCTGCATGGTGACGCAGTGCAGGGAGCCGTGCTGCAGGATGAGCGGCAGGCAGTCTATCTCGACGATCTCCCGTCCCGGGAATGCCCGGCCGACCGCTTCCAGCGCGGCGGCATCGTTCTTGTCCTGGTAGGTCGGCACCAGCACCGCCCCGTTCACGACCAGGAAGTTCGCGTAGGTGGCGGGAAGGCGGTCTCCCTCCTCGTCGTACCTTACGCCGGGCCAGGGGAGGGGGATGGTCCGGTAGGGAGCCCCTTCGCGGGTGCGGAAGGCAAGGATCTCGTCTTCCATCGCCTTGAGCGCCGGGAAATGCTCGTCCTCGGGATCATCGCAACTAACGTAGGCGATGGTGTCGTCGGGACACAGGCGGGCGAGCGTGTCGACGTGGGAGTCGGTGTCGTCGCCGGCCAGGTACCCGTTGGCGAGCCAGAGGAAACGGTCGCTGCCGAAGAGGGCCTGCAGCTCCGCTTCCAGTTCCTCGCGCGTCATGTGCGGGTTCCTGTTGTCGTTGAGAAGGCATTCCTCCGTGGTGAGGATCGTTCCCTTGCCGTCGCTCTCGATGCTTCCCCCTTCGAGGATCAGTCCTACCGTCTCAAGGGGCGCACCCCAGACCCCCAAACCCTGCAGCCTTTTGTTGATCCGGTTGTCGAGGTCGGCGGGGAACTTGAGCCCCCAGCCGTTGAACCCGAAGTTGAGCAGGTGCGGCGCTCCCTGGTCCTCGACGGTGATCGGCCCGAAATCCCTGGCCCAGGTGTCGTTATTCTCGATTTGGCAGATCCTGACCCGCTCCAGGTTCGCGCCCGCCTCGGCGAGCTTCTCCCGGACGACCTCCGGGTCGCAGGCGGCGACGACAGCCATCTCGAAGCGGCTCACCTGCTTGACTATCTCTACAAAGACCGGCTCCACCAGTTCCAGGTACGGCTGCCAGTCGCTCTCTTCGTGCGGCCAGGCGAGGAGCACCCCGTCCTGCGGTTCCCACTCTGCCGGCAGTCTTCTCTCGTTATTCACATCGTCTCCCGCGGCTTCTGCATCCGGTGCAAAAGTATGAGCAAAATGACAAGGTTGCAGAACAACCCAATCGGCAAAAATTAGCATACCGGCTCAACGCAATGCAAGATAAAAGGGGCCCCGGAAAAGGGAGGTCTGCAAGCGTTGAAAGGGTTTGCTTCCGCCAACGGTTCCTGTATTATTCGCTGTCGTGACATACCTCCAAACGCCAGGAGTCGCTGTATGAACTACCCCGAAACCGTCAACCTGCCGTTCAACGGCGAAATCATCAGCTCCCGTTTCACCCAGGTCAGGTCGACCGCCCCGGCAGGCGCCGGCTACGGCTACTGGGCCTTCCTGCAGGGGGAGACCCTGCTCCTCTCCGAGGACAACCTGTACCTGGGGGATCTCCCCGAGGCGCTGGCAGCCGACGCGGCTCCGCTTCTCTTCGGCGACTGGGACGGCGAACCGGTGCGGGTTTGCACGCTCCCGAAGAGCCTCCCGCTCCCGACGGAGCTGCGTGCGGTGCACTGGACCGACTTGCCGGACCAGTTGGCGACCCTGTACGGGATGGCCCGGCAGGTCGTTTACTGGGAGAGGCTGAGCCGGCACTGCTCGCGCTGCGGCTGCGCCGAGCTGGAGCGGATACCCGCATCCTGGGGGAAACGCTGCTCCGGCTGCGGCCACGAGCACTACCCCCATATCCACCCGTGCGTCATCGTCCTGATCACGCGGGGCGATGAGTTTCTGCTGGCCCGAAAGCCTGAGTGGGTGCCGGGGCGCTACAGCCTGGTGGCCGGTTTCGTCGATTTCGGCGAATCGCTGGAGGAGTGCGTTGTGCGCGAGGTGATGGAGGAGACCGGCATCAAGGTGAGCGACATCCGCTACGTCGGGAGCCAGAACTGGCCTTTCCCGAGCCAGATGATGGCGGGTTTCGTGGCCAGCTACGCCTCCGGTGAGATCTCGCTGGACGGCAACGAACTGGAGGATGCCGGCTGGTTCAGCCGGGACCGGATGCCCCCGGCGCTCCCGCCGGCGCGCAGCATCGCCCGCTGGATCATAGACAACTTCGCCCTTGGCGGTCGTGGCGCTTGAGGACGGAAATTTTTTTCGGGGTCGGCGAAAAATTAATTAAAGTCTCGCGTCGCAGCTCCGATAGATATCAGTGAACACCCGAAGAAATCCCCAAAATTTCTCCAGGGTCTCCTTTTTCGGGGACGGTCAACGCCGTCCCCATTTTTTTATCTCCCGCCCGCAATCCCGCCGCAATGCCGACCATTACCGCCCGATCCGTTCCATCCGCCACCTCCTTCGCCGCTGTTCCACGCTCCCCATTTCCCTTTACTCAAGGTGCTGTTGTATTGAGAACCGGTTTCTGGTAACTTAAACGGTTCGTTACTCGCAGACCCAGGTGGGAGAGTTCGGTCGATGGATACTATGGGCAACGCCCTGCTCAGGCATCTGTTCCAGATGCCTGCGGAAGTCATATACGCGCTGGCGGACAAGGTGCATCTCTTCAACGGCTTCGAGCTGTGCAAGAGGAGTCCGGTCTCTTCCATCGGCTGGAGCGAGGACGGGACCACCCTGACCGTGGAGATCGCCGACCCGCAGACCCATCGGGTAACGCTCAAGCTCGCGCAAGGGGAGCTCTCCAGTTCATGCGACTGCGGCGCCTGGAGCCCCCGCGGGCGCTGCGCCCACCTCGTCGCCTCTCTCGCCACGGTGAAGAAGGCCCTTTCTCCCGCCTCCTTCCCGATGCTGCAACTCCCGAAGGAGTACCTCGATACGCTCCGCAGCGCGCTGGTGGAGGTGCGCTCCGAGGGCGGCCTTGAGGAGCAGGCCGCGGCTCCTCCCGTCGAGGGGCGCTACTCCCTGGTCGTCGACCGGCAGCAGGGGGACCTCCGGATGCGCCTCATGCAGGACCAGGTCCCCGTAACCCCTTTCGACGCCGCTCTTCCCCCCGCCATCCGTGAGTTCCTGAGGCTCATGCACTCGTCCGCCCTGCGCGGCAGGTGCATCGAGGAGTTCCTGTCCAGGTTCCGCGGCAGGTTCCCCATCCTTTACGCCTCGGCGGACACCCTTGTTCCCCTGGTCTTCGATCCCTCCGTGAAGCGGACGGTACTGTTGCAGCTCGACCTGCGCAAGGCAGAGCTGTGGGTGAAACTGGCGCTGAACGACCAGACCCCGCTCGACCACGATTCCTTTGTCTGGCAGGGGTACCATTTCGACCTGCGCAACTCCCTGATTTACAAGGCGGACGACGCCGGCGCCGACCTGTACCGGACCCTCTTCGCCAGGGTGGAGCAGATCCCGGACGCGGAACTGGTGCGCGAGGAGGAAACCTTCCGCTTCGCGGCCCGCATCTTCAACGCCCTGCAGTTCTGCGTCAGGGAAAACGACATGCCCGACTTCCGCAGGCGCACAGCTTTATCTGTCAGGAGCGTTCGGGTGCAGCCGAGGGTGGTGGAGCCCCGTTACCGGCTGAATATCGGCGAGATTGCCGACACGGTCGGCGTTGCCGCCGAGGGGGTCGCCGATGGGATAACCTTCGCGCTTCCCGCCACGCTCTTTGCCTTCTTCACCTCCCATGGGCGCGCCCAGCTCCCGCAGCCGCTCAAGGCGAAGAAACGGGTGAACGCGGTGATCAGGGCGTGCTTCGCCTCCCTGTCCGGCAAGAGCCCGGGAGACCGGGAGAGGGTCGTGCGCCAGGCGCTGGACACCCCTGAGTTCTTCAAGCGCGGCGTGAGGGCGGAGGCGCGTAACGTCATCAACGGCTTCTGGCAGCAGGCGTGCGAGCCGGCCGCCATGCTGCAACTTTCCGACGACGGGGAGTGGCTTGCCGTATCCCTCGACGGGGAGCGCCAGGGGAGGCTTCTTGAGCTTGCCTGCGACTTCTTCGGCATCGACATCCTGTGGCAGGCGGAGCGGCCGGGCGAGATGACGCTGGATCGCAAGCTCCTGATGCGGAGCCTCTCCCGGCTCTGCAGCGCTCTCGCGGCCAAAGGGTTCTCACTCGCCATCGGGGGGGAGGAACTGAAGACCGTCTCCTGGTCCTTCACCCTCGACGCGACCCGTTCCAGCATAGACTGGTTCGAGCTTCGTCCGGAGATCCGCTGGGAGGGAGAACTGGTCGACGAGGCGGAGCTGATGCAGGCGTTCCAGGGGGGAGGCGTGTTCCGGAAGGGGGGAAGCCTCGTCGTCCTTGACGAGCAGAGCGTCGGCACCCTTTCCCTCTTCTCGGAGGGTGGCAGGCGGGAGGTGGTGCGGGTGCCGCGCCTGCAGATCCTCGACTGGATCGCGCTCAGGCGCAACGGGGTGCGGGTGCTCCTGTCGCCCGAGGACGAGCGGATCTTCGAGAGCCTCACCCGCTTCGAGGAGATCCCGAGAAGGCCCCCCCCCGCGAACCTCAAGGCGACGCTGCGCAACTACCAGGTCGACGGCTACAGCTGGCTCGCCTTCCTCTACCAGCACCGCTTCGGCGCCTGCCTCGCCGACGACATGGGGCTTGGCAAGACCATCCAGGCCATCGCCCTCATGGCCGGCCTGAAAGAGGGGATCATCGCCTCCGACCTCCCCGCCGCGTTGCCGCACCTGGTCGTGGTCCCGCCGACCTTGATCTTCAACTGGGAGAGCGAGCTGGCGCGCTTCTACCCTTCGCTCAAGGTGGGGGTCTACCGCGGGCAGGGGCGCCGTGCGGAGTTCGACGGGCTCGACCTGGTGCTGACGAGCTACGGCGTCATCCAGCGCGACATCGATCTCCTGCGGGATATCCCGTTCCACGTCATCGTCTTCGACGAGGCCCAGGCGGTGAAGAACATACACGCCGAGACCACCGGCGCGGTGAGAAGGCTCAGGGGAAAGTTCAAGGTGACGCTCACCGGGACCCCGGTCGAGAACCACCTGGGGGAATTCTTCTCCGTGATGGATCTCGCGGTTCCGGGGCTCCTCGGCCCTTACGAACAGTTCCGCAGGCAGATCGGGAGGGAGGACGGGGGCTTCATGGAGACGCTGATCAGGCGCACCCACCCCTTCATACTGAGAAGGTCGAAGGACATGATCGCGGACGAACTCCCCCCGAAGGTGGAGACAGACATCTACCTGGAGATGAGCCCGCGGCAGAAGGCTCTCTATGCCCGGACCGTCGCCAAGGTGAAGGAGACCGTGGCCCAGGCCTACACGCAGAACGCGCCGGGGCAGGCGCGCATCATAGCGCTCACCGCCATCCTCAAGCTGCGCCAGATCTGCCTGAGTTCCAAGCTGGTCCTTCCCGGCGCCCCGGACCGCTCGCCCAAGATCGACTTCCTGGTGGACCAGCTGCGGGAACTCTTCGCCGAGGGGCACAGCGTGCTGGTCTTTTCCCAGTTCACCTCGTTTCTCGACATCGTGCAGGAGGGGCTCGGCCAGCACGGGATCGACTGCTCCAGGCTGGACGGCTCCACTCCGGTCTCGCGCAGGAAGGAGCTGGTGCAGAACTTCCAGGGCTCTACCGAGCCGGGGGTCTTCCTGCTGAGCCTGAAGGCGGGGGGGAGGGGGTTGAATCTCACCCGCGCCTCCTACGTCTTCCACCTCGACCCCTGGTGGAACCCCGCGGTGGAGAACCAGGCCTCGGACCGGGCGCACCGGATCGGGCAGCTGCGGCAGGTGACCATCACGCGTCTTTTGATGCGGCACAGCATCGAGGAGAAGATGATGGAGCTGAAGAAGCGGAAGCTCAAGCTGTACCGGGCCATCCTGGAGAGCGCGGAGCACGAGGGGGCCGGGGCGATCAGCCGGGAGGATTTCGATTTCCTGCTGGGGTAGGGTTGCGACGGGGTGGTTCAGGCCTGCGGCTGCGTGAAGTACCTGCAGAAGGAGAGGGTGTTCCTGCCCTCCCTGGAGTTGTAGCTCACCTCGTCCATGATGGTCTCGATGATGAAAAGCCCCATGCCGTTTTCCGGGATCGACCCGATCTCCTCGGGGTCGAATTCGAGGCTTCGGGGGGCGAACTCCTCGATCGACTTGCCGGTGTCGGAGACCTCGAAGGCGATCCTGTCGTGGTGCAGGGTGATGGAGGTGTCGACCCGGAACCCCTCCTGCCGGCGGTAGGCGTGGGTGATGGCGTTGTTCAGCGCCTCGACTACGCAGACCTCCATCTCACCGTAGGCTTCTTCCTTGAGAGGGGAGCAGGCACAGATGCCCCGGACGGCATGTCCGACCAGGGCTACGTCGCTCAGCCTGCTTTCGATGCTAAGATGTAGCGTCTTGGTTGCCTTTTTCATTACCACCACGTTAGGCCTGCTCTGCCGCTTGTGACTGTTTCGGCGTTACCTGTTCCACCCAGGACTGCGACACCGAGAGCTGCTTCAGGAATTCGGCGGCGAAGAGGAACTCACCCAGCTGCGCCGCCACGTTGATGCTCTCCTCCCCCCGCTGTACGGATAAGGCGTACCCCTTCTTGCCGTTTCTCTGGTAGCACTCCACGCTCAGTTTGGTGACCGTCTCCCCCTCCGCCGACTCGAAGCGGTGGGTCAGGCTCTCCTTTCCCCCGTCCGCCTGGACCGCCGCGATCCTGCGGGAGAGTTCGAACGCCTCCCATGGCTCGGCGAGGAAGCGGATCTGGTGGGCGCCGGCCGCCAGCCGGAAGAACCGGAGCGCTACTCTCCCCTCCGCGGGCTTACCCTGCTGCCTCTTCTCGGCAGGGGATATCTCGACGCCGCTTTCCTTTGCATAGATCGTGAACCTCTGCATTCTCATTGGACCCTCGGCAATGGGTATAACTGTAGCGTCTTTCGAAATGTTGTCAAATGCTTAGAAACAGACCCTTAGAAACAGATTAAGGCGTAGGGGCGAATGATTATTCGCCCCTACTCTGTCTCACAGTATTATCGGGATCGGCCGGACCAGGCGCACCTCGGTCCTGGTGACGCTCGCCTGGTAGGCGAGGAGTTCGACGCCGTAGGCCTTCGCCTCCCTCAGGACCGAGCCGTAGGCCGGGTCGATGGCGTCGGCCGGGGAAACGGCCTCCCCGTCCTCCCGCTGCACCACGAAGAAGTTCACGGCGCGGTGCCCGAGGCTGACCATCTCCATGAGCTCCCTCAGGTGCTTCTGGGCGCGGGCGCTCACCGCGTCCGGGAACAGGGCGCGGCGCGACCGGACCAGGGTGACGTTCTTCACCTCGACGTAGCAAAGCCCGCTCTCCCCGGAGAGGAGGAGGTCGATCCTGCTCCCGCTGCCGTAAGCGACCTCGCCGCGGATCTGCCGGTAACCGCCGAGTTCCGCCACCGTCCCGTTCTCGATCGCCTCCCTGACCAGGAGGTTGGGAAGCTGCGTGTTGATCCCGACCCAGATCCCGTCGGCGTGGACCAGTTCCCAGCTGTGCGGGTATTTCCTGCCCGGGTTGGCGCTCATGGAGAGGAGCACCCGGTTCCCCGGGGTGGCGCATCCCATCATGCTCCCGGTGTTCGGCGTGTGGGCGGTGACCACGGTGCCGTCGTCCAGTTCGACGTCGGCGAGAAAGCGCTGGTAGCGGCGTATCAGTGTGCCGTGGAAAAGCGGGTGCGGCAGTTTCATGAGGACGTTGTTCCTGTTCCGGGGCTGGCGGGGTTGCGGTGAAAAGTGGAGAAAGCTTACCCGCTCCCCGCTTCTTCTGTCCAGCCAAAAATGAAGCGGGGGGCAAGCGGGGTCCCGGGACCAGAAATGTATTGATCTGGTTGGCCATTCTGCTACACTCAGGGGCTGGATCGCCCCGGGGTGCCGGCGCGAGGGGGGTGACATGGCCAAGGGAGAGAAAAACCACCAGGATCACCTGGCGTCGGTACAGCTACTGGGCAAGCAGATCAGCAAGAGGGCCGGGTTTCGCTGCGAATGGTGCGAGGGTGACGACGAACTCCGTCTGTGGGAGTACCAGCCCGACCAGGAGCCGTCCCTGGAGAGTCTGGCGCTTCTCTGCCGCCCCTGCCGGGACATGACCGGCGCGAAGAATCCCGACCCGCACCGGCTCAGGAATATCAGGAACGCTCTCTGGAGCGACGTGCCGGCCGTGGCCGAGGGTGCGGCGGTCGTCCTTTCACGCAGCAAGGAGCCGTGGGTCCGGGAAGCGATCGAGGAGAGCTTCATCGACGAGGGTGTGAAGCGGAAGCTTCTGTAACGCAGATTGAGATAAAGATTAATCTTAGCCTCGATCGTTAGCCTTAATTGGTTTGACGCGGGACGCGCCTGTGTGATAAATAGTGCATTTTATTAATGTGAATTTCTGCTTCAGTTAGGGGTGTTATGGTGCAAGGGATAAAGAAGGGGATACTGCTGGCCGGCGGCGCCGGAAGCAGGCTCTATCCTCTGACCATGGTGGCGAGCAAGCAGTTGCAGCCGGTCTACGACAAACCGATGATTTATTATCCGCTGGCGACGCTGATGATGGCCGGCATAGCGGACGTCCTCATCATCTCCACCCCGCAGGACACCCCGCGCTTCGAGGCGCTCCTGGGCGACGGCTCGCGCTGGGGGATACGTCTCACCTACGCGGTGCAAGCGGAGCCCAAGGGGATCGCCCAGGCTTTCCTGGTGGGGGAGGAGTTCATCGCCGGCGACCCGGTCTGCCTGATCCTTGGAGACAACATCTTCTACGGCAAGATGGAACTCGACCGCCTGATAGCGAACTTCAGCGGGGGCGCGACGATCTTCGGATACTACGTGCAGGACCCCGAGCGCTACGGCGTGGTCGAGTTCGACACGCAGGACAAGGTGCTGAGCATCGAGGAAAAGCCCAAGTCGCCTAAGTCCAACTACGCGGTACCCGGCCTCTACCTCTACGACGGGCGCGTGGTCGAGGTGGCCAAGTCCATCGCCCCGTCACCCCGCGGCGAGCTTGAGATCACCGACGTGAACCTCGCCTATCTCCACAGCGGCGAACTCTCCGTGCAGAGGCTCGGGCGGGGCATCGCCTGGCTCGACACCGGAACCCACCAAAGCCTCCTTGAGGCGTCCCACTTCATCGGGACCCTGGAGGCGAGGCAGGGGCTGAAGATCGCCTGCCTGGAAGAGATCGCCCTCAGGATGGGATACCTCGACTGCAAGGGGATGGCCGAGGTGATAAACGCCACCCCGAACTCCTCGTACCGCGACTACCTGCAGCGGGTCTACAACGAGGCCGCTCTTTGCGGGGGTGCGCGATGAAAGAGGTCAAAAGCTACAAGAAGGGGCGCATCCACGACGTGACGGCGAAACCGCTCGCCAAGTTCCTGGACGAGCGCGGCTGGCTCTGCGAACTCTACCGCAGCGACGAGATCGACGCCGCCGTCATGCCGACCATGGCGTACATCTCCATGACCCAGCCCGGCGTGGCCCGGGGGCCGCACGAGCACAAGGACCAGACCGATTACTTCTGCTTCATGGGCCCCTCCAACTTCAAGGTGTACCTGTGGGACGCGCGCGTTGATTCCCCCAGCTACGGGGTGAAGCAGGTGCTCTTCGCCGGGCTCGACGCGCCGATGATGGTGGTGGTCCCCCCTGGCGTGGTGCATGCCTACAAGAACGTCGGGACCGAGAACGGCATCGTCTTCAACGGCCCCAACCGGCTCTACGCCGGGGAGGGGAAACGCGAGCCGGTCGACGAGACCCGGCACGAGGAAGTCGCCGCTTCGCCGTTCCAGCTGGACTAGCGGCGCGACGTAATTTTAGTTGTATTCCATTTAATTTCTTATAGGGGGCCGGTGCCCCCTATACCGTTTTTGAGGCCGATGAAAAACCTTTTACTTCGCTACAAGCGATTCCTCCTGACCGCGCTTTTCCTGCTGTTGGCGTTTCTCACCTACGCCATGAACCTCAGGAACAAGGAGCACGCCAACACGGTGGAGCGCGCCGTGATGGACCTCACCGCCCCCGTGGCGGGAGGTGCCGCGGCGGCAAGCGGCATGGCGGGAAGGATCTGGAGCGACTACATAAACCTGATCGACGTGCGGCGCGAGAACGTGCAGCTCAGAAAGAGCGTGAAACTTCTGAACGAGCGGATCGTCGCCAACAACGAGGCGATAGCCGCCAACTCCAGGCTGAAGGCGCTCCTCGATCTCAAGGAGACGCTGGCGAGCCCGTCTCTGGCCGTCTCCGTCATCGGCGAGGACAGCTCCGCCTGGTTCAAGACCCTCGTGGTCGACCGGGGTAGCGCGGACGGCCTCGCCGAGGGGATGCCGGTAGTCGCGGCAGGGGGGGTGGTCGGGCGCCTGGTCAAGGTGGCTGCGCAGAGTTCACGGGTGCTGCTCCTTACCGACCATGCCAGCGCCATCGCCGCCATCGTGCAGCGCTCGCGGGCCCGCGGCGTGGTGCGCGGCGCCGGGGGCGGCCGTTGCTCCCTCGAGTTCACCGTAAAGGACGAGGACGTGAAGGTCGGCGACACGGTGATAAGCTCCGGCGTCGGCGGCGTCTTCCCCAAGGGGCTTCCGATCGGCGAGGTCACCATGGTGAAGAAGGGGGAATACGGCGTGTTCCAGACCATCGAGGTGAAGCCGGCCGTGAACATAGGCAGGCTCGAGGAGATGCTGGTCCTGGTCCGGCGGGGCGATGATTAACTTCCTGAGCAAGGGTTTATTCCGTTGATAGCTTCTCTTAAAATTGCCTGCTGGGTTGCGGCGGCGTGTCTGCTGCAGATGACGCTCCTGCCAAGGTACCTCCTGGATCCTTTCCAGCCGAACCTGATCGTCATCTTCGTGATCTACCTGGGGCTCAAGCTGCCGCACCGTTTCGCCGGCGTCGCCGCCTTTTGCCTCGGGCTGCTCCAGGACAGTTTCAGCGGCATCTACCTCGGGCTGCACGCCTTCTCCTATCTCTGCATCTACACGCTCCTGTCGCAGCTGGCCGACAGGCTCTACACGGACAACCGCGCGCTCTTCGTGCTGGTGGTATTCGTCGGCACCATATTGAGCGCTTTATTGAACCTGCTCATGCTGACGATTTTCTCCGCTTCCCAAGGGGTGTACGCCTCGCTGCTCCCCGCCCTGATACCGCAGGCCCTGGTAAACGCCCTGATCGCCTCGCTCTTTTTCGGCGTCAGGCTCCCGGTTGAGGAGGCGCGATGAAGCAGCCGCAGAACATCCTCCCCGACGACGACGGGGGCGGGCGCCGCATCATCGGACTCTCCCTCGGGGCCTTCGCCCTGTTCTTCCTGCTTTTGTCCAGGCTCTGGTACCTGCAGGTTGTGAACGCGGACGACCTCTTGAACCAGTCCGAGAACAACCGGCTCCGCTTCGTTCCGGTCGCGGCGCCGCGCGGCGCGATACTGGACCGAAACGGCAAGGTGCTGGTCTCCAACACCCCTTCCTTCTCCGTCGCGGTCATCCCGCAGGACGTGAAGAACAAGGAACAGCTGATAGACAACCTGGCGCGCCACCTGAACCTGGACCGCAAGGAGATCGAGGAGAAGTGGGCCAAGGGGCAGGGGCGGGCGAAGTACTATCCCCTGGTGGTCGCCTCCGGGATCACCCGCGACCAGATGGAGTTCCTCGAGGAAAACCGGCTCTCCCTTTCCGGCGTGAACATGGAGATGAAGCCGATCAGGGCGTATACGAACGGCGCCCTCGCCTCGCACCTCTTGGGGTACCTGGGGGAGATCTCGGAGGAGGAGCTGAACTCGGAGCGTTACCAGGAGTACAACGCCGGGGACTACGTCGGCAAGAGCGGCATCGAGCGGAGCTGGGAGCAGTACCTGCACGGCACCGACGGGGGGCGCCAGATCGAGGTGGATGCGCGCGGCCGCTTCCTGCGCACCGTCGAGGAAACCGGCTCCAGCGTCGGCAACACGGTGCTCCTCACCATCGACCTCGACATGCAGAAGGTGGCCGAGCAGGCGCTGGGGGATAGGGCCGGCGCCGCCGTCGCCATGGACGTGAACAGCGGCGAGATCCTCGCCTTTGCGAGCGCTCCCGACTTCGACCCCGCCCTCTTCACCGGGCGGATGCCCCCGGAGGTCTGGAAAAAGTACCTCGAGGACGAGAGGCACCCGCTCGAGAACAAGGCGCTCAAGGGGATGTATCCCCCCGGCTCCACCTTCAAGATCATCACCGCCATCGCCGGCCTGGAGGAGGGGCTGATCGACGAGCACTCCGGCATCGAGTGCCCGGGGTACTACAAGTTCGGCAACGGCACCTTCAGGTGCTGGGACAAGAAGGGGCACGGCCACGTGGAACTCCGCAAGGCGCTCAGGGAGTCGTGCGACGTCTACTTCTACAAGCTGGCCGAGCGCCTCGGCGTGAACCGGATCGCCGCCTACGCCAAGCGCTTCGGCATGGGGGCGCCGCTCGGCATCGGGCTGGACAACGAGAAGGGGGGGGTGATACCGACCGAGGAGTGGAAGTTGAAGCGCTTCGGCAAGAAGTGGTTCCAGGGTGAAACCCTCTCCGTCGGCATAGGGCAGGGGTACGTTCTCGCCACACCGGTGCAGCTCGCCTCGATGATTTCGACGGTCGCCAACGAAGGGACGATCTACAGACCGCACCTGGTGAGGAAGGTGATCGACTCGGACGGCAAGGTGCTGCAGGAATTCTCACCGCAGGTGATCGGCAAGGCCGGGCTGAAGCCGCAGACCTACCGCCTGGTGAAGGAGGGGCTTTTCGCGGTGGTGAACGAGCCGCGCGGCACGGGGGGGATGGCGCGCCTTTACGAGGTGAAGGTGGCCGGCAAGACCGGGTCGTCGCAGGTGGTCAAGCTGCGCGACAGCAAGGGAGACGTCCCGTACCGTTTCCGGGATCACGCGCTCTTTGTCGCCTTCGCTCCCTACGAGAAGCCCGAGATCGCCGTGGCCGTCATCGTCGAGCACGGCGAGCACGGCGGCAGCGCGGCGGCCCCTGTCGCCGCCAGGATACTGAGGAGCTATTTCGAGGGGAAAGGGGTCATCAGGAAGCCGGTCCCTAAGCCCGTTTTGCAGGAAGAGGGGGGGGAGAGCGTGGCCGAGCCTGACCCCGGCGGCGAGAGTGGCAGCCGCTAGAAAGAAAATGATCCGACCGATCAAGAGGATTTTAGATGTTCGACAGACGCCTTTTCACCAACTTCGACTGGACGCTCCTTGCGGTGGTGATGCTGATCACCGCTTTTGGCGTCATCAACATATACAGCGCCTCCGCCTCGTACCGTGAGATCGGCACTCCGTACTACCTGAAGCAGCTCTACTGGATCGTCGCCGGACTATCCCTGTGCCTGACCGTCTGCAGCCTCGACTACCATATGCTGGAGGACTTCGCCTACTGGCTCTACGGCGCGGTGCTGATGCTGCTGGTCCTGGTCCTTTTGATCGGCAAGACCAGCATGGGGGCCACCCGCTGGATACACCTCGGGTTCTTCAACATGCAGCCGTCCGAGCCGATGAAGATCGTCATCATCATGACCTTCGCCCGCTACTTCAGCCGCTACCCGATCTTCAAGGGGCTCACCCTCAAGGAACTCGTCTACCCGCTGCTGCTGATCGGGGCCCCGGCTCTGCTCATCATGAAGCAGCCGGACCTCGGCACGGCGGTTCTCGTCTCCATGATCGCCGGCACCATGCTCCTTTTCGTCGGCGTGCGCTGGTCCGCGCTCGTCACACTGTTCGCCGCGGCGGTCCCCATCGTCTACGGGGCCTGGAACTTCGTGCTGCACGACTACCAGAAGAACAGGATCTACAACTTCCTGAACCCGGACCTCGATCCACTCGGGAGCGGCTATCACATCATCCAGAGCAAGATCGCCGTCGGTTCCGGAGCCACCTTGGGCAAGGGGTTCATGCAGGGAACCCAGTCGCAGCTTCGCTTTCTCCCCGAGCAACACACCGACTTCGCCTTCTCCGTCTTCGCCGAGGAATGGGGCTTCGCCGGCTGCCTCCTCATGGTCACCCTCTACCTGTTCCTGATCCTGTGGGGGCTCGGTATCGCCAAGAGGTGCAACGACCGCTTCGGGTCGCTTCTGGCCGTCGGGGTCTCCGCGATGCTCTTCTGGCACATAGTGATCAACATGGGGATGGTGATCGGGCTCCTCCCCGTGGTGGGGGTGCCGCTTCCCTTCTTCTCCTACGGCGGGACCTCCATGGTCACCTCGATGGTCGGGGTCGGCATCCTCCTCAACATCAGCATGCGCCGCTTCATGTTCTGACAAGGAGCTCGACCGCATGCGCATCGCCCTGCTGGAACCATACTGCGCCGGCTCCCATGCCGCCTGGGCCACCGAGTACGCCGCCGCAAGCTCCCACGACGTCACGCTCTTGACCCTGCCCGGGCGCAACTGGAAGTGGCGCATGCACGGCGGGGCCGTCACCCTCGCCTCGCGCCTTCTGGAGCAAAACGAGACCCCCGACCTTCTCCTCGCCACCGACATGCTCGACCTCACCACCTTCCTGGCGCTCACCAGGGGGAAGCTCAGCTGCCGCTGCGCGATCTACTTCCACGAAAACCAGCTCACCTATCCCTGGTCCCCCGGCGACCCCGACATCCCGCAGCAGAGGGACCTCCACTACCCGTTCATCAACTACGTGAGCGCCCTGGCCGCCGATGCCGTCCTTTTCAACTCGTCGTACCACATGAACTCCTTCCTGGGCGCGCTCCCGGGCTTCTTGAAGAGGTTTCCGGACGCGACGGAAGCCACCTCGGTGGGGCGCATCGCCGCGAAGAGCCGGGTGCTGCCGCTTGGGATGGATCTGGGGAAGCTCGACTCTTACCGCCCCCATGGGAAGGCGCGGACCGCTTCGCCGCTAATTTTGTGGAACCACCGCTGGGAGTACGACAAGGCGCCCGAGGAGTTCTTCGCCGCGCTCTACCAACTGGCCGACGAGGGGATCGAGTTCCGGGTGGCGGTGCTGGGGGAGTCCTTCGGACGCGCCCCCGCCGTTTTCAAGGAGGCGCGGCTAAGGCTTGCCGGCAGGGTGGCGCAGTGGGGGTACCTCGCCGATTTCGAAAGCTACGCGAAGTGCCTGTGGGAGGCGGACATACTGCCGGTCACCTCCCGTCAGGAATTCTTCGGCGCGAGCGTGGTGCAGGCCGCCTACTGCGGCTGCCTGCCGCTCTTGCCGGACCGCCTCTCCTACCCGGAGCACGTGCCGCAACATGCGGCGGAGCGCGTTCTTTACCGCGAGGGGGAAGCGCTGGTGGACAGGTTGAGGAAACTTATCCTGGAGAGGGAAGAGGGAGGGAGTCTCGATTCGTTCGTCGGGCGCTACGACTGGAAGCTCATGGCGCCTGTCTACGACCGTTTCTTTGCCGAGCTGGCTGCCGCGCCATGCGGAGTCGTGCCGAGGGTGAACCGCTAGCTGGCTTGTCTCTTTCCGGCGGGGTAAGACTGTCTGAGGGAAACTGTTGGAGGGGCGACTGTTGGCTGAAAGAGAGGAGGGGGTGCTGTCCGCACCCCCTTTTCCCGTTTGCTCCCTGGCGGTTACGCTGCCTGCCTGCTCACAGTGATGATCTCACTGCTCCTCTCGACCCAGACGGTGCCGCAGGTGTTGCACTCCAGCAGGTCCTTCGCATATCCGTCGGAATGCATGTCGATCTCGATACCTTTCTTGCTGTTACATTTTGGGCAATGCATGTTCATTTTCTCCTGTTTGCAGAATTTTGACTGTCCCCAATATATATAAGTTACACAAGAGGTCAAGCTCGTTTTTTCGCAAAAGGTCACGTAAAACAATAGTTTAGCTCCGGCTTCCCCACTCTCGCACCGAGCCTCCATTTTAAAACATCGACCCGCTACTGGTCGGAGATGGTCTCAGATATCCATGTAAGTAACCGTTAGCAATGCTCTTTTATGAAATCAAACAAAGGTATGCTGAAATTCGCTCCGCTGGTTGATCCTTACGTAAAATGATTACCTCGGGAAAATATTTTTTTTACTCTGTAAACTGTGTAACGCGGTTTGCACTTATTTTGTTGGATTCTGACGCCCATCTGTAAGAAAAAGGGTATCACTCCAACTTTACTGTGGAAAAATGAAGCTCCAGGTGATATATTTGCGCACGTTAATTTTTTTGTCGACGTAAGCGGGGGCTGACATGAAGGAAGCCATGTTCTACCAAAGGCTGGATGGGGACCGGGTGCGGTGCGCCTTGTGCCGTTTCCGGTGCCTGATCGGCCCGGGCAAACGCGGGCATTGCCGGGTGCGCGAGAACCGCGACGGCGCGCTTTACTCGCTGGTCTACGGCAGGGCGGTGGCCGAGCACGTCGATCCCGTCGAGAAGAAGCCACTCTTCCACGTCCTTCCCGGGAGCCGCTCCTATTCCGTTGCGACCGTCGGCTGCAACTTCCGCTGCCTCCACTGCCAGAACTACAGCATTTCCCAGCCGGACGAGGGGAGCGTGGAGTTCTCCGGGAGCTTCGTCGCGCCGCAGACCATAGTGGAGCGCGCCGTTGCCGCCGGGTGCCGTTCCATCTCCTATACCTACACGGAGCCGACCATCTTCTTCGAGTACGCCTTCGAGACGGCGAAGCTCGCCAGGGAGGCCGGGCTGAAGAACATCTTCGTCACCAACGGATACATCACCGGTGAGGCTCTCGAGGTGATCGCCCCGTATCTCGACGCGGCCAACATCGACCTCAAGGGGTTCACCGATTCCTTCTACCGGGACGTGGTGGGGGCGGCGCTCGGGGAGGTGCTGGAGTGCATCCGCGACTACAAGAGACACGGCATCTGGCTGGAATTGACGACCCTGGTGATACCGAACCTGAACGATTCGGAGCAGGAGCTGCGCGGCATCGCCAGGTTCATCTCTGAGGAGATCGGCAGGGAAACCCCGTGGCACGTCTCGCAGTTCTACCCGACGCACCGTCTGACCGGTCAGCCCCGCACCCCCGTCGCCACCTTGCGCAACGCCCGGCTCATCGGCCTGGACGAAGGGCTTCGTTACGTCTACGAGGGGAACGTGCCCGGCGAGGGTGGTGAGAACAGCTATTGCCCGTCCTGCGGCGAGATGCTGATCAAGAGGTACGGCTACCTGGTCGAGAAAAACCTCGTCGCGGAGGGGAACTGCCCCGGCTGCGGCATCTCCATAGACGGGATCTGGAAATGACATCCGAAGCTTCGAAAAACAGGGGGTATATCCAGCTCGGCGCGGGCCCGCTGGCGAGGCAGGTGCTGATCGGCGCCCTGCTCATGGTCATGTTCCGCATCCTCCATGCGGTGACGGACTACGCGGTCTTCGGGGAGCGTCCATTTTCCCGGCTCCTGATCGAGGTAGGGTCTCATGAGATAGCGGATTTCACCGTGGTTCTGTTCCTCGTGTCTTGCCTCCTCTGGTACAGCAGGCGCGCGCATCGCGTCCGGGCCGCGCTGGAGAGCGAGCTGCAAACGGCGCTGAGAAAGGCCGAGGACGAGAAGGCGAAGCTCGAGGGGATCGTGGAGGCGATGGGTGACGCCATTTCCATCCAGGCCCCGGACCTGACCGTTGTCTACCAGAACAGCGCCCACCAGGAGTTGGCGGGAGCCCATGTCGGGAGGCACTGTTACGAGGCCTATCGCGACAGGAGCGAAGTCTGCCCGGAGTGCCACCTCGTCGAGGCGTTCAAGGACGGCAAGGTGCACCGGGTCGAGCTTTCTCCTCCCGCCGTGCCACGTAACGTCGAGATCATCAGCTCCGTCCTCAACGGGAGGGACGGCAGGCCTGCTCTCGGCATCGAGGTGGTGCGTGACATCTCGGCCCGGAAGATGGCCGAGCAGGAGGCGGCCGCGCTGAACGCGGCCCTCACGCGCCAGGCGCAGGAACTGCAGCAGGCGAACCGGGAGCTGGAGGCGTTCTGCCAGGCCATTTCCCACGACATGCGCGCCCCGCTCACCAGGGTCTACAGTTCGGCCCAGGAGCTTTTGGGGTACCGCGACCTGCTGGACGAGAACGGGAAGTTCTTCGTGAACCTGGCGCACGACGGCTGCGTGCAGATGGAGGCGCTCCTCGATTCGCTGATGGTGCTTTGCCGTGTCACCGAGATGGATATCGTCACGGAGCCGGTGGACCTCTCCGGCCTGGCGCGCGAGATCGCCTGCGAACTGCGGCAGGCGCAGCCGCAGCGGCAGGTTTCCTTTACCGCGCCGCCGCAACTCCTGGTCGAGGGCGATCCCGCCCTGTTGCGCGTGGTCCTCGAGAATCTCCTCTCCAACGCCTGGAAGTACACCTCCGGGGTCGCCGACCCGGCGGTCGAAATCGGGACCCTCGCTCCCGAAGAGGGTGGGACGGTGGTGTTCGTCAGGGACAACGGCGCAGGCTTCGACTCCTCCCGCAGCGATCAGCTGTTCCAGCCCTTCAAAAGGCTCCACACCTACCGGCAGTTCCCCGGGACCGGACTCGGCCTCGCCACGGTCCGCCGCATCATCCGGCGCCACCACGGCCGGGTCTGGGGCGAGGGAAGCCCGGGGCGCGGCGCCACCTTCTATTTCACGCTCAACGGCTGATCCCCCCCCCGCCGGAAACGGTTGCCCCCGGTCCGGCATTCATGCTATAAGTCAACTTTCCGCTGTAAAATCCACCGTGAAGAGGGCCGTCTTGAAGGTCTCACTGCTGCGTCGCCTCTGGGTGACTTTTTCCATCTGGGTGATCGGCACCTACGCCTCCGTTTTGAACCGCTTCAGCATCAAGGGGGCGGAATTCATCCCCGCCGACGGAGGAGTGCTGGTCGCCTCCAACCATATCTCCGCGTACGATACCGTCTTTCTCCCCTGGGCGGTGATCAGGGGGAATCCCCTGCAGATGCTCTGGGCACCGGCCAAGGAGGAACTCTTCGAGAGCCGGCTGATGGGGCTTTTGTACGGCTCCTGGGGCGCCTTCCCGGTCCGTCGCGGCCGGGACGTCCGTGCCGGCAAATACATAAACCAGCTTCTCGCCGACCAGAAGGTGATGCTTTTTCCCGAGGGGACCAGGCACAAGGACGGCGTCCTCGGCAAGGGTAACCGCGGCGTCGGCAAGATCATCTACGACACGAGACCGCACGTGGTGCCGACCGCCCTCATGGGGGTGAACCGGTGGAGTTTCCCGTCGCTGGGCGCCAAAGGCGGCGTGGTTTTCGGCTCGCCGCTCGATTTCAGCGACCTGTACCAGCTCGATGACTGCAAGGAGACGCACCAGATGATCGTGGACCGGGTGATGGACGCCATCGCGCGCCTTTTGCTGCAGGAACAGGGGGGCGTCGATGCAGGTTGAGATATTCTGCGACGGCGCCTGCAGCGGCAACCCGGGCGTCGGGGGGTACGGGAGCATCCTGCGCTGCGGCGGCAACGTGAAGGAGATCTCCGGCGCCGAGGGATGCACCACCAACAACCGGATGGAGATGAGCGGAGCCATCGCCGCGCTGGAGGCGCTGAAGCGCCCCTGCGAGGTGGTGATCACAACCGACTCGCAGTATCTCGCCAAGGGGATGACCGAGTGGGTCTCCGGCTGGATCAGGAAGGGTTGGGTCAACTCGAAGAAGGAGCCGGTTTTGAACCGCGACCTCTGGGAGAAGCTCGTCGATCTCTCCAAGGTGCACAGTATCAGGTGGGTGTGGGTCCGCGGCCACAACGGTCACGCGGAGAACGAGCGCTGCGACGAGCTGGCGCGCGCGGCCATCGAGACCTTCAGGGGCAAGGCGTGCAAGTGACCCCGGTTTTAAAGGCGGAAGCATTGGACTACTTCATAATCGAGGTCTCCGAGGAGGAGATCAGGCGCGAGCGGGAAAAGGCGCGCGAGATGCGCCGCAGCCAGTGGTGGAAGAACCGGGTCGGCAAGGGGGTCTGCCACTGGTGCGGGGCGAAGTTCTCGCCGGCCGAACTCTCCATGGACCACATCGTTCCTGTGATACGCGGCGGCAAGAGCAGCCGCGGCAACGTCGTCCCCGCCTGCAAGGAGTGCAACAACAGGAAAAAGCACATGCTCCCCATCGAATGGGAGGAGTACCTGGCCGGGACGTCGGGCAAGGAAGGGCAATGACACAAGAGATCAAGGCGGTCATCTACGACTGCGACGGCGTGATGTTCGACTCCTTCGAGGCGAACTTCGCCTTCTACGGGCAGATCGTGGAGCGCTTCGGCAAGCCCCCCCTGGACCGAAGCGATGCCGAGATGATGCGCATCCTGCACACCTACTGCAACAGGGACGTCCTCGCCCGCCTCTTCGAGGGGGAGGAGAGGATGGACGAGGTGCGCGCCTTCTCCGCCAGCATGGATTACCGCAAGCTATTCCCCCTGATGGTGATGGAAGAGGGGCTGCGCGAGACGCTGGAGGCGCTGCGCGGCAGGGTGGAACTCGCCGTCTGCACCAACCGGGCGAGCTCCATGGAGAGCCTCCTCGAGTCATTCGGCCTGGAGGGCTTCTTTTCCTGCGTCATGACGGCGGGGAGGGTGCGGAACCCCAAGCCGCACCCGGAGCCGCTTTTGAAGGTGCTGGAGCATTACGGCATCGCTCCCGGCGAGGCGCTCTTTGTCGGCGATTCGGACGTGGACCGGCAGGCGGCGCAGGGCGCCGGGGTCCCCTTCGTCGCCTACCGCGGCGACATGCCCGCCATGGCCAGGATAGAGAGACACCAGGATCTGCTGTTACTGCTGTAGTTTCCGGAGGTGGACGATGGAGCTTATACCGCAGGATGACGTCGAGAAAGTGATAGCACGCGCACTGGACGCCTTTGCCGCGGGCGAGATCCAGTCGGCGCTGGCCCAGCTGGAGCGGGCCTTCAAGACAGCGGACGACCCGTTGTTGCATTCGTACCTCGGCTTTTGCATCGCCAAGGAGCGGGGGCAGTTCAGGAAGGGGCGCGACCTCTGCCTCGCCTCCATCGAACTCGAGCCGGAAAACCCGGTGCACTACCTGAACCTGGCCAAGGTGCACCAGGTTGCCGGGGACAAGGCCGAGACGCTCTCCGCGCTTCGCAAGGGGATGTCTGTGGGGGGGAGCAAGGAGATCGCGTCCCTCCTGGCCCGGCTCGGCAACAGGAAGCCTTCCCCGATAGCGTTCCTCTCTCGCGACAATCCCTTCAACAAGTGGCTCGGCATCTTCTTCGGCCGGCTCGGTCTGCGCTAGTACGGTAAAGTTTGGTTTTCGTAGTACAATTGCCCAATTGCCCGAGAACCGCAGCCCGGAGGTGACGTCATGACCGATCGATTCATGCAGCAGGGGGCTTTCAGCTGGTTCGAACTGACCACCACCGACGTGCCGGCTGCGCAATCGTTCTACACTCGGTTGTTCGGGTGGACCACCGAGCGGTGGAACGGGGAGGGGGACTACACCCTGGTCAAGGTCGAAGGCAAGGAGGTGGCGGGGATGGCACCGCAGCGCTCCGAGCATCCCAAGCCGTTTGGCTGGGGGGTGTACGTGACGGTCACCGACGTCGATCTCACCGCCGCCAAGGCGGAGGAGCTGGGGGGGAAGGTGCTGGTGCCCCCCACCGACATCCCGAGGGTCGGGAGGTTTTCCGTGATCCAGGACCCGCAGGGGGCGGTGCTCTCGGTGATCACCTACTGCCGGCGCTAGGACTCCTCGTCCCAGGCTCTTCCCGCTGCGCGAGAGCTGTCCCCCCCATTCACCCATTCCCACCCGCCCCCAGTTGAAGGGGAGGGAGCCTAACATCGGCGTAGGGAGCCGGCAACAGAATACGAAAAGGCCGCGGCAACCGGAAGTTCAATCCGGCGCCGCGGCCTTCTTTTTCGCCTGGTTTTATTATTCCTACGCTCCAGCGTGGGAACACATTGCAGGACGCTCCTGCGTCCGGTTTCTTTAGAGTAACTATGCGAGCTTACAATATCTCTCCCTCGCCCTCCGGGAGAGGGGCGGGGTGAGTGAGCCCCTTGAGAACGTTCCGCCGTTCGGGAGCAGGCTTCGTTTTTTCGGAAGAAGCTTCCGCCTTTCGGGAGTACGCTTCGTTTTTTCGGAAGAAGCTTCCGCCTTTCGGGAGTACGCTTCGTTTTTTCGGAAGAAGCTTCCGCCGTTCGGGAGCAAGCTTCGTTTTTTCGGAAGAAGCATCCGCCGTTCGGGAGTACGCTTCGTTTTTTCGTAAGAAGCATCCGCCGTTCGGGAGCAAGCTTCGTTTTTTCGGAAGAAGCATCCGCCGTTCGGGAGCAGGCTTCGTTTTTTCGGAAGAAGCTTCCGCCGTCCGGGAGCAAGCTTCGTTTTTTCGGAAGTAGCGTCCTCCGTTCGGGTTCGACCCTGTAAATCTCCACCCTCCCCCTCAAGGGGAGGGACGCGCTAATCTGCTGGTCCGCCGGGGGCAATCTCTGATCGGACTAATTCGGCGTTCCCTGGCACTGAACCATTTTGGGGTGCTAAAGAGTGAGACTTGTGGGGAATTTAGGTATTTTTGCAAGGGGAATGAGAAAAGGCCGGCTCCCAAGCTTCTCCGTTCGGGGCCGGCCTCCTGTTGATGCGACCAACGCTACACTACGATAATACCTACTGTAGGGCTCCAGGGGCTGGTCTGATTGTCCCCGTGACTCCTGACCCTGAAGTAATACCAATTGGCACGCTCCAAGTTGCCGACCACGATCCGGCAAC
>Ga0209212_1002308_pt1 | contig 27529 bp, 21 predicted proteins | sample RifGroC2_FD_183996 | JGI IMG/M metagenome (GOLD analysis project Ga0209212, IMG submission 183996) | Groundwater microbial communities from Rifle, Colorado, USA - Groundwater C2 (SPAdes) (version 2) | ecosystem: Environmental > Aquatic > Deep subsurface > Groundwater | place: Rifle, Colorado... | reverse complement strand
TTTTCAAAACTCAATTTTGAGTATATTTGTATAAACAAATCAATAATCAGGAATATGTCTGAAGATACTACAAACAAGAATGTCAGGAATGACGAGATTGATCTGCTGGATCTCTTTAACAGGATGGGACGGACTTTAAGGAAATGGACGAATTCCCTGGGCAGAGCATTTTTAATTTCAGTGGTATTTCTTATTAAAAGGTGGTTGCCTATAGGATTAAGCGTTGCAGCAGGTTTTGGGATTGCATTTTTTATGAAAAGTGCGGCACCTTCAATTTATACCTCTGACATGGTTTTAAGGAGCAATTTGATTGACAATGCTCAGATGATAGCCTATATAAACAGACTTCAGACATTTGATAGAAAAACACTTTCAGAAACGCTGAATTTACCTGAGGGAACCATTAAAAATATTTTAAGCATCGGTGCATACTGGATCATAGATCTCAACAAAGACAGGGTTCCTGACAACGTTGATTACAGGAACAGCCACAATATATACGACACAACGAATATCAGGATGCAGGACAGGTTTGATGTTCAGGTTAAGATAAAATCTCCCCAGGATTTAGATATTCTGAGAGACGGGATAATAAAGTACATAAACAGTGATCCGCTATTTCAGCAAAGGAACAATATCCGTTTAAGTCAGAACCAGGAACTACTCGAAAGACTTAACATTGATATCAAACAGCTGGATAGTCTGCAGAAAGTGAAGTATTTTGAAGAAACCCGGAAAAGAACTTCTCAGACAGGAGGACAGATTGTGTTTATGCAGGAGCAGAATACACAGTTACTTTACAATGATATATATTCCTTATACTACAGAAAGCAGTCATTGGAGTCAGAAAGGAATATTTATAACGGAATAGTTACTTTATTGAGTGATTTTTCTCAGCCAACTTCAAGGATTAATGGATTGTGGTACTACGCTAAAGACTATGTTCCGGTCATTCTGATTATTACTTTACTTATTTTAATAGCATCAGCAAATCGTGACAGGCTGAAAGAGATATATAAAAAGTATTAACATAATATTAAACAGTTATTTCTCATCTGTGGGAACATTGCAGTTTTTGCATTCAGCTATAATTAGCATAAAAGAAAACAATGAGAAAAATGAAACTCCCGCTAACCTGTTTATCATGGTCTCAAAAAGAAATGAAATAACTACTATCAACAAAAACATGAGATAGAGTATATTTCTTCCCTTATAAGCAATATATAACATCATTACAATCATCGATAAGAAGATTATCAGGCCTATCAATCCATTTTCAATTAATATTTCCAGATATTGATTATGTGTGTTGGTATTGACCTCTGCCAGTTTAGTATGGCCTTTGCTCCTGAATTTATTATTAAGTTCATCCTGGATATCGCCGGTGCCTACACCTAAAATAAGATTTTGTCCTAATATAGTGCTGACAGCATTCCAGATTATCATTCTGTCATTGCTGACTTCAGATTGATTGTTTTTATGTTTCTCTCTCCAATCCTGGTAATTATTTACACGAGGATTCGTCAGTACAATAGGGACAAAGATAAGAGTCATTAACAGTATTGAAACCCAAAAATGTGTTACCTTGCCTATCTGTCTGAATTTTAGGTATAAATAGACAGGAAGTGTTAGTATAGCTGCCAAAATACCTGCCCGCGACGACAGAAAATATACTGACATCATCAGAATTACTGAAATTATCAGCCATAAGTATAGATATTTCTTTGTACCGGAAATTCCAAAAACATTTTCAAGTGCAATATAAAATGATAGAAGTGTAAACATCGAGAGATAAGAGGGATGCTGAAAAATTGCAAACTCCAGGGCGTAAAAGTAATTCAGCCAGGTATATTCAGGCAAATAAGGATTGAATACAAGATTTCCGTTACAAATACTAAGAGATCTGTAAAGAGCAAAAGCGAAACAGAATAGTATGAAAGCAAAGGTACTCAATGAGAATATTTTTAACAATTCAGAGACCTTATTCCGGATCATCTCACCAGGAAACAGCATCACAATGGGGAATATCAGCAGGGAAAGATGCAGTTCAATATTTCTCCATCCCTCTCGGGGATTATCAGAATACAACATTCCACAGATCTGCCACAGATAGAACAAAATGAACAGCAGAAAAAGAAATTTATGCAGAGGATTTATATTTTTCAATAAAGCGGTACCTGTGGCAACACCAACTAATAAGAGAATAATCCATAAGATCATAAAAGGCGGCAGATACCAATGATAAACAGGCATAACAATCATAATCAAAGAAGCCGCTAAGTATGGACCTTTGATTTTAATCCGGATTTTACTTTTATATATCCTGTCAAAATCCTTAAACATAAAAAATATATATTATCAACCTCTCCTCCCGAAAGAATATTACCTGATTAAAATTATCAGTATTTCTTTGGTAACAGATAATATACGATTCAATTCAAAATATTGGTTTATAATATTACAAATCTTGTCTGTTTATTAATGATCTTTCATAGATATAAATTATCCTTGCCAGAACTATTATATAGATCATATAGCATAAAATCTCTATAAAAACATAAACCTTAATAAAGTCAATGAATATATGCTCCCTGAACAATATCAATGACATTATTGAGATAAAATAAATTACCTGCCAAATGCTGAGAAGTTTTATCTTGTTCAACGAGATGAACGCAGCACTGAAAGATGCAACAATAAAATTCAGCGTGTAAGACCACACGAGTATTTTTGAAATCTCTCCTGAGTATCCCCATCTATCGCCAAAAATGAATTCAAAGAGTCTAACCCCAAACAGCTGAATTATCAAAATTTCCAAAACACTAATAAGCAATACTATTGAAAGAACCATAAGTATATCTTTCATAAGGCTGATTTTTGACCTGAAGTTGTCCGTCATCCTCTGAAGAAGGACATTTGAAACCGAGCTGGATATAAGAGCCAGTGGAATAGATAATAAAAGTTTAGAAAGATCAAAATATCCTGTGTATTCAGATGAGAAGAATTTATTAATCATAATTATGGGCATAAGAAAACTGCAGGCACTCATAAAACTGGGTATTGCGTTGAATTTCGGGAATTCTGAATACCTGCCGGCAACATATCTTAATTTAGACAGACTGACCAAAGAAAAATTCAATCCGCTTTTGCTTCCCTGCCAAAATCCTGTTAATGTATTAGCCATATGCCCGATAATGTCACCTAAGATAATTCCATGTGCCAATTTCACATATTTAAAAATCAGTTGAAATAATCCTTCTGCTCCTCTTCTATAAAATTTATTCAGACTTACAGCAAAGAACTCTTTTTTTCGGATTAACCAGTAGTTAATGCTCTGATAAAGACTGTAAAAAAAAATGCCTACAGGAACAAAATAGAGGTAAATCCTCATAGATCCGGACAGGTTGAAAAAGATGAGCAATTTATCAACCCATATAACAATTACAATCAGTAGTAAACCACTGAAAGAGAGATTTACTAAAAGTGTAAGGAAGAATAGATTGATAGCCATCCTGTCATTCCTCGGTAATACAATTGCCAATTCATACTTTAATGAAGAAACTATTGAAAGGATTCCAACCAGGCTGATATAAACGGAATATGCTCCAAATATTTCCGGGGAATAGTATCTGCGGAGGATTGGCTGTATCAGTATTGGAATAAGTTGAGCAAGAGCTGTACCAGAGATAAGCATCGAAGTATTTCGTAATAATTCTGAGCTTTTAAGAGGACTTAAAATTTCCTTGCTTCTCATAATCTAATGACAAAACTTATCCAGCATCAATTTATAACGGAATGCTATTTTACTGGTAGTATACTTCTTCAGGAAAGCATTACGCCCATTTTGTCCCAACTTATTTCTGAGTTCATCATCAGATTTAAGTAACAGGATGGCATTAATTAAACCATCAGTATCACCTGGTATCACTGTAATACCACAATTCTCTTCATTTATAATATAACCAATCTCAGATTTCTCAGGTACTATTGCAACTATAGGGATCCCTGCCGCCATGATCCCGTATATTTTACTCGGCACTGCCATGCCTTCCAATCCGGCACGCAACGAAACCAATCCAACATGACAGGCGGTAATTATTTTGTTGAATTTTTCAGTTGGCTGAAATGATAGCATAATAACATTTTTCTGCTCATCATTTATAAAACACTCAAGCAGTTCCTTCTTTCTCATTCCTCCTCCTACAAACATATATGAGACACCTTCAGTATTTCGGCTGACAGCTTTACCAATCACTTTCATATCATTCCATAAACCCATATTTCCTGAATACTGAACTAAAAATTTATCCTGAAGATGGTTTTTTATAACATATGGGTTAAATGTGTATTCCTCAGGACAAATAAGTTCATCATCCTGCCACATAGGAATATATTCTGTTTTTTGTAAAAAATCATTATCCAGCTCACCAAGCCATTTCATCATATCCCTGCCAATAACAATAATTTTATATGACTTTTTAAGTGAATAAGTAAAAAGATTCTGCCAGATTTTAATTAAGATGTTACTTTCAGTCACATTTCCCAAACGGATAAGGCCTTCAGGGAAGATATCAAGAAGAATATAAGCGAATTTCCTTTTTTTTAAAGAGCATAGAATTGCCAGGATTATACCAAGAGAAGGAGGAGTTGTATGAGTAAAAACAGGAACATTTTCCCTTGAAATCAGCAATTTTAAAATAACACTGAATGTGAAAGTAATATAGTTGGTTATTCTTCCTGCAAGATTTGTTTTTTTGAAATTTGTAGAGGGGAGGTATAAAATATTGACACCATTGTAAACCAGAGTCCTTGGTTGTTTATGAAGATGGGTGTAACTGGGATGGGCACACCAGACTTGAACATCAACTCCCTCCCTGACGAGGACAGAAGAGAGGTTGGTGAAGAGGTTTGCCGTTGATACCTCATCAGGATAAAATACCTGACTTATTAGCAGCAATTTGCTTGCCATTAATTCAGGCAGTGGATATTAAAATAAATATAACTATTATTTAAATCTATTTAATACTTCAATAACCCTGACAATATCTTCAGGTTTATGATAAGAGGAAACAGGAAGGCTCAATGTAGTCCGGTGAATCTCTTCCGATACGGGAAATGTAAGATGATTAAGAAACGAAAGGGCTTTTTGTTTATTTGGAGAAATCGGATAATGTATTTCTGTCTTAATCTTTTTCCTTAACAGATGATCTCTTACTTTATCTCTTTTTGAGTGTCTTATATTGAAAATATGATAGGCATCATAGGATTCATCTGAAACCACAGGCAAGATGAAATCTCCGGTAAGATTATCCAGATATAAGCCGGCTAAACTCCTTTTGTGACTGACAATTTTATCAAGATATTTCAATTTTATCCTCAAAAAAGCAGCCTGCAATTCATCAAGTCGTGAATTTACTCCGATATACATATTATTGTACTTAATATTTGATCCATAATTTCTAAGAATCTTTACCTTTTCATAATACTCATAATTATTTGTCATCACGGCACCTCCATCTCCAAGGCATCCAAGGTTTTTTGAAGGATAAAAGCTGAATGCTGCAAGGTCGCCAAAACTGCCTGCTTTTTTTCCCTTGTAAATTGCCCCATGTGCCTGTGCGCAATCTTCAATCAGGTAAAGATTGAACTTTTTACAGAGATACATTATCGGATCCATATCACATGTTTTCCCGTAGAGATGTACTACAATCACAGCTTTAGTTTTAGTGGTAATTGAGGCCTCAATCAGAGAAGGATCTATATTATAAGTTCTGATGTCTGGCTCCACCAAAACAGGATCATGACCATTTTGTAAAATTGAGAGAATTGTTGCTATGTAGGTATTGGAAGGTACGATTATTTCTGAACCTCCTGGCAGATCAAGTGATCGTATCGCAAGAATAAGTGCATCCAGACCCGAAGCAACACCAGCACAATATCTTACATTATTATAATCCGCAAATTCCTTCTCAAACTTCTCAACATTTTCACCCAGAATAAACCAGCCGGAATCAAGAACATTGCAGAAGGCTCTCTTCAATTCATCGGCAAATGGTTTATTTACTTTATTAAGATTATCGTATTCAATCATTGTATCGTTCATATATGTAATCCTTTTCGTCGAAATTCTCTGAGGCCAGTACCATCAGGATAGCATTTTTCGTAAAATGATACATCTTATGCCAGTCATTTGGTTCCAGGATAAGACATTTTGAGGGATTATTGAGCTTATATGTTTCTTCAGTTCTTCCATCATTATTGTAAATACGACATCTGCCTTTGATGCATATCGCAGCCTGAACAGTTTTATGATGGCGATGACCTCCCCTTTCAGAACCGTCTACACCATAGATATAAAAGACCCTCTTGATCTGAAAAGGCAGAATATTCTCAATAACAGTAAGGTTTCCCCTTTTGTCAGTAAATGTTTTAAGATCAATAATGTATGCCATTTAAGTTAAAAGTAAAAAGTAAAAAGTTAAAAGTAAAAAGTAAAAAGGGAAAAGGGAATTTTATAGGAGGGGAAAGTGGCATAGCTGTTAACTTAAGCATAGTTTTATTGCAGGAAAGACTGGAAGAAGTTTCCCCTCCTTTTGAAGGAGGGGTGGCCGGGATGATTGATTATATGATGTTTACAAGGATCATTTCCCGGCCGGGGTGGTTGATTTGTAAATCCTATCTATTAATTTCTTTTATTTAAAACTTTTAATATCTCACTTTTCAACTATTCAGGATCCCGGAACACAAATCTGTGTTCAAATATAATTAAATCAACCACCCCGGCCGCAAAGAATCATTGTAACATATTAATTATATGTGTGCTGCGGCCACCCCTCCTTGAAAAGGAGGGGAAACTTTAACCCTCTTTCCCTCCATCAAAACTAGGCATAGGTTGACGGCTATGGAGCCAGCTTTGTAAGCCGTAGCTTTAACAAAGGCTTGGGGTGGGTTTTTCAAGTAAAAAGTAAAATTATGTCTTAATAATATTGAATTTGAATATTTTTTTTATGACATACTTTACATGCTCCTTAAAACCAGATGGTTGAGTTGGGTAAAACTTTGTTTTGTACCCTTTAAATTTACTTTCAAGATTATGTTCCATCTCTTTTATCTTATTGATATATGGGATGTATAATAATTTTTGAATATCTCCGGGGATTCTGTTCCAGCCAAGGTCGATCGTCCCGTTATCCATGAATCTTATGAAATGAAAATGGTAAAATATAAGACTGAATTCTCTCCCGGTTTTCTTTTCAATTCCTCTAATGGAATCTGCACTTCGGAATATTTGATATTGAAGAATATTCCATGGCGCAACTCCTGCTCCGTGATGTTCTGAGATCTTTACATTGTTGTACGTTTCCGGCCACTCATCAAGGTATTTTTGATCGCCGAATTTTCCATCCTCATATCGTGCATAACACCATTCAATACACTGGCTTATCCAATGATTCAGAATCATCCTGCTTTTTGGCTCGTTCATAAATGTAACAAACTGAACACAAAATCTTCCTGCCCTTTTCTCTTCAAATATTTTTGAAAACCATGAGTATCTGTGCTCTGTAATAAGTACTGTTTTTCCATGATTCAATTCTCCGGTCAGGATATCCGGGGATTTGTAAAAAAAGAGATCAGCGTCTATATAGGTACAGGCCGGTACATTAAAATTCGTAAGCACATACTCAATTGTTGACGAAGTACATGTCCAGCAGTACTCAGCTCTGGACCTGTCCTTCTTTACATCCAGTAGTTGTTCATTCTCGAATTTCTCAAGCGGAATAATAGTGACACTGTCGAGATGCAGATCATTCAGTATTTGAAAACTCAGTTCATCGAAGGCAAAAATATAGATATGAAAAGAGGCACAGGTTACCTTAAGAGATTCATACATCGTCAATCCTCTGCTCAGATAGAATGAATCAAAAAGAGTACAGAAGTAAATCATTATGGATTAAATAACAAGCTATCAGTTCTTTGTCCGCTGAATAAAAGAATCTGCCTAAAAACTTTTAAAAAAACCCGAATTCAAATAGAAAAAAGGAATTTTAATCTTATTTTCTTTCAAACAGGTAACCTTTGAATTCAGATTTTATATTGGCCCTGTCCAGTGCGTCAAATTCCAGAAGACAGTTGAAATTGATTCCCATATAATCCCGGAATTCGGATTCATTAAAAAACCAGCAGGGATATTTGGCCTTGTAAATTGCAGGATGAACTTTTTGTATAGTAATTTTGTTTTTTCCCTTTATGAATGGTGTGCGATCGATGATAATAAATCTTACACCTGTTGAGATAATTTCATCAAGTTTTTCATAAGGTTTTTCAAGATATTGCAGCACACTTGACAGAACACAGACGTTTATATTATATGTATTAATACAATCCTGAACAGAGTAAAAAAAATGGAGATTCCTATTTTGAAAATCATCTATACCACATTTTACCAGAGCAGGTTGCTCAACAATACACCAGTTTACATTTGCCAGGGAATCCAGAAATCTTCTATTCTGAAAATAGCTACTACCCAGAGAACCACCAAAATCGAGAATATTTATACACCCGTTATTCCTGGCAGCGATCCACATTAATCCGGCTAACAAAGGAAATGAATACTGAATACTACTGAACACTTCAGAATCTCTCTCATACTGAAATTCACCATCTCTAACTTTAAGTGCTGAAGCTCTGATTATTTCAAGGATAGAAGGCGAATCGTATCCGTTGCTTTTCTTTAAAGCTTCATCCCACGACTGATAGTTGCCTGACCAGCCATAAAAAAAACCTGAAAAAAAATTCAGGACAGGACGAGGCACAATGATCTTAAAGAATTGTTTGACCGCAATCATTTTGCTATCCTGGATTTCAGGAAATCCATAATCCTGTTTACCATAAGATCCGGAAGATACTCCAGTTCTTTAATTCTCCTGATGCAATTGCTACGGTATTCATTTCTGTTTACCTGTAGCTTTGTTCTCCACTCATTAATTTTCATTGCCAGGTCTTCGGGTGAATCATTATGAAACATATCACCATTGTATCCGGGAATAAGCAATTCCAACTCAGGGCCATGATCATAAATATTGTCTGTTGTGATCACTGGTAATCCAAAGGAAAGTGCATGTAAGCAGGATAATCCGATTCCCCCCGGATATACAAAGACGTCTGCATCCAGAAAATAATTATGAAGTTCTCTTCCGTAAATTTCTCCTGTAAAGAGGATCTTTTCATGTACTCCTGCTTCTTTTGACAGCTTAATAATTTGCAGAAGATCTCCCCCCCCTATAATTACGCACTTGAAATCAAACTGGAATTGATTTTGCAGGATTTTAAGAGCCTCTATCAGAATATCTACTTTCTTCGCTTTAGTTATTCTTCCACTAAATATTATACTAAAAGATCCTGTCTCCCGAGGCAGTAAGATGTCATTATTTATGAAACCATAATCTTCCCTGTTCAATGAATTATTCACAACAACTATATTCTGCTCCCTGACTTTCATTGCCACGAGATTTTCCCTTCCTGCATTACTGTAGACAAATACTCCGGAGGACGATCTATAAATCAAACTGCGAATAATGCATCCGAGTCTGCCCTGATTCCCATAACCTGCATGAGACCACCAGTAGAATTTCTTCCTTAAAAATATCCGGAATACAAAAAAAATAATGAGAGAATGTATCATATGAAAATCTACACCAGTTGAGATAATAATATCAGGATTCCTTGAAAATACATACCTGAAAGCTCCTTTTAAAAAATAAAAATCATGTTCAAATTTCTTTACAGACAAATAATTAAAGGTAGTTCCACAACTTTCCTCACTTTTTATGCCCTGGTAATTTTTTCCGGCAATTATTTCAAAGTCAAAATAGTCATTACTTAAAAATGCTTTAAAAACATCTTTGCGATAATGTGCAAGTACATGTTCTACCAATAGTATTTTAGGTTTGCTCACTTAACTGGTAGTTAAGAATATCGGGCTGATTAACCTATTATATGGAAAGAGTTATAAATATCACTTAAATGGAACCCGGCCATCTATAATTCTCGTAATCAAATAGAGTAATAGAAGGTTAAAAATAAATAGAGGAACCATAAGAAAATCGATCTCAGCAGAGATAAAAATGAAACCTCCAATCACGATATTTAAAACAAGGGAAATCAGAATAGTTTTATTGTGTGACATTCCTGATTGTACAGCTCTCTGATATACATGCTTTCTGTGTGCAACACTTAGTTTCTCATTGTTTCTCCAGCGCCGGAACAACGTTAAAGTGGCATCGAACCAGAACAGGGAGGAGATCATTACCCAGTGTATTATTGAAAATTGAGAAGTATTATGAGAATAAATTCCGAGAATCACAAGTATGAAACCAAGCTGAGTGCTGCCTATGTCACCCATGAATATTTTTGCTTTAGGCCAGTTCCAGAAAATAAAACCTGCAATACTTGCAATAAGTACAAGGTTAACAAGATTCGACGAAAAGATCAGAAGAACTAATGCAATTGTAATAGCTTCAAGAGATGCGTAACCATCGATTCCATCCAGAAAATTAAACAGGTTAATAAACCAGATGATACCAATCAAAGCCAATGGTAATAAAATGATGGGTGATGTAATATTCAATACAGAGAATTCAACAGAAGTTATTCCATTGAGAAAATACAGCGCAATGAATGCAGTAATGATCTGAGTAATCAGTCGTGTTAGCGGAGATAAGCTAATAATATCGTCAATCAGGCTGACTATTGCCAGCAATATTCCGGACATCAGTGCAAAATAGAGAGAGTTTTCGATGTAATCTGCGAAGAAGAGGATTGTGATCCCGGTAAACCATGACATAACGATTGCCAATCCTCCTCCTCTCGGAGTTGGAATAACGTGTGAACTTCTCTCATTCGGGAAATCTACTATTCTGTGCTTTATTGCTACCTTCATAATTAACCAGGTAAGAAAAAACGACAGCAGGAAAAGCGATAATATCAGTATATACTTGGTAAGCAATGATTAGTCAGGTTAATTAAAACTACCCTGGTCGAATAAAATTTCATATCATGATTTGTTCTGCATATAGGCAATAACCATATTTTCAATTCCTTCTTCGGTTGATAAGGGTGCTTTAAAATCCAATTCCCTGAGGGTTTTACTGTTATCCATCTCAAAAGACCCATAGAGCCGGTCAAATATCTTTGGGATCAGGGATTTGCCTGCTTCTACAATAAATTCAGGCATCCTGAATAAAAATACTCTCTTGTTCAGATATCTGGATATTAAATATACCAGGTCAGTAGTGGAAAGAGGTTTTTCATCCATAGCAATAAATATTCCGGATGCCCTTCTTTCAATAATGCGATCTATAAAAGCAACCAGATTCTCTGCTGAAGTAAAACTTCTTTTATTGTTTACTTTAGCTAATGGTAAGATCGGGAATTTATCGACCAGTCTTAATATGCTGAGCATATTTGCTTTGACACCAACTCCATAAACAAGAGGAGTCCTGATTATTGAGACTATAAAATTCGTGGTTTCCATCTTCCTTAATGCAACTTCAGCCTCATACTTGCTCTTACCATATGAATCCTCCGGCAAACAGGATGAATCCTCATTCCAGGGACCGGAATTAGGAATAAATTCACCATATACCTTTACGGTACTGAGAAAAATAAACTGTTTTACACCACCGTTTCTCGCATGCTCTGCAACTTCAAGACAAAGATCCCTGTTAATTTTAAAGTACTTATCATCTTTAATGCGTCTCGACTGATGAACAATTGCAACAAGATGGATCACAACATCATAACCGGTGAAATCTATTTGTTCAGGGTTATTCTGAAAAAGTGATATTTCACTGATTTCCTTATGAATGGATGATTTTATATAGTTGGTCCCAACAAAACTATTGGCACCTGTGATAAGAATCCTGCTCATAGATCTTTCGGTTCTGGTTCTGGTTCTGGTTCTGGTTCTGCTTTTGGTTATGGTTCTGTTTCATTTGAAATATCCTCTCTATGCACCTGGCCAATAAGAATAATAAGTATAGAGAAAAAACCCAGAATAGGTGGATCGAAGGGACTGCCTGAGCTAAAGAAAGAGAAGAAAAAGGTAATTAGAAAAAATAATGATATAAGAAAGTACTGTTGATAATATTTTAAAATTATAATGAATATTTTACCAAGGAAAATTAAATATATAATTAATCCAATTATTCCGGAATACAACAATATTGACAGCAAAGGATTATGAGGATAATCACTTTTTGTTTTGTCCGAGAAGAAATAATTACCAAACCAATTAAGAAAATTAAATCCACCACCAAACATTTTTTCACCAAAGCTAAATTCTTTCATAAAAATCATCCAGGCAAACTGCCAACGCAGTGTGCGACCAAGAATATAATCAAATGATGGAGTACCTACAGAAATCTCAGCAGAATGGTGAAAATAGGTTGTATCCTCCGAAATTAGTTTTGAAGCAAACCTTCTAACCGGGTCATTGTCAATTGAATCTGAATTTAAAAAAAAGCCGAGATAATCTACGAATATGGAACCAAATTCACAGTAATTTATTCTACTATAAGCTTTAATATGCTGATCAAATAAAGATTTTTTACTAATGGCAAGGAAGTTATTAGACTTAATAAACAAGTTCTGATCATTTCCCTGTTCATCTAATAAGCTCGTTGATTTTATTATCCTTCCATCACGTTTATCAATTATTTTTATTTCAGGATAAGCATAAATTACGTGACCTCCCAGTGAGGAAAAATCTTTGGCATTATTTTGTGAAAAATAGAGCAGAATACCGGCACTTCCATTTTTCCCATTGACGGAAAACTGAAGTTTTTGCCATACACCTTTTCTGTCCAGATCATAAAGTGCACCAGGATTTCCCATGGCACCTAAAGAACAAATCATAACAGTCGAAGCATTACAACTATCTGAAAGATAGCAATAAACAGAAGCATCTAATATTATATTTTCATTGAATTCATGATTATATATCCAGGTTGCTGAATATGCAATCCTATTAAGTGTATCAGCATTTGACGTATGATCCATGTAATATCCTTTGGTATTCCCAGGAACAATTGATACATTTTCTCCGGAAAGAGGATATACTGATTTATGGAATCGTGAACCCCATCCGCTATCCGGATCCCTCGGATCAAAACCTGGCGTCCAGATAGTATTATATACATCCGGATAGGTTACTGATTTATTGAAGACTGATATGTATCTAAATATCGTATGTGCAATTTCTCCCTTGGTTCCAACGAGGTTTTTTGAACCAATATTTTCAAGCAGTCTGTTCTTAAAGGAGTAGGAAGTATTATAAACTACAAACAACGCACTGAAAGTAAGAAAAAGCATTGCAATTAAGTATATCCCAGTATTTTTGGAGATAGCTTTAATTTCTTTCTTGTACTTGTCAAAATAGACAAATCTGGAAGTTAAAATGATGATTACCAATGCTGAAAGGACTAGTAAACCTCTTCTTGATCCGGAGAAGAAAATACTTAAGGAGCATGCAATCAAAATAAAGTTAAAAAGATATACCCTTAATCTTGAGGTATCGAATGAAAGCAAGAATATAAGACTAATCATTGAGAGGAAAACAGGCAGAATTGCAAAATTATAATCGACTGGAAGTGAACCGACTTCGATTGTATAAGGAATCTGATAGAGGGTAATATTTTCGTTCTGATAGAAAATATTCAGTAAATCAACCAGTCTTACAACAGAAATCAGAAATCCAAAAAAAATAACAAGATTAATCAATGCAAAAATAAATTGTTTTAAATCCTTTTTGGTCCTGACAGTAATATCTAAAGTAAAAGCAAAAAGTATAAGGATCAATGCATTAACCAGATCTTTGAAAACAGAAAGATATAATTTATTTGATAAGAGGAATGCGAGAAGTAAGATAGCAGCCAATATAATTATCAGATAAAAAGTTTTTAAAAAATGCCATGCTGCACTAACTAAGCTCTTCCTGTATGAAATCAATATATAAATCAATAAAAATGAGTAAATAAGAAGGAATGGAAACTTAAGAAGTGGAATAGCCGTCCTTAATATGTATAACAAAACAGCAAGACTGATTAAATATTTTTCAGCAATACTTTTATTATCAATAATTTCACTAGTAATCTTAATCATCAAAGTTGATTTAATATACAGAATTATTTTGCTTTATTCCTAAAAAATTATGATAGCAGCATGAGTGTCTAATAACAAGATTCATATTCATTTATAACCCTGTTCCAATCATATAATTTCGCACACTCCCGCGAAGGAGTAAATTCTTTCAAATCAGGATTATTCATTAACAAGATTTGCAACTCTGAAAATGAAGAATAAAAAAAACCCTGGTTATTAAGTGTGTAACGATTCTGAGGTCTGTCTACTGAAATAATTGGAACGCCTGCAATTATCATTTCAACAAGTGATGGTGCTGTTCCGCAAAGAGTATGAGTATGGATGTATGCTTTACAATTTCTTCTTATAAGGTCAAGTTCTGACTTGATATATAAGCCGTTAATGAGGGAAATGTTCTTACAGTCCTTATACTTATTCAGAATCATTAAGCCATATTCCGAATTGGTAAGATTTGAAATTAAGACTAAAGCATGTCTGGAATTCAAGAAGCAATTACAGAGTTCATCAAGATGATTATCTTCAAGTGATCTGCTTATTGAGAGATAATAATCTCTCTTAATAAAAGGATACTTAGCCTCAAATCCCTGATCAACATATAAGCTAATATCAATTTCTCCTCCGTATGGAATAATCTTTACTCCAGCTTTTGTCCTTTGAGGTACAAATAGTAAATAATGAGGATTATCCAGGATTACGGTATCAGAAAAAATGAAACTCAGCCGGAAACAGAATTTCAAATATATTTTGGAGAAAAATCCGAATTTTGGTCTCTCCCACTCTATTCCGCCTACATTTGAGACTATTTTCACTTTCCTTAGCATGCGAAGAAATGGAATAAGTGGTATACCCTGAACTCCCAGGAGCAGAATTGTATCAATTGACCAATAACATATTAATATTGACCAGAAATCGTAAAACAATCCCTGGAACCCAGATGCTTTTAACCATAATCTTTTAACAACAACGCCATCTGGCGGAAGTTTTGTATTTTTATCAGAATCCGATGAATTAAAAATTAAGTAAGTTATCTTCTCCGATTTCCTCTCTGCCAGGTTCTTCACCAATTGGTCCCAGCCCCCATAATTTGCATATAAACCATGGGATCCTATAATTGCAATTCTTTTCAAACCTGGTTTAAATAATTCCTGTAATACAATCTGATATATTCATCCAGGGTTGTCCGCCAGTCTCTCATAATATTGATATTCCTTATATTGAGTTTTCGATTTACCAGTCTTTCACATGGAGGTCGTTCTGCAAAATAAACATCCTTAAAAAAATCAGAATCAACTGAATTGATCTTTACTTTAGATTCAATATTCAATATTTTCAATAGCTCCTGTGCTACCTCCAGACGGCTTGTCTGACCCCCGCAAACCATATTGTACAGCCCCCAATACTCCATTTCTAATAATAGCTTAACATTCTCTGCAAAATCGTGTGTATAAGTTGGGGTTCCGTCTTTATCATTCACAATATTCAAAATAGTCTTCCCCTCCTTAAGCTGTTTCATAATTTTCTGGATGAACTTTTTGTCTTTAGCCGGTCCTGCACCCATCATCCATCCGGCTCTGCAAATCAGAAAACGTTTTGCATTCTCTACAACATATCTTTCACCCATGTATTTCGAACGGGCATATATCCCAAGCGGATTTGGAGTATCCCAATCATCATAAAGTTCCTTATTACCATCAAAAATGCCGGCAGTGCTTATATATAAAACAGGGATATTAAGCTCATTGGCAATATAGACTGCATTTTCAACAGCAATGGTATTAGTTAAATAGGTTTCATCGGGATTCAGCTCACAAAACTCAAGGTCGGTATAGGCCCCCAGATGGAAAAGATAATCCGGTTTAAACTCTCTGACATCTTTTTTATATGCATCAAAATCCCTGAAATCAAGAAATGAAATCCAATCCTCATTTACATCCTTGTCAGTGCATTTTAAGAGGTAACCTTCACGGAATATTTTGTAGAAACCTTCACCAAGCATTCCACCACAACCGGCAATATAAATTTTTTTCTTCATATGGAACTAAGAGTATTCAATATATATTCTTACTTACTTTCTTTCCTTAATTATTCTGGCTGGCACTCCTCCCACTATGGAATAAGCAGGTACGTTATTGGTGACTATACTGCCAGCGGCAACAATACTGTTTTTGCCCACAGTCACACCATCCAGTATTACTGACCTGGTTCCAACCCATACTCCATCTTCGATTACTACTCCTTTACGGGTCTCTCCCTGAGCTGAAACCGGAAGATCGGGATTATCAAAAATATGATTCTCTGAAAACACAGAAACATTCGGCCCAAATATAACATTATCTCCAATTTCCACAGGACCTCTTACCTGGATAAAACAATTTTGAGCAAAACCAACATTGTTCCCAATTTTTAGTCCTTCTCCAAGGCTTCTGATGACACCTGTGCATTCAATTATGGAATTTCTGTGGATAGAAAAATTATTTCCAATAAATACACCTTTTTTAGATAATGCATTTATTTCAACATTGTCGCCAATTGTTAAGGTACCTCTGTGGTTAATATACCTTTTATGTTTTATCTTACATCTCCTGCCTAAGAATATTATTCCATTGGAACTGCCTAAAAGATATTTTATTCTAAATCCCCTGATCACACAGATACATTTATCGATAACAATCATCAAAAGACTTGATACAGAAAGACTTGGATCAATAACGTAATTTGCTCTGCCCAATTTCATAATTATATTTGACACCAAACGCTTTATCATCGATTTAAGATATTTGCATAAACTTCCATCAGCTTTGTATAATGCCCTTGTGGTGCAAAGTTCTCTTCAGCAAACTTTCTGGCGAATCTGGAATAATTTAAATACTCAGAATCTGATAATGATGCTGCATTTCTTATCGCCATTTTTAGGTCATCAACACTTCTTGATTTGAAAAGGAATCCAGTTTTATTATTAACCAGAATCTCCGGTATACCTCCAATATCAGCACCTATAACAGGTTTTCCAATAGCATATGCCTCTAATATTGTCATGGGATTGTTTTCATACCATTCGGAAGGTACAATAATAAATGATGCGTCTGCAATTAATTCTTCTAGTTCCTGCCCGGACTTATTATAAAGATATTCAACATTTTTATTACTAAGAGCATATTTCTCTACTTCAGCTTGCAGAGGTCCGGTTCCGGCTATTTTGAGATTGACATCCAAACTTTTCATTGCCTCGAGCAATGTCATCAGTCCTTTCTCTTTCGACAATCTGCCAAAGAATAAGAAATAGCTCTTATTATTTCTAATTGAATACGTGTCAGAAATAAAAGTGAAATTATATAAATGGGATGACTTACCAGAAAACCTGTTGTCATATTCAATATGTTTAGCTTGTGAAAATCTGCTCACAAAAATATAATGATCAATAAATTCAAGTGGATCCAAAAGATACTTACGGGTATAAGCCTCCAATGTCAGAATTGAGCTGAAAAAGAAATTACTTTCGAGGCATCTGTCGAATGAGCACTGGACAAAGAACTTATTTTTACACTTCTCACAGATACGACTTTTATTATCAAGAAAAGCATTTGCAGGGCATAAAATTCTATAATCATGAACACTTTGGACAATTGGAATATTATACTCTTTTAAAACTTTAAGTATTGAAGAGGTAAGCCCTCCATAAAACAGGTGGATATGCGCTATATCTGGTCGAAAATCCTCTATGAGCTTCTTCAGATTACGATATGAGGTGGAGTTGTAAAGGTAATTTTTAACACCTGCAATTTTACCAATGATACCTTTATGACGATAATCATCCAAGGGAATAAAGTATTTGGTATACAGACTATCAACATTTAGTGGATTCAATGTACTAAAATCAGCGACTACATGATTATTATCTTCCAGTAGCTTAATGGTGTTAAAATATACCCTATCGGCTCCTCCTTTTATAAAATTATAATTATTGATTTGTAAAATCCGCATTATTACAAGCTTTCAGATTTCTGTTTATAGTAAGGAAGCAAATAATAAAAATACCTTTCCAGTGTCAACAGGATACTCGAAACCAATGAGTTTTTTTGCACTTCTTTATCATGCAATTATAATACTTATGCTTTAAACTTTATCCTGTGACAGGTATGTATTATTGGCACAGATAAACTTATAATCCAGTATTCTCCATACCACGGGAATCTTATAGTTTTTGAGAACCGGAATAATGCTGGGAGAATGATAATTATTAATCTTATTCAACTGAGCTATATTCACATTGTATTCTGAATGCAGAATACTCAGGTTTTGTTTTGCCTCAGCAGCGTAAATTATTTTAAAATATAATTATATGCAGATTTAACTGACAATTTCTCGTAGAAAACTCTATTGTTAATGACGGTCAGAAAATACTTTTCGCATTCAATTAGAATTTTTCTCATCATGAACTGAAAGAGGTATGATTTCATGAACTTTTGATTAATTGAGTTAACAAATGTTGTCAATGTAGGTCCATTCACCACCACCTTAAAACTATGTCCAGTTGGCAATGTGAATATTCATTTGTTAGTTTGCTACAGAAGTTTTAATAGCAATATAATTGGATAAGAACTCCTAAAAGTTCCTGACTGAAAAGTAGTCTGAAGCTATCTTCTTTGCCATAGAATCCCATGAAAGCTCTTTTGCTCTTCTGATTGCACCTTTATTTAGCTCATCAACTAAATTCGGATTAGAACATACCTTTTCAAGAGCAAGCCTGAAACCTTCAATACTTTTTTTTCGGGAAATGAAAGGTATCTTTATCCCACATGTATCATTTATCGCGAATTTCATCCCAAATGAATCATGACAGATCACCGGAAGACCCGCTGAAATTGATTCTAAAATTACTGCTGAAGCAGCTTCTTTAATACTCGTATGGACCAATAGATCAGAGTTACTCATTTCCCTGAATACTTCAGATTTGGGAATCAGTCCAATCCAGTTGATATTACTTAGTTTCAGATCCATGGCTAGTCTTTGGTAATATTCTTTCTGAGGACCATCGCCAATAATCTTAATTTCAAGGTTCTTTCTTAATATTTCGCTCGATCCAACAGCATTCAACAAAATATCGAGAGCTTTCAGATGATATAATCTGCCAACCCACAGTATAGTAATAATACTGGAATCATGATGTTTTATTGCATTATCATGCGCCTCATAAGCGCCCATATCCAACAGGTTTTCAGAGAATATGTTTCTTCTTTGAATAAAACGACCATCATCAGAGGTAACAAAATAAATTAGCCTGGATTTTTTTATAGCAATACGAATACGTCTGTTAAAATTAAACTGAGCAAAATTGAGAAAGTTACGTAGGGTATTATAGAATATTTCGTTTAGTGGCATCCCCTTTATATACTGAAGTGGCACCCTTGACAATCCACTTGTCGGACCCCAGACGAAAGGAAGATTTATATCCCACAGATAACCCGGTTCCCGAAAAGAAATATGGTTAAAGTGATGCACCAGGTCGTAGTCTCTCTCTATCAATAACTTCTTTACAACCCTAAAGACTTGTTTCTCCCAATACTTAACTCCTAAAAAGTAAAGGAAGGATAATCCGACACTGGTATTTTGGTCGGATATTTTTCTGTTAAATAAAGCAATCTTTTTTGTGATTAAAGGTTGTGGAATCGGATAAAATTCAATTCCGGGTATAACCCCGTTTTTAAGAATGTAATCATTTATCTGGTTCTTATAATTATTAGTACCAAACTGGTTTGATTCTGCATAAAGTACAGTTATATCATGATAAGATCCAAGACGAGTAATTATATTCCAGCCTGATGCGCATTCTGATCCTACAACTGGCGAAATTTCATGAGCAGTAAGCAAAACTTTGAGTCTGTGTGCAGATGATTTAATCATTGCAGAAATCCACTTTTTGCAGTAAGCATAATACCTTCGTCTATACTTGTTAAGGCCCGGGTAAGAACAACCTTCATCTTAGATATATCAGGTTTACGACGGGTCATATCTCCCTCTTTCAATGGATCCAGATGAATAATTTTGGATTTAGAGTTTAATAGTTTTATGACCTTCTGTGCTAATTCCAAAATAGTAATTTCCTGATCACTTCCGATATTAATTACTTCATTATCCAGATTCGACTGATTAAGGATTTTTTCAGTTGTTTCCAGATTATCATCTATATAGCAGAATGTGCGTGTTTGTAAACCGTCACCATAAATAGTAATATCTCTATTTTGCTGTGCCTGACTAATAAATTTTGAAATTACAAAATCTGTACTCTGCCGCGGACCATATGTATTAAAGAAGCGAAATATTGTGTAATTCAAGCCATATTCGAGGTGATAAGTTCTAAAAAATGCTTCCCCAACATTCTTTACTATTGCGTATGGAAGCCGGGAATTGAGTGGTGTAGTATCCTCGTATTGTGGTATTTCCACAGGTTCGCCATATACTTCAGAAGAAGATGAATAGAAAACCTTTTTTATAGATGTATTTTTTGATAAATCGAGTATATTTTTTATTCCCTCAATATCATTCAATACCATTTTTGGATTATCAATAGTTCTTTTTACACCAACAACAGCGGCATAATGAAACACATAATCAAACTTTTGACATAACATAATAGCGCTTATGTCGCTATAATTATTAACATCGCTCTTTATAAAAGTTATATTACTTCTGTTTGAAGGGATTTTCAGAGGATCTCCCGTTAACAAATTGTCAACTAAGACTATTTCATTATTATCATCCAGAGACAGTCTATCAGCAAGACTGGAACCAATATTTCCCGCCCCACCTGTTATTAATATTTTTCTCATTCTATTACACTAATTTTTAAATACTTTTATTCTAAAACTACCTGTACAATTTCAAGATTATTTATTATGGATTTCAATAAATATGAAATACAATGGTGCTTAAAGTGTAAAACACAATTTATTATTGAGAAAGAAGCAAACTTCCAATATCTTGTACACTTGAGATTCTATCAATTTCATTCTTATCAAAATTGTAAAACGCAGACATTGTCTGGTATGCATCAATTAACCTTCCATTATACCTGAACCCATGATCACCAGTTATGATTATTTTGTATGAACTAAGGTTATTAATTGAGTCCAAGTACTTAATGACCTTTAAATTGCAAAAATTCCAAAACTCAATATAATTTACCAGGTTTCTTTTTTTATAACTAAATTCATTCTCCCAATAAAATGGCCCATGAGGCATTAGAAAATGAACATATACCAGATTACTCTGATTTGGTTGTAAAGAGTTTAAATATTCCAATGATCCGGATTCGACAATTTTATTATAGCCGCCAATAGAAGTCGAATCTTCTTTTAGATTAGCAATAATAAAAGGCATCACTGAATAATTAAGCAATTTGGCATAATCTGGTTTTATGTATGGATTTCTATATGCCAAAGCTGGTGTGTTATTCCCAATAGTAAAAAACCCAAAATTCTTAAAAGTATAACCTTTCTCTTCCAAATTGTTAATTACTGAAGAGTACCTGAGCTCATTGTGTGCGTTTTCAGAGGATTCATTTCGAAATGATAAACTTGACTGCTGATTGAAAAACATGTTTAACGAATTCACTGTTTGAGTTTTAAGGGTTCGGTTTGTCATTACTGAAAAACCTTTTAATTTCAAATAATTGTCAAGGAGATATATTTTAGATGAATCCCTGGCATATTTACGAATTTCAGGGAGCGAACTATATTCATCTAAGATAATAAGCAGAATATTTCTTTTAAAATCCTTTGAATCATTAGTTTGAGAAGGATGATGTTCATTTCTACGACCATTATATTTCAGTTCTACTCTGGTTACTTCCTTCGAAGATGCATTCAGGGATAAACCATAAATTATATTCAACAGAATAAATAAAAGCATAAAGGTTCTCATCACTCTCTCTGTTAGTTGAAATTTCCTTTTTGCTATAAATGCTAGTGTAAATATGATTATGAATGTTACAAACAACACTTCCCTAAACCTCACATAATGGGAGAAATAATTATTAACAATTGTGACTACATAAAACAAGAAGCTAATCAAATTCAATAAAGTAAACAGCGAAAGAGTTAAAAAAAGATATGCAAATTTAATCGCTTGATTATCATAATATTCAATCAATATATTGAATCCAAACTGCAGAAGAACCAATATAAATAATAACACCATGCTTGTTACCGAAACGACAAGATAACTCTCCCCGGGGCTTTTTGCAATAAAGATTGACAGGTATGACAGGTATGCCAAAATAATAGAAAAATTACCCACGCAATGCTTTATTAAATTGTTAATCTTCAACCTCAAATTTATTTGTCTTAATAAACAGGAACAACTCTCTTGAAGAACCAACTTTTACACTCTTTTCCAAAGTAAACTTAGAATTTATAGCCTTTACAAAACTTTCTCTACTATAATCTGATAGGCGTGAAGGATTATATCTTGAAATTATTTTTACTTTATCATCATCTGAAGAAATAAACTCTGTTAATAAATATTTTGTTGATAAACTGTCAAATAATTCTGCCTGTTTATAAAAATCAATACTTTCAGCAAAATAGATATGATGTATCAATCCCAAAGCAGATACAAGTTCAGACTTTATTCTCGATAACAAGGACTTTCTTTCCTTATTCATCCACCCAAGATCCGGATCGGGCCTGGTAATATCTGCATTGATAACATGCCATTTTTTTCCATTCCCAAAAGGCATAATAGTTGAAAGGTTAGTGTTCATCACCTCACAGCAAACAGTATCCTTCTCCAGACAAATCAATTCATTATAATAATCCAAAAAAATCAACGAATAGGCTCCAATATTTGCACCAAGATCCAATGCCCTTCCTTCGGTCGGAATGGATTCCAAAAACTTCCTTAACAATTCAGATTTATTGATAAAATATTCATCTGAAACATCCCTTTTGTAATATTCTGCCCAATAACTGTTTTTTCTATTGAGTTTGGATTTAATTTTTTCCAGATAACTTATATTCCAATCGAGTAAGTTCGCCAGTTTGATCTGAGAGTTATTCTTTTCTGGTAATTTATTAGTGATTGATTGCTGAGTTTCTTTTTTTATATGTGTGGCAATTGTAAAATGTAAGAACTCAAACATATTAAATACTGAATATGAAGGAATCAGATTGCCAGCAAAAAATGGATCAATTCCATCGACGAAATTCCATAGAAGTTTAAGATTCTGGATTTTACCATATTTCAGGAGTGTTGAAGGATAGATAAAATGCCTTAGAAACTGACCATATGGAATCCAGGGATAAAAATTGTCTTTATGCTTAATAGATAAAAGGTCTATGAAGAATATTTTATCACTTTCAAATTGTATATTGAAAAAGGAAGCATCTTTTAAAGAATGACCTGAATTCATTAATTCTTTTTGTAATTCAAGAGTAAAAATTCCTGCATTGATAAGCATGATAGGTGTCCATTCCCAAGGATAGGTAATCAAACTTAATTTCTCAACCTCAAATATGGCTATGACATTGGAAAGATCAAAACCCTCCTTTATAAGTAATTTAGAAAAGTATTCATTAAGTGAATCTGAAATTTTCTGATGAACCGGTATCGAAAAATTCCTAAAGGACTCATTATCCATAATTTCCAATTCGCCAGACCACCCTCTAAAGATGATACGATATAGCCTGTCATCGGATTCAAAAAGGAAACCATCAGGGTCCCTGAATGATATCTGGTTCATTTTTTCTTAGTCAGATTGGCAAATAGCTTTCTGAAGAACAGTTGAACTTTTCTTGAGAATGCTAACAAAGTTATAAAACCTGCTATCAGCATTTGAAACAGGATTGTGCCTGTCCCAGGATCAATATATAAAAAATGTCCCATAATAGAAGAATTTAGTCAAATTGAAAGTCTGCATCTCAAGGCAAGTTCATTCACTCTGTCGCAATGATTTGCGGTAATTATTTATATGATAATAACATAATCCTGTAACCCCCGAGTGAAGCAAGACAAAAGAAGGTATTTCAGGAGTATAAAGTGTAAAGCCTTCATTTGTCATTGTAAGAATCATTAGCATAACATAAAAACCGAGCCCTCTGAGTTCCTTTATATTGCATTTCTGAAGGATGAAGAAGGTTGATATCATCGGGAAGAACCATATAAGTAAGTAAATAAGAGTCCCCAAATATCCTAATTCCCCAATAATATGAGGCCAAAAGGTGTCAAGCAGAGTATGCTTTCCCTTGGCAACGTCTTCCGGAGCGTTATTTCCAATCTTAGAAACTCCATAAACAATATGTACATTACTATATCCTCCTATAATGGAAGCCAGACTTCCGTAAGTACCCATACCGCTGCCGAATGGAAAGTAATCTGAGGCAATTTTAAATCCTCCGACATACATCCCCATCCTTACATGTGTTGAAGGTACTGTTCTTTTATAATAATCAACATTGATTTTGACATCATGCGAAAACTCATCACCAACAAGTGAAAAACTGATTATAATAAAGAAGATACCGTATAAGAACATTTTACGTCTCATTCTTGCAGATGCCTGATAAAGCGCAAATCCTCCCCATACTACCAGATTACTAAAAATTGTCTTTTTTAAAATTGTCAGGAACACGCCAAAACTCAGAAAAACCGCAAAGTAGATATATCTCTTTTTTCCTGTAATAATATATAATGAAAGACTTAAGATCACTCCTATGTTCATTGACGTTCCAAAAGCTCCCAATTCCCTGAATAATCCAGGTATTCTTCGCAATGTGGTACCTGCTGTAAGTCCGTTGAACATTGGTCCTATTGACATAATTAGGAAGAAGATGAGGAGACTCTGAAAGATCTTGATTATTACACTGATCTCAGTCCGAGTATTCGATCCAAAAACAAACAACAGAACAAACAGAAACGTAAAGCCAGTGCCTAAAAGATAATTAATAGGTGATACGGGGACAAAGATGTATGCAAGAAAAAGGTAAAAAACCAACAATATTAAACTAAATACATAAAACTGACGTAAACGCCATCGAAGGCCGAATATTATCCAATGCAGGAAGAAAGCCAGAACAATTGAAAAATGGCGAACTCCCAAAGGGAAATTAATGATTCCAGTTTTTTGTATCCATTCGGAGAGGAATACAAAGACTGTAAAGAATATCGTCACAAAAGTTATCCAGGAAATCTTGAATAATCCTGGCAATTTGATTTTAAAACTCTCTGTCATCATAGATCAACCTGCTACTATTGCAGGCTTTCAATATAAGGCACAAGATTAAAATTAACTATATTATCCCAGCTGTATTTACAGGAATCATTTTGAATATATTCTGAAATATATTTCACTCTGTTTAAATAAATATGTTCAAGCCCAAAGCAGATATCATCAACTGATTCTCCAATAATTATCCCATTACTGTCATTAATAATTTTTCTGTTTTCGCTTGTATCGGTTGCTAAAACAGCCATCCCGCTTAAAAGATATTCGAAAGTTTTTGTAGGTGGCTGATTATCAAAATATTTCCTTAAAGGTATATAGGAAATTCCTACATTATTAATTTCAAGATATTTAATAAGTTCCGGATATCGAATTATACCATCATACGAAATAGAATCAGATATCCCGGATGAAGCAATCGCATCTTTAATTTCCTGTGTTTCAACATCAGTGCCAAATCCTATTATAGTATATTTTGCAGTCAATTGATTATTATGACGCGACATGAATCTGGTAAAACCGAGTATGGTGTTGACAATATTTCGCTGATGAAATGTTCCGACATAGAGAATATTAAGACTATTAAAATCCTTTTTAATCAAGGGAAATGATGGAGCCCCTAATGGAAGGATATGCAGTTTTGAGCCCAACCACAAGTAGCGAGCCAGGCTTTCTGAAATAACAGATTTATATTCAAAAAACCTCACCTCTAAAGACATAATTGAATTAGATAATATGCGTCTAAATAAGTTTTTTGAGATATAGCTGGTCCTAATATCAACTACCAGATTATTTTTCAGGAATAATCTTATGATGGAACATCCAATGTAATAATAAATGAGAATGAAGTTGAATTCATAATCTCTGGTAATTTCTCTGATTTTCTTAACAAATAGTAACTTTTGTCTTAATTTCTTTCCGGAACCTGGAAGATGTATAATTCTGATTCCATTCATTTCTACCATAGGTTTTGACTCATCAAAACCAAGATAGGTAATATCATACTTATCTTTGAGGATCTTACAATAGTAGAATGTATCAGTAAGGCTGCCAAATGGACCAGGATTTATAAATAAGAGACTTTTCACTTAAACTGTAGAGATCAAAGATTTATTTAGATTCAATCAATAAATTAAAACTCCTTTCGAGTTTTTTAGCATTAGCCATCGGATCGAATCTCTCAGACGATGAAAAATATCTGGCACGCTCTCCTGCCTCGAAACGTAAAGGTTCATTTGAAATAAAACTTTCAACATCTTCAACCAATTTATCAAATGACCGTGAATAGGCTCCAATATTGTTTTCTTCAATAAAACTGTCAGGATCATAATATAGGCTTATTGTAGGTTTTCCAAGAGCCCAGGCTTGCATAAAGATATTGGGAAAACCTTCCGGATCACATGTATGTACAAGAAACATGGAGTTTTGAATAAATCCATTTGTCTCCTCAACTGATTTAGGTCCAAGAAAATGAAAGTTTTCAGGAGTGGATGTAACTTCAAAGTACTTCTTATAAGTCGCATCCTGAATCGCTCCAATCATTAGGAAATCAATACTTTTATTCTTGACCTTCCTTGCAAGATCTAAATACAATAATGGGTTCTTACCATCTTTTATATTCGAAACCCAAATGATGAATGGCCTGGGCCATGTGCATTGTTCAACTTTGACAGAAACAGAATTTGAAATCAAAATCTCATTATCAACTGGAAGAATGTTTTTTTGATTATTTAACTGGACAGTAACGGTATCGATAAAATAGAATGCGAATTGGTTCACCCAATCATATGTGATATTTCGTAAAGAACCACAGATTCTTCTGAACCTTCTATTCTTTGTTGTCCTGAAATTCAATGATTTAATTCTCAGATCATTGGGACCACTTACGGCGAAAACAATTTTTATTCCAAAAAGGTTTCCAAGCATTACAGTCTTGAGAAGTGAAGTTCTGTTATAGCGCCAATAAATAATATCCGGAGCAAATGACTTAAAAATCCTATATAATTCAAATAGCTTCAATGAGTCTGATTGCACCTGATAGCTTGTTTCATATTTTATTGATTTTCCATTCACAGCAAGATACAATACACAATTTCCAAGAGCAGTAAGATTTCTTGCAATAATGTCACATTGGAATTCACTACCACCTAA
>Ga0209212_1002306_pt1 | contig 27559 bp, 27 predicted proteins | sample RifGroC2_FD_183996 | JGI IMG/M metagenome (GOLD analysis project Ga0209212, IMG submission 183996) | Groundwater microbial communities from Rifle, Colorado, USA - Groundwater C2 (SPAdes) (version 2) | ecosystem: Environmental > Aquatic > Deep subsurface > Groundwater | place: Rifle, Colorado... | reverse complement strand
TGGCTTCTTCCACCAGGGTGGAAGGGAAATCGATATCGCCGGAAATCTCATCCTCGGCGTAATCGAGCTGCACTTCCACCACACTCAGCGCATGCAGGACTTGCTGCTTGATCTCCTCGATCAACGCGAACAGGTTCCCCTCCAACCGACCCAAAGCCAACGAGTGGGCCAATTTCGATTGCGAGGAGACTATCTCCATGACCGCTTCGGCCCGTGTGAGGTCCATTTTCCCATGCATGAACGCACGGAATGTGAATTCTCCAGGTGATGCCGGCCGCATGCCCACCTGTTTGAGCAAGGAGAATATCGACTCGACCCCGGCCATACTGCCGTGGCAGGAAATCTCAATGCTCTCTTCACCGGTAAAGCCCCTGCCCTCCCGAAATATCGAAAGGAGGACCTCATCCACAGCCTGTTTGGACTGAACTTCTATCAAATCACCATGCAGCAGCATGTGGGAATCACTCTTTCCCAAAGCCTCCGGTCGCGAGAATATCCGTTGCAATGCACCTATGCATCCAGACCCCGAGACGCGTATGACCGCAAGGGCACTGGTTCCCCAGGGAGTGGCAAGGGCAAATATCATATCTTCGGTATCGTATGTGTATCCGTTCATCCGCTCAAGTATACGGATGCGATGGAGCCGTGTCCATATCATGTTCCTTTACAAAGGATACCATCAAGGAGTATAGTCGCCGCATGAATATCCAAGCCATAGAGGAGCGAAGCGAACTGCTATGCAGAATGCGTTCGTGGTTCGCAGATAACGACTACCTCGAAGTCTCGACACCCATCCTATCGACGCACCTCATTCCCGAACCGACCATAGCGAATTTCGCGACCCAATATATCAGCGAGTTCCACGGATCCAGGGAACTCTACCTCGTGCCTTCCCCTGAAGTGCACATGAAGCGGATCATCGCCGAGACCAAACGGAGCATCTACCAGTTCTCCCATTGTTTCCGCAACCGGGAGCAAATCGGCAGCCACCACAACCCCGAATTCACCATGCTCGAGTACTATACGGTCGGTGCCGACGACGAGGATTCCATAGCGATCACCGAAGAGTTGGTTGCGCGGACCGCCCTCGCCGGAACACCCGAATCCATCCTTCCACCATTTCGCAGGATGACGGTTGCCGAGGCCTGCAAACGGTATGCACAATTCGACCTAGACACCACCCAATCGGTTGCGGCCTTACGCAAGGAAGCGACGAGGCTTGGCTTGAGTGTTCCTGCACAGCCGGAAAGTTGGGAGGAGACCTTCAATAGGATATTCCTCAACTTCGTCGAACCCAACCTTCCGCAGGATAGACCGCTGGTCCTGTGCGAGTACCCCAAGCAGATCGTCTGCCTGGCGAAAGAGATTCCGGGCCGGCCGTACAGACGGCGATGGGAATTGTACGCTGGAGGCATAGAGCTGGCCAATTGTTACGATGAAGAACGCGAAAAAACCAAAGTCGAGGCATATTATCGCGAGCAATATGCGATTCTTGCGAGCCAGCGGTCCGTGTCGGGCGAAGTCATTCCCGATATCGATACACGCTTCCCGGAGATATTCGATGCGTCCTTCCCCCAGTGTTCGGGAGTCGCCATGGGCATCGACCGCCTGCTCATGTTGCAGGGAAGACACAAGACGATTGGGGATTTGATTTTATTTAACGTTTCTGATATGATGGCCGACGGCTGATGATGCCGATTTCGCAACACTTACGAGGTAAATAATGATTAAAGCAGGTCAAATAGACAAAGGGACTGCGCTGTTGATAAAGGGTCAGCCCTTCATCTGCGTGGAAAGAGAATTCGTGAATCCTGGAAAAGGGTCCGCTTTCGTTCGGCTCAAGCTCAAGAGCCCCGCAACCGGGCAGACTCTCCGCGAGACCATGAAGAGCCAGGACAACGCAGAAGATATCACAGTCGAAGACCGCGACTGCCAATACCTCTACAATGATGGCGAAAATTTCCACTTCATGATGACCGAAACCTATGAGCAGATCGAGATTCCCATGACTTCGTTCGAAGATTACCAGTTCATCATGAAAGAGGGTGAGACCTATCGTGTGACATTCTGGGAACACCTGCCCTTGGATATCCAGGTTCCGGCGAAAGTCATTTTCGAAGTTGCCGAAGCCGAAGAGGCTGTCAAGGGTGATACAGTCACCGGTGCGACAAAGAACGTCACCACAGAAACCGGCCTGGTCGTCCGCGTTCCCATCTTCATCAAGCAAGGTGAACGGATTCTGGTCAACACCGAAACCAAGGAATACTTGGAACGGGTCAACAAGTAACAGTTCCAACAAGAGCAACAGGCGGGGTGGCGCATACTACATGCACCACCCGCTTTTTTTTCAGCGATTCACCTGCCGGACCGGCCGTGCCTCTATGTAGCCGCGATACCCCAACGGAGCCAACTGGAACCGCGGTCCGTCTTCATCGGCCCATTTGAATCCATAGATACCGGGATCGTAGCTTTTCATGACTTCCCACAAATCGGTGATCGCATCCTCGAACCGTTCTTCCTCGAACGGAGGTCCTTGGAATACCATCATCTTGCAGGTAGGCAATTCGATGCACTCGAAACCCGCAGGAATCTCCCCCGCATAATCGAGAGGGACTTCGACCCCTTGTGCATATTCTCCAATCCCCATCTTTCGCATATTTGCGGGCATCCACATGCCCATGGGCTCGTACAACGCTTCCTTGATACCACTGAGGATATCCCAGACATCGCAACCGACTTCCTCGCAATACTCGAAATAATGGGTGGCCTTTTGTGCGAATCGCACGACTACTTTCCGCTCTGGTCTCTCGACCACCTGGACAAACACTGTATTCATGACACGCTCTCCTTGAGTGCTTCTCGCCAAATCCGTTTGGCATCGGGTAGGCTTGATGAACGCGTTCCGAGCCAGCTTCTGGCGAAATTCCTGGGGACTCATACCGAACTGCCGCGAAAATGCCCGGGTGAATCCCTCATGGGAATCGAATACGAAATCGAATGCCACATCCACAATCCGCTCTCCCCCTTCCCCCAACCGTCTGGCTGCTTCACTCAAACGTCGGTGCCTGAGATAGGTGAAGGGAGCCATTCCTGTCGCTTCCTTGAACATTCGCGCGCAATGCCAAGGTGAATACTGTGCCGCATCGGCAAGATTCCGCAGACTGATGGGTTCGGTGAGATGGGAGTCGATATGATCGAGCATCCGCTGTACTGCCAGTTTCTGTTCTTTCTGAACTATCACGTCCAAGCCTCCGGGAATACCGTATCATTTCACAGAAGGCGGTTCTTGACTTTCCTTGCTCAGTTTTCCCCATCAGGATCTGGGTAGGTCCTTCGCCCTCCGGATGGTGTATGGAATATCCAGGCTCCATCGGTATCGCGACCTTGGAGATACCGTGCTCCCAATGGAACCTTTCCACCACCCTCGGGCAGATCGATCGCATAGACCGGCATGGCGAGTCCACTGAGTCGTGCCCTCAACTGCCCTTCCAACGCGAGACCATGTTCCAAAGGTACCCGAAGGTGTCCGGTTCCACCCACAAGATCCCCCTGAAAGAGGTAGTAGGGTTTGACCCGGTTCGCGACCAACAGATTCATGAGCTCCTCAAGGGTTCCGACATTGTCGTTCACTCCCCGCAACAGCACCGTCTGGTTCATCACCGGAAGACCTGCATCGACAAACAGGGCTATGGCCTTTCGGCTCGCGGGGGTGATTTCACGCGGATGGTTGAATTGGGTCATGACAAAAAGGGCTGTTTCCGAATATGTCTTCAGCATGGTTGTCAGCTTTCCGGTAATCCTGTCGGGTAACGTTGCCGGCATCCGGGTACAGAGGCGGAGTACCAGGTCGGGTCTTGCTCTTCTGAGTGTGGAAATGATCGTCTCCAACCGGGTATCCGAGAGGGTGAGCGGATCGCCTCCGGTGAGCAGCATCTCCTTCACTTCCGTATGCTGTTCGACATACTTGGCTACCTGCTCCAGTTCTCCGGAGGAGACATGGGTGCATCCGCTGGCGGTGAACCGTCGTCTGAAACAGTGGCGGCAATAGGTGGCACACCTGTCGGTGACCAGAAAGGCGACCCGGTTCGTATAGCGGTGGATCAGTCGGGGAAAGACCGAGTGGGATACTTCGAGCAAGGGATCGGAGTGTTCGCGTCCTGTCATGTGCGTTTCACGGATAGAGGGAACGACCTGTCTGCGCAAGGGATCTTTGGGGTCCGAAGGGTCGATCAAGCCGATGAAATAGCGGCTGACAAGCAACGGCAGGGTATCGCCATGGCAGTCGAACCACTGTTTTTCATCCTCGGTGAGAACGAAAAATCGCTCAAGCTCCTCGCGGGTCGTTATGACGGATTGTTTCTCCATGCCAATGATGTATCAGATATCGGTTCGACAGTCCAGTTGCAGGTCTTCCATTTATACCAGTATCCACTACCTAAGTGCTGATAGGACCAGTTTTGCTCCCATTGCGATGAAATTGAGATCGTCTCCGCAACTGATAAAGTCGATACCCTGGCGAATCCATCGGTCTCTGTAGTCTGTATCTTGAGGACCTAATGAGATGCCGCATGGCTTATTTGCTATTTTAGAATGTGATAAGACGGTATCACAGAGAGACAAGACCTCAGGATCCCACAAATTACCAAGTTTCCCAATTGAGCCGGAGAGATCATTCGGACCGATGATCACCGCATCCAATCCGTCCACAGCAAGAATCGCATCAATCTCGCGAACAGCATCGACATGTTCAATTTGGACAATCCTCAGCATTGAATCTTCGGCTTCGGCAATATACCTGGAAGTGGGTTTAGAGCCATACCGGTTTGCCCGTCTCGGACCAAACCCACGGATACCTGCGGGAGGATACCGACATGCCGAGATAGCATCATAAGCCGCTTGTGCCGAACATATCTGAGGAATTATTATTCCGTCGGGTCCCATCTCAAGAATCGGCTTGATTACCGCCGGACTGTTTTCGACAACCCGGACAACGGCAGCTGCCCCGCCAGATTTTGCTGCCATGATATGGGTCAAGATCGTATGTCTGTCAAAGGCTCCATGTTCTGCATCTATCCAGATGAAGTCGTACCCCATACAAGCCATCTGCTCGGTAATTGAGGGATCGGTAAAGAATACATGTCCACCAACAACCAGTGGGCCGTTCGCAAAGCGGGTCCGTAAGGTTTGGGCATCCATCTAGATCCTATCCTTTTCCAAAACGAGGCCAAGTTTTCGACGCATAGATTCCTCCATCCGGATCAGGCTCTCCACTTCATGCCTGGCATTTTCATTCATACACGAACTGTCCCGTGAACGGGTGTGCATTGTCATATCTATCCCAATCCTTTGCATATGGAACTTGGCATTCACCGGATATGCCCGTGCTTCAGTCACCGCTGCAACTGTCAAGAAATCGCTGACCTCACGGGCAAGTTCGGGCTGAGAAGCGAAGTTAGCATACAGCCATGCATAGATATCGATGTGGAAATTAGCCATGACGCCATTGTATCCATCCGCACCGGCGATCAACGAATCGAGAAGTGTAGCAGTATTGGCATTGAATAGTGAAAGACGTGTTCCTTGAACCGCACGAATCCTATCTTCCAGTATCGAATTCTCACAACTGACATCCTTAAGGAAAACCAAGGAACCCTCGTGTGCACTCCGAGCCAAGAATTCGGTGCTCAACAGGCGTAAATATGGGTACGGACATTCATAGATTCCAAAAGTCACCTCAGGCAATGAATTGAAGATCCTATCTGCATTTGCGACGAAAGTCTCTTCACCTTCATCCTTTTTTGCAAGCCTATTGCTTACTAGGACCACAGCATCCACCCCTGTTTCGCCCATGCGTCCCAATTGCTCCACCTGTTGTTCAATATGGTCCGCAGTGTGTCCCGATGCAATTACTTTAACCCTGCCTGCACTCGCATCCAACACTGCTTTGGCAATATCGATCTTCTCTTGTAAAGTAAGGTAAAACATTTCGCTCGATTGGCAAACCGCAAAGATGCCATCGCAGCCATGGTCAATATACCAATTGGTTATGCGCGTTATAGCCTGGAAATCGACTGTGTTCCCCTCTGTGAACGGAGTCATCATCGTAGGCCAACAACCGTAATAATCCTTTTTCATCATGACATCTCCTAGACAATCATTCCGGTCGCGCGAGGTAAAAACAGCACGACATCGGGAAAATACGTAATAACAACGAGCACCAACAACATTACTACGATGGGCCACATGATTTCCTTCATGATTGCCTTCAGTGGTGTGTTGGATATTCCGGATGTGATGAACAAGAGCATTCCGAATGGAGGTGTCGATAGTCCGACCATCATATTGAATGTGACCACCAAGCCGAAATGAATCATATCGATACCCAACGCGGAAGCGACAGGAAGCAGGATGGGAACGAATATCAACTGGATTGTCGATGTATCGATAAACATCCCAAGCAACAATATGACTATGTTCACGAGGAAAAGAAAAAAGAACCTACTATCGGATATACTCATGATCCAAGCACCCAATTGCGTAGCTATTTGTTCCCTTGCAACTATATAGCTGATTATCGCAGCCGCTCCGATCATTATGCTTGTACCACCCACATCGCTGACAGTCTGTTTTACAACTTGCCACAGATCCTTCCAGCCGAAAGCTTTGTACGCGAATACAGCAATCACTATCGCATACAACCCTGCGATTGCGCCTGCTTCGGTAGGAGTCATCACACCGGTATAGATTCCCGCCAAGAGAATTACCGGAGTGAGTAATGCCGGAAGCGCTTGGAATGAAAAGGCGAGGAATGCACGTAACCCAACCCGCTCTCCCCTAGGGTAATTGCGGACTTTAGCGATGATTGCAATATAGATCATCAAAGCGACGGTGAGAAGGATTGCCGGAACCATGCCTCCAAGAAACAATGCACCCACTGAAGTACCCGACAGCATCGCATAGATGACCAATGGTATGCTGGGTGGAAAAATTGGTCCTATTGTTGCAGAAGCAGCGGTGATCGCACAGGAAAATGCCGGATCGAAACCAGAATCGTTCATTGCTTCTATCTCGATCTTCCCCAATCCTGCTGCATCCGCAATCGCACTGCCAGTCATTCCTGCAAAAATGAGAGATCCGAGTACATTTACATGTCCCAATGCTCCCCGCATACCTCCGACAAGACCGTCGGCAAAACGAAAAATCATTTGGGTAACTTTACCAGAGTTCATAACATTTGCAGTAAAAATGAAAAGGGGAACCGCAATAATTACAAAGTTGGTATAATAAGTATTCACCACTTGGTTGATAACCAGACTCAAATCTCCTCCCTTCACAAGGAAGTATGCTACAGCGGAAACAATCATGCCGAGTGCGATAGGCATGCGGAGGATGAAAATAAGCACGAAAATTATAAGGGTTGCGGTCATTGCTAAACTCATCTGCTGACCTCCGGCACACTATGGTCGATACTATCGGACAATTTGCCGGTCAATACCTTCATATCTTCGACAACTTCTGCCCCTATATACCCAATTGTAGAAACAACAAAATATACGAATGGGATAAAGACATAGGTATAGGAAATCCGAAATACAGCAGTCTTCTGAAATCCGACAAATTGAGAATATTTTATAGAAGGAAGTACAAGTGCAGTAAAGGTTCCGACAATCAAGAGGTTTCCCACCATTCGGAAAATCGCAGCCATCTTCGGGTTGAGCCTGTCGTACACTAGGGTGAATTTCACATGGGCATGCCGACGCATCGTATAACACGCGCCTAGCAGAACTGTCCAGACAAAGGCCACCACGATAATTTCCTGTGTCCAGGTCAATGGATGGTTTACCACGTACCTGAAGAATACTTGTAGAATGAATGTGAAGAACATGATCAGGAACGTTGCTACCGGTGTATAGACCTCCGCAATATTCCGCATAATCAATAGAAACTTTTTCATTATGGATCCTCGTTGGGCTTAAGATGAGGACTCTATGCATAGAGGTGCCGGTTAACCGGCACCTCGAATGCAACTATCCGTTATTTTGCGGCGGCCTGGACTTTCTCGAAGAACTCAAGATTCCAAGTCTTCGAGAAGTCGGAATTGAGATATTGGGCAAGGACATGCTCACTAAATGCATCGACATCTGCTTCATAGACACTCAAGCCGGCATCCCGGAAGAACTGAACAAGTTCAGCCTCTGCTTTCAAATTGGTAGTATCACAGTATTCGACACCAGCTCTCACACCTTCCATGACCCATTCTTGCTGTTGCGAAGTCAAGGATTGCCATTTTGCTTCATTAATGGCAGGCCAAACGCTGTCAACCAAATGGTTGGTCAAAGTTATGGACTTGGTAACCTCGAAGAACTTGGCATTCTTTGTACTGGGAAGCGGATTGTCTTGACCATCGACGGTCTTCGTCTGCAATGCCATATACAACTCGCTGAAGGAAATTGGTGTAGGGTTGGCACCTAAAGCCCGTCCAAGGAACAACCATGCATCGGAGTTGGGCATTCGCAGATTTACACCCTTCAAATCGGCAGGTGTCTTGATATGGCGGTCTTCAACCAAGTTGAGTTGCCTGGTCCCCAAGTATTGTGCACCCAAAGGACGAATACCCTGTTCCTTTGCGATACGATCGAAAACCTGCTTGCCAACCTCACCGTTGAGTACTGTTGTCATGTGGTCATAACTTTTGAAGATATACCCTGCCGTGAACATGGAAACCCAAGGAGAACCATCTGTCAACCAGGGCGCAGCTGTCGCAGTCATGTCAGCTTGTCCGGACTTGACAGCGGAAACCTCCTGTTCCTGTTTGAACAATGAAGCCGAATCATAGGTAAGCACTTTGATCTGTCCACCGGAAACTCGTTCTACCGTTTCTTTGAATACTCGCATAGCCCCTGCGTGGGCATCTGTCGGTACAGCAGTCATGGTATAGACCAGCTCCACTGGTTTGCCTGCAGATGATTCTTGAGCACCAGCAGCAAACAGAACTCCAGTACCAATGAGCAAGACGCTCAGTACGAACAACATTCTTTTCATGTTGTTTCCTCCTCTATCGTGTGTTGTTTATTCGACTCCGGCCAAGCCGGGATCTTCAATAGATATACCAGGGACAATCCGATGCATACCATCAAAACGACCCACATTTTCCCGTGAAACGGAAAGGTGTTCCCTCAATGCCTCTTCAACAGAATCTGGATCGTGCGTTCGAAGTACTTCAAGGATTTTCGCGTGGCGTTGGAGTCCATCTTCAATTCCTCCTTCAATCAAGACTCCCTTTGCCATATAATCGTGCAACAGTATAGTCATGACTTCAACAAATCGTGCCAGCAATTCATTACCGCTGGCACGTGCGATGGTAATGTGGAACTGAGCATCCTTCTCCAATCGTTTTTCCAAAGGGAGTTTCCTATTACGCATACTTTCGATTATCTGTTCCAACAGCTGTAAATCGGCATCGGAAATTCTCACTGCGGCCAACCTTCCACCTGCCAGTTCTAGAATATTTCGCATAGCATGCAGGTCGTCGTTATCGATGCGATCCATACACATGATTCGGCTCACTGCATTGCTTATTGTATCGGTATTGGGTTTGGATACGTAGGATCCTCCTCCGTTCTTCTGTGTAATGAGCCCCCGTTCCCTAAGAAGTTTCAAAGCTTCGCGAATAACAGTCCTGCTGACACTGAATTGACGCGCCAGTTCTTGCTCCGAGGGGAGACGTTGGGCCAGTTTGACGTCAGGGTGCAGAATCGCCTGTTCCAATTTTTCCGCTATCTGCTCATACAGGTTTGTACGCGAAATGGAAAAATCGATCTCATTCATTCTGTAATCCCCCTACGTGTCCATATGTTCAACTGTATACCTGTATGACAGGTTTTATACATAGAGGATTACACGGGTATTTGGGCCTGTCAAGATTTATTTTTAAAAACTTTACCGTGAACTTTGTACGTCCAGCGTCGCATACAATTCTTTTGCATAGCACCTTGATTGCTGATACACTTGATCAACAAACATATGCGAGGTCTATATGGCAGATACAAAACCACGTAGCGGAATGAAGGGGTATTATCTCACCACCTTCCTTATTGGTCTGGGATTCTTCACCATGGGGCTTATGGATCCCCTGTACGATACCTACATTCCCATATTCCTCAGCCGATACATAGCATCGAATGCGGTTATCGGTACGGTCATGACGTTGGACAACATGTTCGCGATTTTCCTTATCCCGGTCTTTTCAGCGATCAGCGACCGGACCCGGACCCGGATCGGCCGGCGTATGCCGTTCATCATCATTTTCCTGCCACTCAGCGCATTCGCATTCGGGTTGATACCGTTTGCGGCCCTCTCCTCGCTGGCCTTGTTGATAGTCCTGATTTTCGCATTGAATGTGTTCAAGCAATCGGTCAGGGGTCCGGTGGTGGCGCTCATGCCCGATATCATCCCCGGTGAAGTACGTTCCGAAGCCAATGGTGTCATCAATACCATGGGTGGAATAGCGACTATCGTAGGAACCATCGGCCTTGCGCAACTTATGAACATACAGGTCAATCTTCCCAACCGTGGACCGACCGACAACATCCTTGCCTTTCCATTGGCCGGTATCCTGGTAATCGTCGCAGTGTTGCTGCTCTTCTTTTTCGTCAAGGAAAGCAAGGGGAGCTACAATGAAAAAGCCACGAAGGACAAGGTGCCCATACTGAAATCCCTCAAGCAGATTTTCGGTGAGAAGGACAAGAGTGCGTTCTTCGTCCTGGCGTCATTGTTGTTCTGGTTCATAGGATACCAAGGCGTATTGCCCTTTGTCGGCAAGTATTCGGTGGAAGTACTCAAGACCTCCTCGGGTAGTGCCGCCCTTGCCGCCGGAATGGTGGGTATCGCCTACGCCATATTCGCCATTCCCAGCGGTTTGATCGCCCACAAACGGGGGAGGAAACGCACGATCAGATTCGCTTTGATCGGCATCTCAACCGTCCTGCTGCTTATCTATGTGCATAGCATCATCTTCACCAAGGAAGGAATCTCGCAATCGCTGCGCATGATACCGTTCTGGGCACTCATGTTCGCCTTCGGCATGTTCTGGGTAACGGTGATCACCAACTCCTTCCCCATGCTTTGGCAAATGGCCGATTATGCGAATATGGGTATCTATACCGGCTTGTATTACTTCTTCTCCCAGTTGGCGTCGATCATCGCACCTCCAATCACCGGAGGGCTTATCGATATCTTCGGGTACGGGTCGTTGTTTATCTTTGCCGCACTCTGCATGCTTGTGGCGTTCTTCCTCATGTCCAAGGTAACACGTGGGGAACCACATGACGATGCAGCTCCAATAGCACGGTAACCTGAACACAAAAATATAGGCTGTCGTTTCAGTGGATCGAACCAACTGAACGGCAGCCTATTTCTATGCCGAAGTTATCGTTTATTCCCAAATCAGCTTGTCCAACACCTCATCGACCGCAATCCTGCGGCGTTCAAACGCCTCCTTTGAGAAGGAGACCGGATCGACATGTTCGGTGGGACCTTCCGGTACGGCAACTGGTGTCCAGATATATTCGACCGGTTCGGGGGGCAGGAACGGCAGGACCGAAAGCACCGACCGCTCGACGGCTGGTGTCGGAGGTATCCGTTTCACCGGCCTATCGTAGAGCTCCGGCTCCGGCTTCGACCTCGTCACCATATCGCTTGGGACCGGCTTCTCTTCGACAACCACAGGCTCGACTTCCTCGGGTATCTCGATTACTTCCGGCTCCGGTTCCACCTGCGCAGGTGCTTCATATGCAGCGACAGTCATGCTCATTACCGGGGCTGATGGGACTCTCGGTTTGGGCTGTTCGGATTTTGGCTCTTGCGGCACCACCTCTGGCATTTCCACCGGTGGCAAGGTCTCGGGAACCTCGGTTTCCACAACAGGTTCCGGCGGGGGACTGATTTCCGATGCCCCGGGTTTTTCAACCGCTGGGGGAACGGCAGGCGCTTCGGGAACAACGGTGGGCTGCTTTCTTGGTGCTGCCACTACAACTTGTTCCGCATCGAGACGTGCCTGTTGCACTGCAGGACGGAAATACACTATCCCGGCAAACACAAAGACACCCAGCGAGATAGTGATACCCAATAGTATGTAAATTCCTGTTTTTCTCATAACCCGCTGTTTCCTATAAGCCCATAGTATCGCAAAATGCATCTACTTGTCGATGAATAAATGTACTTCTCCCCCAATTACGCAAAACATGGATAGTCGCGGCCCCACGCAAATCCTTCACCGCAATATCCTTCTGTGAACGCTCGATGCGAAGGAACGAATGGATTGCCACGCCATCCCGTCGGATGCCCCGAACAAACCGAAGACACACAGGGGAGCTGACATAACAGATGGCATCGCACAACACATCCAGTTTCATCCGATGCAACAAGGCTGCATTCAAGACTACACATCCGTACCCCTGCATCCGATAATCCTCCAAGAGGCGGATACATGTCTCGACCATCTTGGGGTGCACGATCGCTTCAAGCCTAGACAGTTGTGCGGAATCTGAAAAGACTATGGCACCGAGGCGCTTGCGGTCGATCTCGCCGGACTGGCCTACAATACCTGTTCCGAAACACTCCAGGAGTGTATCGTGGGAAGACTTGATCGCTTCATGTCCCAACTTGTCGACATCGAGCACAGGAATCCCACGGTGTTCGAAACACGAGGCAACATGATTTTTGCCGGCGCAATATTTACCGGTCAATCCGATTACCCTCAATGCATCTCTCCCCAGGAAGTTCCGACTTCCATGCTCACCCGCAACGGAATCGAAAGCTGGTACGCTTGCTCCATTTCCCGTTTCACCAACAGCTGCATCGTAGTCACTTCCTTATTCGGAACTTCAAAGATCAATTCATCGTGGACCTGTAGAAGCAACTTGCTCTGCATTTTCTGTGCTTTCATGGCTCCAACGACATTGATCATCGCCATTTTCATGATATCTGCCGCCGATCCCTGTATCACGGTATTCACCACTATCCGGTCGGCTCCTGCCTTTTCCATCTTGTTGCGACTCGAAATTTCCGGTACGGCACGTTCACGTCCTAGAATCGTGGCGACTTTGCCGGTCTTTTCCGCTTCCTCGCGTACGCGCTGCATGAAGGCGCTTACCCCGGCAAACCGGGTGAAGTAGTTGTCTATGAACGTCTGCGCATCCTTGCGGGATATCTGCAATTCGTTGGACAACCTGAAGGCCGACATTCCGTACATGACTCCGAAATTGATGGTCTTTGCGATGCGCCGCTGCTCCGACATGACCAGGTCCGGATGCACATTGAAAATCATAGCTGCGGTATGGGTATGGATATCCTCCCCATGCAGGAAAGCTTCCTTCAGTCCGGGATCGTCCGCAAGATGGGCAAGGACAACCAGTTCGATTTGTGAATAGTCGGCTGAAAGGAACACATTTCCTTCCCCGGGAACAAAGGCATCCCGTATCCGTCTTCCATCGTCGTTGCGGATGGGAATATTCTGTAGGTTCGGGTTCCTGCTCGACAGTCGGCCGGTAGCAGTTCCCGTCTGCGTATACGAGGTATGTACTCGTCCCGTCTCTGTATGGATCATGGTCGGCAAAGTATCGATATAGGTGTTCTTCAATTTCACCAAGCCCCGATTCTGTAAAATCAAACGGGGAACGATATCCAAGGAAGCCAATTGCTCCAACGTATCCGTCGCGGTCGAAAACCCTGTCTTATTCTTCTTGACCGTAGGCAATCCACGCTCCTGGAATAGTACTTCCTGCAACTGCTTGGTCGAGTTGATGTTGAACTCGTGACCGACTTCCTCGTAGATTTCCCGTTCAATGGTTGCGATACGATCGACCACTTCCGTATCGAAGGTTTCCAGTTTGCTTCTCTCCAGGCGAATGCCGGTAAGCTCCATATCGCACAGGATCCTGACCAACGGCATCTCGACGGTCTCGAACAACTTTTTCATGCCCCGTTCTTCGAGTTCCTGGGAAAACACTTCATACAATCGCCAGGTAATATCTGAATCCTCGGCAGCATATCGAAGCGCATCATCCAACGGAACATCGCCGAAACTGTCGCCCTTGGCAACAACCTCTTCATATTTTACCGTTTGATAGCCTGAAAGATACCTTTCAGCCAAATAATCCATATTATAAATACCACTGGCGGCATCAAGTAGCCAGGATGCAATCATAGTATCGAAATGCAGCACTGCCTCGGGTATACCCCACCGCGAAAGCACCTTGAAGTCGTACTTGAGATTCTGGCCGACTATTTCAGTCCGGTCCTCCATGATGCATCGCCGTAGCAACGCCTTGGCTTCGGCCTCGGGAACGACCTGCTTTCCTTCTGCGACCAGGGGCACATACCAGGCTTCGAAGGGACGGTTCGTGAAGGAGAATCCGACCGGTCGAGCAATCATTTCATCGACACTGGTCGTCTCGAAATCGAAGGCCATACGGCCTCCTTGCGCCATTTCCCGCAGCAACCTGTCCAGTTCCCCGACTGAAGTAATCGCATGGTAGGTACCTTTTCGGGACCAATCCTGCGAAGGCACCTTCTTTTCTGGCATGGGAGAAATCTCGACAGGTGTTGTCGCGGTACGCCTGTTCGGCTTAGCACCGATTGCTGTGATCAGGGACTTTGCCTGGGCTTTCTCGAACAGCGGTATCGCCTTTTCCCAGTCGACAGAATCCATGCGGAACCGGTCGGTGTGGAAGTCGGTAATATCGACCACATCATGTTTCAATGTGACCAGTGTCCTGCTCAGAAACGCCATTTCCTTCGATTCGACCAATTTCTTGGCTACGCCTGCCGACAATTGGTCCACATGTGCATAGATAGTGTCGAGATCCCCAAACTCCTGCAGCAGTTTCAACGCGCCCTTGGGTCCGATTCCCGCAACACCGGGAACATTGTCCGAGCTATCTCCGATAAGGGAAAGGTAGTCGATGATCTGGTCGGCACGAATCCCGAAATCCTCGAGCACTCCATCTGGTCCTACCATGCGGTACTGCTTCTCCCCCTTGCGTGGAGGACGCAAGGCTGAGATCTCCGGTGTAACCAGCTGGAGAAGATCCTTGTCGCCGGTAACCATGACACTGTGCACCCCCAGCTTCGAGGCACAGGTGGTCAACGATGCTATTACATCGTCGGCTTCCCACCCGTCGAGTCCGATACGGGGAATATTCGCCGCCTCCAAGATCTCTTGGATACGCGGGACCTGTGAATGGAGATCTTCCGGTGCGGCATCCCGATTTGCCTTGTAGGGAGTATAGAGTTCATGGCGGAAGGTCGGAGCCGCTGTATCCATGGCCACGACGAGATAATCTGGCTTGTATTCGCGCACCAACATGAGAAGGGTGTTGAAGAATCCAAACAACGCGGAGACATTGTTCCCCTCCATGTCCCGAAGCGGGCGGTTTATAAAGGCGAAATAGGAACGATAGATCAGGCCGTACCCGTCTATGATATAGAGGGTCGGTTTACTTTCGGACATGGGCTTCTCCTCGTTCGACGGTACTGAAGGATATCCTCAGCCCGTCGTAGGCAGGATGCATATCTTCAGGGAGATACACATCGAGCTCCACGTGATCCACCCGATGGTTCAGATGGGTAATATAGGTGGTACCGGCGTCGATTGTCCGGGCATTTGCGATAGCTTCGTCGATCGACATATGGGTTGGGTGAGTCTTGTACCGAAGTCCATCGATAACCAACACATCGAGCCCGGAAAGCAACGGCAAGCTGGATTCTGGAATGGTCTTGCAGTCGGTCAGGTAGGCGAATCGGCCGATCCTATACCCGTAGACTTCCCTGCACCCATGCACCAACGGAATCGGTACGAAGTTCAGGTTGCCGACCGAAATGCCGTCCATCGGAACATCGTGCAATATCAATTGGGGCAGCCCCCCACGCCACGGATTCTCACCGACGGCATACGGAAACCGTTGACGGATATCATCAAGTACTTGCGGCGGTCCATAGACATTCAATGGGGCGGTCTCGGAAAAAACCCGCAAGTCATCGATACCATTCATATGGTCGGCATGGTTATGGGTATAGAATACGGCATCCAACCGGCTGATATGGCTTCGCAATGCCTGGAGTCTGAACTCAGGGCCTGTATCGATCACAACGGCCGTATCGCCTTCGCTTATAAGCAACGAAGAGCGGAATCGCTTGTTCCTTGGATCGTTGGATGTGCAGACTTCACACGAACAACCGATTCTCGGTACGCCATGCGATGTCCCGGTTCCTAAGAATGTGATTTCCATCAAAGGCTATCCAATGCTCCCGAAAGAAGCCTCTGCAACGATTTCCATTGTTTTGAGGTGAAGGAACCAAGTCGGGAAAAACCATCGGAGAGCTTGCTCCCCAATTGGGATGCATCAAAACTGCCGAAGTCGATCCCATCCCCAGCCGATGCGAGAAAATCAACGACAGCTTCCTTTCCATTCTTCGCGGCTTCGATGAGTTTTGCCTGGAATTCTGGAGTATCCATTCTTTCAAGATACTCGTCGATAGCAACTTTAGGAACCCTTGCATCCTCGAGTATCTCAGTCACTGCCCCTTTCAATTCCTTGGCATCTTTGGACGACTGGTAGCTGAATCCAAAAAATTCTTCGGAAACCGAAGGTACGAAAAAATAGAGGACAAAGAATGCTAGTGCTGCAAGCAAGACCGCGGTAAGAAGCGATCCGAAAAAACTGAATTTCCTCATGGTTTCTGACTCCTTATGGAATTGCATGACATAGTACCATACTTTGGGGAGCCTCACCAGTTGTTGGTGACTAGAAGAACGAGGTTATGAAGGAAGCTCCGATTTTACCATGTTTCCAATCGGGTTCCATGGCGGCCCAATCCGAATTGGCAAATGAGAATCCGAGTGAAGGTACTTGGTAATGGACACCGAAAGAAAATCCGGCGAGATTGAAATCGAGACGCATCCGGTAGGCAAGTGGAACCTGGGAAAAGAAATCATCCCAACTCTCTCGACTGAAGACGTTGTCCTCTTCTCCCATCCAGACCTGCATATCGAATCCAGGGCTGATATTCATTCCGATGAGGGAACCGGCCGTCAGGCTCAAGGTGGTAAAGGCAGCAACCTCGGTCGAGAACCCGACACCCACCATACCAAACAACCGTTGTGCAATATCATTGGCGAATACGGGTTTCCCATTCTCGGTGACATCGACAATCTCACCTTGTTGGATCAGCAGATACCCCTCGAGATTGACACCGAAGACTTTGGCGCGAAGCTCTCCACCGGTAGCCCAATTGTGGACATCGACCAACGAAGCATTCTGCAATCCCGTAGCAACCGCATCGAGTTGGAACTGACTGATTGAACCGAAGCCAAGAGAGAACAAGTTGCTGGCAAGGAGAATAGTAGGCAAGAGGAGTAGTAGACTGACAATGCTGGTTATTTTTTTCACAAGGCACTCCATGCCGAATCGAAAAATATGCCCCGTGTTTGCAGCACGGGGCCGTATTCAAAACCCAAACCCAATTCTTAGAAGAGGGTAATCAAGACGGAAGCTCCAAGGGAACCACCATTCTCAAAGTTCGGCAGCATCTTGTCGTAGTTGCCTTCCTCGAAGGTGAACCCGTCGGAATCGATCGTGTAGTTGATACCGAAGAGCAAACTACCAAGCTTGAGATCGGCAGTCGCACGATAGGTCATCGTGGCATTCATGAACGCTGCCTCAAAATCGGTATCTTCGTCAATCGGAAGGCCGTCAGCACCGTAAACGGTTGCGTTGCCCCAATCCTCATCGAATTCAACAGAGAGCCGAGGCCCCATGCCCAAGCCTACCCGTACCAGTCCCAGCAAATCAAGGGAAACACCACCGGTAACGATTCCTTCGATCTTATGTCCGGCATCCAAAGTGGAATACAGTCCTGCGACTCCAACTTCGGCAAACAGGACACGCATGCGCAGGTCGGCACCATAGGCATAATTCTCAGGATCGGACATGCCATCTTGCCATTCGAACCCCTCTTCAACACTTACGGATCCATTATATTGTGCTGTCGCACCGACACTCAGGTCAAAGATTCCTGCGAACAAGCCTGCTGGAACCAATAGAAGCACCATAGCCAAAACCATCATTGTCTTCTTCATGACAACCTCTCCTTTACTCAGGGAAACCGTGTCCCTTCACTTTGATAACATCAATGAAACCAAAAGGTTTCAAGTTCTCAATTAAAACAATGCCAATTGCATCATCATCCCGACTTTTTCATTGCCGGTCGATTGGAACAGGTCTGCCCATCCCCCGGCCTCCTGGAATCCTCCGATTGTCGCTTCGGTATCCACCAGGTAGAAAAAACCGACTTTAGCCGAACCGATCAGCACATCCAAGCCGAAACGGAGGTGTAGTGGTGACTCGACAACGACATCCCCAAAAGTAACATCCGAAACGGCTCTTCCAGCAATCCTGGCCTCAGCCTCGCCTTCCGCATAGGAAAAGATGGTAGTCAATCCACCTCCCACGCTCACATAGAGCGCATCGGTTACCAATGGAATCTGCAGCGCCACGCCCGAGAGCAACGACATTGCCTGTTCCCCATCATCGCTGCCACTTGGCAACATTGCGAGAAAGGAAACATCCAGAATTGAAAGCCGGGCGTTCAATCCGACTCCAAGCGTCCAATTCTCACCATGCGCCATGCCTTCCAAAAATCGTTCCATATCTTCGGAACCGTTCGTATCGTAGATTCCCGATACTCCCAATCCCACTTCAAACAAATTTCGCGCCCCAAGGGTGGACGGTATCAGTAGCAAAACCAACAGGATGCAAAGCAACGACTTGCGCATATTGTAGTAACCTATCCCCTCTTTATTCAATACCCATATAAATTACGTATCGATACTATAACAGTGGAAAGGCTACCAAGGATACAAATTTTTTGACTTTTTTTCCCCAACTCTTTCCTTGGCTTAATTTTACAATTATCATAGATATGTCATCTTCATGTATGTCAAGCATTAATGGGAAAACTGGTTTGATAGGACTTTACAGGTGGTCCAATTCATCGGTCCACAACGTGACACACGCATCGCTCGGCATGCGCAGGTCTCCCCGTGGACTGAGTGCAACCGAACCGACTTTTGGTCCATCGGGCAAACACGACCGTTTGAACTGTTGTGAAAAGAACCGGCGATAGAACACCTTGAGCCATGTGAGGATCGTCTTGGCGTCGTATTGTCCACCGAAGGCAACCTGTGCGACCCGATAGACCTTGGCCGGTCCGAATCCCCACCTGATCGCATAATAGAGGAAGAAGTCGTGTAACTCGTAGGGACCGACAATTTCTTCGGTGACCTGCGAGATAACGCCATCGCGGGCGGGCAGCAACTCGGGACTTACCGGCGTGTCGAGCACATCGGTCAACACTGCCCCCAAATCCTTTGAATCACCTGTCTCGACATAATAGCGGACCAAGTGACGGATCAAAGTCTTGGGCACCGAGGCGTTGACCCCATACATGGACATATGGTCACCATTGTATGTGGCCCATCCGAGCGCAAGCTCAGACAAGTCGCCGGTACCGACTACCAACGCCGACTCCGAATTCGCCACGTCCATGAGCACTTGGGTACGCTCGCGGGCTTGGGAATTCTCGAATGTCACATCGTGCACCGTGCGGTCGTGTCCGATATCGGCAAAGTGTTGCAATACGGAAGCGGTGATATCGATCTCGCGCACTGTCAGGCCCAATGCACTACCCAACGCCTTGGCATTGGAGCGGGTCCTCTCTGTGGTTCCGAAACAAGGCATGGTGATCGCCACGATACCCGATCGTGGCAAGCCCAGGTAGTCGAAGGCTTCGACCGCAACCAAAAGCGCCAAGGTGGAATCCAATCCTCCCGAAATACCTATGACGACCCGTTTTGTACCGGTGTGCCGCAAACGCTTTACCAATCCCATGGATTGGATCATCAGAATCGTCTTGCAGCGAAGGTTGCGGTCGGGGCCTTCGGCAGGGACGAACGGGAACCTGTTGAATTGGCGGGTAAGCGGAGTATCGGCAACGGGATGGGAAAATTTGACCATATCGTAGGAACCGTCATCGAACATCTCGAACGTGGTGCTGCGTCTTCGTTCGGCCGCCAATCGTTCGACATCGACCTCCGTACACACCAGTCCCTCGAAGGGAACCGTACTCTCGGCGAGCATGATGCCGTTCTCCGCAATCATATCGTGACCGGCGAATACCATATCGGTAGTGGATTCCCCGCAACCGGCACCGGCATAGATATACGCTGCCATAAGACGTGCCGACTGTCCGGTCACCAGCTGCCGCTTGTAGTCGGCTTTGCCAACCAATTCGTCGCTTGCCGATAGGTTGACCAGGATTGTAGCCCCCGATTGCGCATGTCGAACGGAAGGAGGGGAAGGCACCCAAAGGTCCTCGCAAATTTCTACTGCGAAGATGAAGTTTTCCAACTGTTGCGAACCGAATAGGATATCGGTACCAAACGGACAAACCGAACCAGCAACCGTTATCAAACCATTGTCGACCGGTGCCGAAACAAACCAACGGCTTTCATAAAATTCATGGTAATTCGGAATTTGCGTTTTCGGGACCACTCCGAGTACTTGACCGGACTGGACCACTGCGGCACAATTGTATAGTTTGCCTTTCCACGCAAGCGGAAGTCCCACCACAGCCACCACAGCCAGGTCCTCGGATGCCCGCACTACTGTCGAAAGTGCTTCGATGGCCCCTTTGAGCAAAGTCGGTTGGAGAAAGAGATCGGCACAGGTGTACGCGGTAAGTCCAAGTTCAGGAAACACCACCAACGCCACACCCTGTTTCTCAGCCTGAACCATAAGTTCGATGGTCCGATTGGCATTGAATGTGCAATCGGCGACTAGCACCGCTGGAGTAGCCGCCGCTACCTGTATGAAACCATCCTTCATCGACCTACCCTCCGATCAGCTTGGGAACCACATGCAAGTGTACCATACCCATTCGAACGTGCATATCGCAATGGCTTAGGCATCGTCATCTCCAAAAGCCCGCAGGGCATCCCGATCGATTATCCGGATACCCCTGTGTCCCTCCAATTCCAATACCCCTTCCTGATGGAAGGAAGAAAGACGCCGACTCAGCGTTTCCTGAGTCATGCCGAGCAGGGATGCCAGGTCACCCTTCGAAAGACCCAATACGAACGAGTCCTTCCCATGGGAAGCTTCGAGAAGATACCGGGCAAGACGCTGCTCGACCGACAGCAGGTTGGTCTGTTCCAACAAGCTTTCGGTTTGTTCCAGGCGTCCACTCAATTGTTCCATGACCTTGAAAGCGATTGAAGGGATGTTTTCCATGAGGGAGCGGAGCCGTTCCCAGGCGATGACACACATGCGGGCAGGTTCCAGTACGACGGCGGTATCGGTTTGGTTGCTCGGACTGAACAGCGAGAGTTCACCGAGGAATTCACCGGGACCGACAGTCCTGATCACCTGTTCCCGACCTTCACTCGAGAGTCGATAGACCTTTACCAGTCCGGTATGCAGGACATAGAGTTCACCCCTGCTGTCCCCGACACGATAGACCACTTCACCTTTGGAGACTGTGCGCTCGGAGGTGATTGCAGCGACTTGCATCATCTCATCATGATCGAGATGGTGAAAAATAGGGACTATATCGATACAGTTATACGGACCGTGCCCGTGACAAGTGCATTCCATGGCTCTACTATAGCCCGAAACGCGTGATGGGGCAATTGCTTGCCCCACCCCGACCTGTCCTACCGGTCGCTACAGTTTCGTATTCTTTCCATATCCCATCAGCCGGATGGCGTTGATTATGACCAGCAGAACAGAGAACTCGTGCACCAGCATGCCGAACGAGAGGTCGACCGTACGTACCAAGACTCCCGCAAGCAGTATGACCGCCACCAATATGGCAAAGACAATGTTCTGCTTCATGTTCCTGACAGTCGCCCTCGAAAGACCAACCGCATGGGTGAGCATGGAGAGGTGCGAGGACATGACGATCACATCGGCTGTCTCCATGGCGACATCGGATCCCGCACCACCAATCGCAATACCCAGGTCGGCGGTGGCAAGGGCCGGCGCATCGTTGACTCCGTCTCCGACCATGGCAACAGTACCGTACTCGGCTTGCAATTCCTTGAGGGCCGCCACCTTGTCTTGGGGAAGAAGGCTGGCTCGATACGAATCGAAGCCCAACTGTCCGGCGATGGCGCGTGCTGTACGTTCGTTGTCTCCGGTAAGCATCACCACATGTCTGATGCCGATTTTTTTCAAGGCCTTCAGCAATTCCTTCGCTTGCGGACGCACCGTATCCGCGATAGCGAAAAATCCGAGGACCCGCTCGGCACTGCCGACAATCACGACAGTCCGCGCCAATTCCTCTTCGGCCCGGATTGCCGGTTCATACATCTCCAAGGATATTCCATGATCGGCGAACAGGGCCCTATTGCCAAGCAGATAGGTCTTGCCTCCCAAGACAAAGACAACACCTTTTCCAGCAATAGGATTCGTCTCCTCGGGAATCCGGATATCTTGGGACAACCGCTTGGCACCATACCCGACGATAGCTTTGGCTATCGGATGCTCGGCATAGGTCTCGCCGCTGGCCGCGATGGCCAACAGTTCGTCACGATCGATATCGAATGCTTGCAGGGAAACAACCTCGGGCTCTCCCTTGGTTACGGTTCCGGTCTTGTCGAAGGCAATCGCCCGGACAGTACCCAGCCGTTCCATGACATCGCCACCCTTTACCAGGATACCCTTTTTCGCACCGTTTCCGATTCCTGCGACTATCGAGACCGGGGCACTGATGACCAAGGCCCCCGGACATGCGATAACCAGTAATGTAAGCGAGAGACGGATATCGCGGGTAAACAGGAACAATGCCAGCGAAAGGACCATGATTCCAGGCGTGTAGTATTGCGAGAACCGTTCCAGGAACTTCTGTGTCTTCGCCTTCGCATCCTGCGCCTCTTCGACGAGTTCCAGGATACGGGCAAAAGTAGTCTGGTCCCCGACTTTTTCCGCCTCTACGATCAGATAGCCCGATTCGACGACAGTTCCGGCAAAAACCTGTTGTCCCACCTGGCGTTCCACAGGAAGCGACTCGCCGGTCACCGTCGACTGGTTCACATACGCAAGGCCATCCTCAACCGTTCCGTCCACGGCAATCCGTTCACCCGGTTTGACAATGACCCTGTCACCCTGTACCACCGACTTGGGGTCGACTACCTCTTCCTTGCCGTTCTTGACGATCCGAGCCGTCTCAGGAGCAAGATTCAGCAATGCCTTGATCGATGAACGTGTCTTCTCCAATGTCTTGGCCTCAAGGTATCCGCCAAACAGGAACAGGTAGGTGACCGCAGCGGCTTCCCAGTACTCGCCGATTATCACGGCACCGATAGTCGCAACCGATACGAGCACTTCGATACCGACAATGCGGTATCGCAAGGCACCGATTGCCTTGCGGACAACCGGATATCCCGCCAAGGCTGTCGATGCGAGCATAACAGCAATGGTGACGGGAAGATATCCATAGAGACGATGCAAGATGAACGATGCAACGACGAGAACTGTAGCCACAATCAGGGTGGAGGTCTTGTGCATATTATTTTTCCCCGAGCACCTTGTAGCCGAGAGCTTCTATGCGCTGCTTGACTTGTGCGGTGGAAACGATACTTTCGTCGATCTCGGCCTTCACACGGGACGAGTTGAACAGGACCTCGGCTTTCACGACACCGTCGGTCTTCTTCATCATACCATCGATCTTCGCCATACAACTCGGGCAAGTCAGGGTTTCCAGTTGCAATGTAATGTGCTTCATACAGCACCTCCTTGTTTAACAGATACCCTGTTGTACACCCTGGTACCGATAGTTTCCTTGACGTAGGTCAAAAATTCAAAATATTTTCCTTTTGGTTACTAGTGGCCTGTACAAGATGTTCTTTTTCAGTCATGGCCTATTGGTATGACTTGACAGGATTCCTCATCCGTGCGGATATCTTGGCATGCAGGAAAATCTACGGACTTCACCGCAAAATGAACCCATTACAGAAGAAATCAACCGGTGGGTGTTCAATCGCAAGGCATTACCCTTCGAAGTGGTGCTCGGCACGTTGACATCCGCACTTGAGCCTCGCACACTTACAACCAACGGTGGCTTTTTGTTCAAAGCAGGTTTGGACAGCTCTGTATTCCATTTAGGATTCATTCCAACCCTTAGTGTGGGTGAAAGGGGCTATCATTACGATATCCACTTGAAGCACGAAGACGTCTTCACGCTTATCGGAAACATCAGCACGCAACGTGAACTCTCAATAATTTTTAAAAACGCAACGATGCAAGAGTCTGATCTGCCTGCCTACAGGCGCGTCTACCAAAAGCTTGCCCAATTGCTGCTTGCTGCAAGTCCCAACCTGCCTCTGACCCTTGATTGGATCACCACTCATCTGCTGCAGCAGAAGCAGATTTTTCCCGAGGTACCGCAGACACTCGAGGAAATGGCTTGCCTCACTGATTCCAAATTGGTGAGCTGTACCAACAGAACCTTGTGACTGAGCTTGGAGCGGATCGGACAGAAGGTGCGGACACGGAAGCGAAAATCAGGATGTCGCAAACCTCTTGGCACCACTTCACAATTTCATTATACAATTGTCATATTTTTAGTAACAGTTAACTCCAGGATATGATATTGTCATAAATTAGGGATTTGTCAGATTAATCTCGAGGAGCTACCCATGGAACATGGACCTGCAGTGGAATACCAGGAAGAAACAGCATTGTCGGATTACAAAACAAAAATCGGGCTCAGGTTTTTTGCGATTTACGGCGCAGCCTTCGTTGGCTTTGTGCTTATCAACACCTTTGCCCCGCAGTTGATGAAGGTGAAGGTTCTGCTGGGTTTGAATCTCGCGGTGAGCTATGGGTTCGGACTCATCCTCCTTGCCATCATCATGGGCTTGGCCTACAACGCCGTCTGCACAAAGAAAGAACATGAGTATGAGATTTTGGCAAAGCAAGCCGAGGCTACAAGTAGCAAGGGGGCCGGGAAATGACGTATGATCCATCAATCCTAGCTACTTTGCTATTCTCCATCATAGTAATAATCGTGCTGGCTATTTCCATATATTTCTCGCGGCAGGCCTCCTCGTCCAAAGGGTATTTCGCCGCCGGGGGAACCATCCCCTGGACTATCAATGGAGTGGCGTTCGCGGGTGATTACCTTTCCGCTGCCTCGTTCCTAGGAATCTGCGGTATGATCGCGCTTTCTGGTTACGACGGTTTCCTGTATTCCATTGGGTATCTTGCCGGTTGGATCGTTGCCTTGTTCGTCATCGCCGAACCTCTGAAACGATTGGGCAAGTTCACCTTCGCCGATGCTCTTGATTCCCATTTCAATTATCCTACCATCCGTTTGGTGGCGGGAATAAGCACCTTGGTGGTCTCCATTTTCTATCTGATCCCACAGATGGTCGGAGCTGGCGCGCTTGTCACCCCGTTGTTGGGATTCCCCCATTGGGTGGGTGTGGTTTTTGTCGGTGGTCTGGTCATATTCATCGTGGCTACTGCAGGAATGAAGGCCACCACCTACGTACAGTTTATCAAAGGAACACTCCTTATTGTTTTCTCGCTCGTGCTGGTCATTGCCATCCTAGGCAAAGGTCTTGCGACCTCACCTTCGGAAAGCTACCATGAGTTTGTCACCCTCACAGGTTCGATACAGGATGGAAAGATCATCGGGATTGATGAACCGGGTTATAGCATAACCGGTGAAGTCACAGCCAAAGGGCATACGTTCGTGCGGCTCGAACGGGACGAAGTGGAACGATGGTATCTCAGCGATACCACAAGTGGAAAGGCTCTCCTGACTGAAACACTCACTGTGGTATCGGCTCCGGGTTCCGTGACTTTATACAATGGATTGCCTAAGGAAGCTGAAGCCTTCTATCAGGTGGGTCATGTGGACACCTTGATTGTCAATGGAGAAGAAGTTTCAGCCACAGGTCCGATTGGACCCTTTACGTACATAGAGACCATTGAAGATAGCACGGTAATCCGTTTTATCGGTATTTCCTTTACCTTCGAAGATGAATCTGTAGCGCTTTGGTACCAAGAGCCAACGGCAGGAACCGAACTTATGCGACCAGGTTTGGAGTTCAAGGTGGATAAGGGATCCACCCCTCTTTCGAAGTTGAATTTCGTATCCCTCATGGTGGCATTGTTCTTTGGCACCTCGGCTCTACCGCATGTGCTTATCCGTTACTATACGGTTCCAAGTCCGAAGGATGCCCGCAAATCTACTATTCTTGCAATCGCCGCTATCGGATTCTTCTATGTGCTCACGTTGTATATCGGTTTTGGTGCGATGGTGAACGGAGTGATCGATGTGCAGAACAGCAATATGAGTGCCCCACTTTTGGCGAAATCGTTTGGCGTTTTGTTGTTCGCAGTAATCTCAGCCATCGCGTTCGCAACTGTGCTTGGAACCGTCTCCGGTTTGATTGTAGCTGCTTCGGGAGCCGTAGCACACGATATGATGAAAAGCCTCTTCCGTAGACGTGACATCACCGATGAACAGCGTGTGGTGATTGGGAAGATTGCTGCCATAGTGGTGGGAGGCATCGCGATTGTGCTTGGCATACTGTTCGAGGGGATGAATGTCTCCTTTCTCGTCGGGTTGGCCTTCTCAATCGCAGCTTCGGCGAACTTCCCCGCCATTATCATGATGCTTTTCTGGAAAAAGACGACCGCCAAGGGTATTGTAGCTTCGGTTCTGGTTGGCATGGTCTCTTCCTTGGCCATCATTCTGGTATCGCCTAGCATGTTCGTACGGTACGGGATGGATCCGGCGAGTTCACCAATCGGACTCGACAATCCGGCGATTATCTCGATCCCTCTCAGCTTCATCGCTTTGGTGGTGGTTTCGTTGATTACCAAGAAGAAGAAAGCATAATCGTTTCTCATCAGCTCAACTGACACGGATAGTTTTTGGTTACCAGGTAAAAACTGTCACGTGTCATTTTTCTGGAAATCTCAAATTCCAGGTCCGCCACACCGTTTGGATAGTCTCGACTACATAGCCGAAGATCATGACCACCACCAGGAATGTCGGCAGATTGTTCCAGAATTTTTGGAAGAATGGGTTTGCGCCGGTACCCTCACCAAATACTTGTGCCATCTGGATGGCAAAATCGGGATTCCAAATACCGGTGCCAGCAACGATGTACAGGGAAATGCACAGGGAGAGAAGCTTGAGTCCGATGGTGAGCAAGGCAAGGCGTTTGGTCTGGACCCCACTATACAGTTTTGCGAACTCGATACCCATTGCTATCGCGATGGTGAGATTGAACAGGATAAGCACCCGTTTGAATACTTCAGGAACAAAGGGATTGATGAAGTGTGTATAGTTTTCGATCTGGGTAACCTTGAGGAGCCAGGAGGATGCATTCAAGATCGCAAAAACCACAACGAGGAAGACGAGCGACACAATCGGCTCGCTGTGGGGAATTATCGCCGACTTCTGGGGAATATCGGGAAGA
>Ga0209212_1002305_pt1 | contig 27567 bp, 31 predicted proteins | sample RifGroC2_FD_183996 | JGI IMG/M metagenome (GOLD analysis project Ga0209212, IMG submission 183996) | Groundwater microbial communities from Rifle, Colorado, USA - Groundwater C2 (SPAdes) (version 2) | ecosystem: Environmental > Aquatic > Deep subsurface > Groundwater | place: Rifle, Colorado... | reverse complement strand
ATGGGTTGGGCGGATGCGAAGAAGACCGCGGCGGTTTCCGCAGCTTTTATTTTGCTGAATTCTCTTAGCGGGCTCACCGCGCACGTCGTTAAGGGAACAGCCGAGTGGACTCTTCTCGGAATTCTGGCCATCGCGGTTCTTGCCGGAGGGGGGATAGGTTCCTATATAGGCGCTTTCCGGCTATTGCCGATAACGCTCCAGAGACTTTTGGGGCTGGTACTTCTTGCGGCCGCTTTCAAGCTCTTCATTTAGCCTTGTCCACTTTTCTCTTGCAAAGGTCCTCTCCTTTTAGCTATTGTCGCGTCGTGATAACCGCATCAAAATTTATCATAGTGTCTATCATCTAAGGGAGGGAAAGAAATATGAAAAAGGCTATCCTTGCTGCTTTTTTGTTTTCTCTAACTGGTTGGCTTGTGGTGAGTTTGGGGCCGAGAGATAAGGGGCAGACAGTTGCGCTGGCCGCAACTCCTGGGGCTAAGCCCGAGAGCATCGCCCGTGGTGGGCAGTTATATGACACCTGGTGGAAAGTGGTTCCAGGAGCGAACGAGCCCAAGGATAACCAACCCCTGTGGGCATCACAGACAACCAACAAGCGCAAGGGCTCCGTTACTTGGCGATGTAAAGAATGCCACGGCTGGGACTACACGGGTAAAGATGGCGCCTATGGGAGCGGCTCTCACAAAACAGGATTCGCCGGGGTATGGAATGCGGCCCAAAAGAAGAGTGTAGATGAATTGGCTGCTATCCTTAAAGGATCGGCTAACCCGCAGCACAATTTCTCCTCTGTTCTTCGCCCGGAAGATATCGCCGACCTGGCGAATTTTCTCAAAGGTGGGTTGGTGGATGTGAAGAAATATGTGGACTACAAGTCAAAGAAACCCATTGGAGGGGACATCGAGCGCGGCAAGGCACAATATGCCCTATGCGGCGCGTGTCACGGTCCGGACGGGAAAAAGCTTAACTTTGGCAGTGATAAAGAGCCAGAATACGTCGGCACAATAGCCAAGGAGAATCCTCAGGAATTTACTCACAAAATCCGGTTGGGACAGCCTGGGAGCAACCCTCCCATGCCCGGGGCATTGGTTCTTGGCTGGGACATCAAGCAAGTCTTAGATGTTTTGGCCTATTCACAGACATTGCCGGAAAAGTAGCATTTACCGTTGTTGCTTTCGTCTTAAGCAATGGGGAGGTGCGCGTAAATGAGAAGGCGCTATTCATACTGGTCTCTTTTTCGGCGTGCTTTCCTTTTTCTCTTTTTCTTGGGGATCATCGGATGGGTGCTGGTGGAGGATGCCCAGGCACTCCGCCCTTTTACATCTGCAACTGACGCTGGAATTCTTGACCCAGGATATTTAGAGCTAGAAGCGGGGATTGGGCTTGGTCGAAATACGAGGCATAGCGCTCATGAATCGAGCTGGGGTTTACCCATTGCGGTGTTCAATATCGGCCTTTTAGAAAACTTCGAGCTCGATATTGGCACTGGCTTTGATCTCTTCCGCGAGAAGATAGAAGGGAAAAGGCGCAGGACGTTGGGGAGCGTCGCGGAGACAACCGTAACGGCGAAAACAAGATTTTTTCAGGGTGAAGGTTCGATTCCCTCTTTGACCACAGAGATGACACTTCTTTTGCCAACGCAGAGACAGACGGGAGTTGCTTTCCGCGCCTTCCCGTAAAGTAGGCTTCACAGATGTTGGTGTCGCTACTGCGGAGGTCGGGCTCTTAACATACCACCTCAACCTAGGCGGCGGCGTTGTGGAGAGCCCTAAGAGGGGTGTCGGGACTGTCGGCTCCCTCCTTTGGGCGATCGCGGGCGAATTGCCCTTAGGAAAAAACGGACTATCCGCTGTGGTCGAATTTCGCGGTGAGTCCGTTCGCAGATCTCTTCCCGACAACACCGCCCTTGGTGGGTTAGTGTGGGAAAGCCCGTGGGGAGTAAAGTTTGACGCTACGGGCTTTGGCGGCTTAAGCCAAGGATCGGATAGTTGGGGGATCACGTTCGGCCTAAGCTATGCCTTTAAGGGCTCCGGTTGATACAACCGCGCGTTATCGGATACTGTCCGGCCTAAAAATTGGGGGTACGGAGCCGGTTCGCTTTCTCTGACGGCCACTGGAGGTGCTCGAACGCGGGCTGGCACTGGGTTGTCGGGGTAATTTTGGGTTCTCGGTGGCTGCAGCTCAAAACCAAATTCCTATCATTAAAAAAGAAGAGCAAGGCACCATATCGAGGGAAGGAAGGGACTCTACAATGAGGATTCTTCGTTTGATTCTCGCTATTAGTTTGGCTTTGATTCTGGGCTCTGAGTCGCTCGCCCAGGAAAAAGCGGCGCCCGCGTCTCCACCCCAACAGCCGGCCGAGGAGGGGACAGTCGCCAAAGAATGGTTCGGCAGCGGCCTCCCTTGGTGGGAATGGTCGCGTTTGACTGGAAATTGGGGCGGACTACGCATGTCGCTGGAGGACGCCGGCGTCACGATAAAAGGCTCCTCTATCCTCGATGTGTCGCGCGTGGCGCGGGGCGGGATACGCAATCGTTGGATTCTTCGGGACCTGCTCGATCTCCAACTCTCCTTTGACCTTAAACGTCTGCTGGGACATGAATGGGGGACCCTCTCGGCTCGTTACTATTCGTTTTTTGGCAGGGACGCATCGACAGATGTTGGCGACATTCAAGCCTTCGACAACATCGACGCGAACCGACAGCGCCATCAGTTGGCTGAATTCTGGTATGAGCAGAAGCTCTTCAACGAAATATTCCGGCTGAAGGTCGGCAAGGTGGATGCCAACACTGAGTTCGCCTTCGTCGAGAACGGCGCCGAGTTTGTCAATTCGTCCATGGGCTACAGCCCAACGATTCGTGGCTTTGCCAGCTATCCTGATCCGGCTATGAGCGTCAACCTCTTTGTTGATCCGACCGAGTATCTCTACGTGGGTTTCGGCGTCTACGATGGGGCGGGCCAAAGAGGATTCGAAACCGGTTCTCGGGGCCCCTCAACTTTCTTCCGCGGCCTGAACAAGCTCTTCTACATTGGTGAGTTAGGGGCAAAATGGGCCATCTCCGGCGCCGACCTGCCAGGCCGCTTGGGCGTCGGTGGTTGGCATCACAACGGTCCCTTCGACCGCTTCGACGAGACGAGGAAGCCCGGGACCGAAGGGTTCTACGTTGTTTTTGATCAGATGCTCTGGCGTGCGGATTCGGCAAAAAAAGAAAACAAACGGGGTATCGGTATGTTTCTTCAATACGGCCACGCGAATCCACATATCAGCGGAATCCGGCACCATCTGGGAGGCGGCTTCTCCTGGACAGGCCCGATCCCCAGCCGGGAGGAGGATGTGTTCGGATTGGGAGTAACCTGGGTCCGGCTCAGCAGCGCTCCCGGTACCAGTTTTGTCAAGAAACACGAGTTGGCCCTGGAGACGTTCTACAAGGTGAAGATCACCCCATGGCTCTCAGTCAAGCCCGATCTTCAGTGCATTGTCAATCCTTCCGGTTCGCAGGATATCAAGAATGCGTTTGTCCCCACCCTGCGCTTTGAGTGGATATTCTGAGCGGCATCATAGTGGAGAGCCCGAAGGGGCTTTGAGGAGTTCTGAAAATAGCGGTCAGCAGTCAGCGGTTTGAGCGGCTTAAACTATTTGAACGCTTTAAACGGTTCAAAGCAGTTCAAATAGTTCAAGTAGTACTGATAGCTGAAGGCTAAGAGAAGGAGGGAAAAGATGGAACAGCTTGACACACTGAACAGCCAGATCAGTTTTGCCACAGACGGAAGCCAGTATCTGACCTTAACACTTAGGTCTATGGGAAGAGGCCCATGCCCCGCCCGGAAGAGACCCTCCAGTAAAAGAGATTACCTTTGATCTATCCTACGGTTCGATAAACTCACCGTCCCGAGGAAGATCGAGGGACAGCCAGCTAATTTAAAAGTCTCTTACCCCAATTGAGGGGCAGATGTCCAACCTTATCTTCGGGCCGGGCTCCGGTTCACATAACTGCACGTTATCGGATACTGTCCGGCCTAAAAAGGTTGGCTCAGCCGCTATGAAAGCTTGGAAACTTCCGTCCACCGTTTTTCTTCTTTGGCTTTCAGCCTGTGGCCCTTTGGTTCCCAGCCTTCCTCCTTCAGAAGAGCGTGGTGTTGTCAGTGAGGGGCAGCAAGGGGATTTTCCCACGTTGGAGTCATTCGGGTTCTTGAGCGGGAGAAGATCCCTATCGATCTCATCGTCGGGACAAGTGTCGGCAGCTTAGTCGGGGCGATTTACACGGACAAGAAAAACAGTTTCGAGCTCGAATGGACCGCCTTCTCCCTGGAGGAGAAAGATCTCTTCGACTACACCTTCATCAGCCCGACCCAGGGGTTTGTCCGGGGAGAGCGCTTGGAGGAATTTGTTTTGAAAAAAGTCTCGGCGCGCGAGCTGCAGCAGATGAAGATCCCGCTTGGCGTGATCGCTACACCCTACAAGGCGAGACCTCGCCGTGAATACATACTCTATGATAAAGTATGTACTATGAAAAATCGCGTTACTCTCAGCATTGATCCGGCTGTGACTCGGCGGGCCAAGAAGCTGGCCTACGCCAAAAGGACCAGTGTGTCGGGGTTGGTCGAGCAGTTCTTGCGCTCGGCTCCGATCACGGGTGAGGAGGAAACCCCGTCCTTCGTGGAGCGCTGGGCAGGCAAGTTCTCCGTGGCGAAATCCGCACCGCGTGACCTACGAATGAAAGCCCTCAGGGCGAGGTATCACTTGAAGACCCGATGAGAGTTCTTCTGGACACCGACATTCTATTCGTTACCCGAAACATACCACATTATCGTACATCGCCCGTGCCAGCGATATCTGCGGGCGACTTTATGGCCAAGGTAAAGTCGGATTAATGAATGATAGGAAATCGCTTTTTAGGGCCAGCCGCCCATAACTCCAATTTGCCCGCCGACCGCCCCCGCCAGCCCGTTTTCTCCGGCTCCTGGCGCCCATCACACAGAGCAAACTAGCCCGCTGACCCTCTTTTTGGCCGGACACTATCCGATAACGTGGTCTTAGGTCAACTTAAACGTAGCTGCGGAGCGATGTACTTCTTCTTAGTGACCCTGGCAGGCAAACGCACACAAACAGCCAGAAGCTATCTAGTTTTTCTGCCAAAATACCACCTTGAAGAGCACGTGCTTTCTAATTTCAGCAAAATCTTGCTGATCGCAGGTAATCAACGTTGCTCCGATGTCCCTTGCAGAAAGGGCGATCAGGACATCAAAAGCCAGACCTCTTAACTTATGAGCATCGTAGCCCTTTCTCTTTCTGATCTGCGAAAGGATCTCGGCGGACTCCAGCCAGTGAGATTCGGTCGGTGTAATGATCCGGATTTTCCCCGCCAGCTCACCGACAAATCTAAGCTCTAAGGCCGTTCTGGCCCCACGCCACAGTTCATGCAAGACGACCGCTGAACATCGAACGATCCACGGAGAGCGCAGAAGAGCCAGCGCAAAACGCCCCGTCCGGAAATTCTCGATATAAACCGAGCTGTCCAGTAAGCCCAGATTACCGTTCGACAAAGGAGTTTTTCCTGCCAACTCCGCTGTACTTTCGGACGATCGCGTCGTGAGTGGCCTTTTCCGTAGCCAGCGCCAGGGACTGTTCAATCGTCTCCGTTACGGTCTTGGCGCCCAGGGCCTTTTGGGCACGGGCTAAGTGCCCCTTGTCCAATCTCACAGTCACCTGTGCCTTTGACATGGAACCTCCTCGATGTCTTACATTCTATGTTTAATCGTAAGACAATGTCAAGTTCCTTTTTCCGGCAGCCAACTATTTCCCTTAGGGCTTTTTCTCCAACAAACGCTTTGGTATAGTCCCCGCATGCCTTCGGTTCTTATCAAGAACATCGGCGCCTTAGTAACGGGCGATTTGAAAAAGCCGCTGCGCAATGCCGACTCCATCTATGTCGAGGACGGGATCGTCAGGGTCATCGGCAACGGGCTCAACCACCGGGCGGATATCGTGATCGACGCGCGCGGCATCACCGCTATCCCAGGCTTGATCGACTCCCATTCTCACCCCACCTTTGGCGATTTTACTCCGGCACAGAACTCCCTCTCATGGATTACGCATTACATGCACGGCGGCGTTACTGCTCTGGTCTCAGCCGGGGAGCTTCATCTTCCCGGACTCCCCCTGCCTCCGGATGCCAGGACGGCCATGTTACTGGCGCTTCTCGCCAAGCGCTGCTGGGACAACCTGCGCCCTTCCGGCGTCAAGGTGCATGGCGGCACGCTGCTCTTGGTCCCCGGCTTGAAGGAAAAGGATTTTGATGAGATCGCCGCTGCGGGCATCCGGCTGGTTAAATTCATCTTCTATGATTACAGCCTCCTGCCCAACGGAGAGGCGGAGCGCTATGTGAAATGGGCCAGGGAGCGGGGGATCAAGGTGAAGATTCACTCTGGCGGAGTTTCCCGCTCCGGTGTAAGCCAGGTGGCGGGATTTGAGATCGTGAAAAAGATTCAACCTGATGTCGTTGGCCACATCACCGGGGGTCCTATTCCAATGCCGGAACGGGATGTGGAACGGATCGTGGGGGAAACGGATTATTATGTGGAGATCTGCAGCTCGGGAAATTCCCGCATGGTCCTTAGCTTAATGTGCGCTGTCAAACAGAAAGGGGCGTTCCACCGTGTCCTCATTGGAACCGACACCCCGGGAGGGACAGGAATCATCCCGCGCGGGATGCTGCGTGAGATCGCTTTTCTCTCTTCGGTTGCTGAAGTGGCCCCGGAATCAGCCATTTGTATGGCTACGGGGAATGTCGGTCGCGCCCACGGCCTCTCCATCGGCACAGTGGAAGAGGGAAGAGCGGCGGATCTTGTGCTGTTGGATCGCATTCAAGGCTCGGTGGCCAAGGATGGTCTGGATGCCTTTGCCAAGGGCGATCTTCCCGGTATCTCCGTGGTCCTGATTGATGGCGAAATCCGGGTCGCAGGCAGAAGCCAGCAGACCCCGCCGCCGGAGCGTGCGGCGGTTATAGAGAAGGCATGATCCTTCGACATAGCTCAGGACAGGGGCGTGAGAATGAGGGGGCCTGCTGAAGAAACTATGAAGGCAGGAGGATGAATTTTTTATCTCAGGGACCTCGCTGTCCCCGTAGCGAAAATCGACTCGGAGGCGTCGGAACTCTCTGCGAAGCCGAGGATAAGCGGCATCGACTGTCTGAGCCCGTATTTGTTTTATGGGCGAGTTTCGATGCCGCCCGAGGCGAGCAGTTAGAGTTCCAGCCAACGAGGCGCTGAAGCCGAGGGGGCAGGAGGTCCCTTCCCCTATTGCTTTCGGCGCGAGAGGCGGGTCCCCGAACGAAATTCCAGAGGCGTAAGGCGTGAGCCGCGCCGGAAGGTGACGAATATGAAATACGGTGTCGGTCTTTTTCCCACGGAGCCTCTGCCGAAGATGATCCGTCTGGCTAAGTTGTCCGAGAAGCTCGGCTTCAGCCATATCTGGATCGGCGATTCTCATCTCATCTGGCGTGAGGCCTATGTCAACATGGCCGCCGCAGCCTTGAATACCTCGAAGGTGAAGATCGGCACCGGCGTGACCAATCCTCTGACGCGCCATCCCTCGGTCGTCGCCAGCGCTTACGCGACGCTGGAGGAGCTCGCGCCGCGCCGCTTCATCGTCGGCATCGGTCTGGGAGATAGCTCGGTGGAAACAATGGGGATGAAACCGGCGCGTCTGGACTTTTTCGAGAAGACGATCAAGCAGATGCGCGCCCTCCTTGCCGGAGAGGAGGTCGAGCTTGAGAGCGGAAAGATCCACCTCAAGCATCCGTGCAAGAACAAGATCCCGATCTACGTCGCCGCCAGCGGGCCGAAGATGCTGGAGCTGTCCGGCAGGATTGCCGATGGCATCATCGTGCTCGTCGGCGTGGCCGACGAATACCTCCGCCAGGCCAAAGAAAAGATTGAGGCGGGTGCGAAGGCCGCGGGCCGGAAGCTCAGCGACATCAATCTTGTTCTCTGGGTCCCCTGTGCCGTCTCCGACAAGGCGCCCGCCAAAGATGCGGTGAAGGCGCACGTCGCGCGCGTCGTCGCTCACCCGCTTCCTTACGTGCTTGATCCTAAAGAGCAGAAGGTCCTCGAAGAGATTCGCAGAACCTACGACTACTACCACCACATGGACCAGGAGGCGAACCACGCCGACGTGATTCCCGACTGGCTGGTGGACAAATTCGCCATCGCTGGCACCGTGTCAGAATGCCGCGCTAGAGTGAAGGAGTTGAAAAAGAGCGGCATCAATCAGATCGCGATCATCCCTTACAGCGCTAAAGGCGAGGATCGAGAGGACACCCTTAAGGGATTCGCGAAGGCGGTCCTGTAGCGGGCGACTTTCAAAAGAAATGGGATAACATTGAAATTCAGCCGGCCGAGATGGGCGCTAGCCCCGCCCGAGCTGTCCGGTGCAGGGCGATGTTAGAAGCCGTAGGATTCATCCTTAAAGCTGGAAAAGAGTTCATTCTTCGTCTTTCCGTTTTTCAAGACGCTTCATCATTTCTTGCAGGGGGATGAGCTTTTCTTTCTTCCTCGGTCATGTTTTTGAGTTCATCCGCTCTTCTTTCTAGCTCTTGTTTCTCCTCACGTATGGCGTCCTGATCGAACCCCATGAAAGTCATCTCCCAGAGACAATGCGCGAGAATCTCTGGATAAGCATATTTCTGATGTGTGGCGCTATTGACCTCCATGCCCAGCCATTCCTCCCACGGATGAAACTCCAGCGCGTATTCGACCTCTGCGTTAGCGTAATCAGAGTCTTCGCTTTTGTTCAAGTACTTAAAGTCCTCTAACTGTTTGTTTAGAGTTCCATTCTTGCCCACCACTTCAGTGAAGGGTTCCTCATCGAGCCCTTCTCTGAACGTTTTTCTTATGAAAATTCGCATGCTAGTCGAGGTCGGCTGCAATGTACGTAGTTCGCGGAAGACCCTTTCGTATCCAGGCATACCCTTTTCGACATCTGAATAATTCCACAAAAGGCAGGCTTTCGTTTCGGCCCAAGATGCCTTTTCAATGATTTCCGTTAGCTTCATAACTTTACAACCACGTGCGCTGGTGGCAAGCCGAATTGGTTTATCCAGCAAGAAAATCGTCAGTTAGGCTTTCGTCCCGTTGGGGTAAGGGCAGAGAGAGCGAACGGCTCTATTTGTGGTCAGCGATGGCGGATTCTAGAATTTGGCGAAGGTCTTCGAAGTAGCGCCGATGCGTCCGGTGCAGGCCGTCTTCGCTCGCTGCCTCTAGCAGGACCACTTCGTGGGCTACTCCTCTGCGGTTCAGATCCAATTCGAGGTCAAGCCGTACATTCTGAGCTTTGAGCCGCTCGGAGTCCGTGAACCTTTCAAAGGTGACGAGCCGGCCTTCAGGCCGGTTGTACTCGATCAAGAAAATCATCAGCCTAACCGGAGGCCGGTGCGCTTAAGGGTTGCTGTTGGATGTCGCTTTTGAAACTAGGGGAAAACGTTCGGGATGTTCTATAGACTCGACCGCCAGGTCGATGTCTAAGTCCGGCCAGTAAAAGTGACCCGGGTGAGGCATTTCGACCCTTAGGATAGAGTCGATGGTTGCGTTGCGGAACCAGGGAAACTGATTGAAGGGCACAAACAGCTCTCGCTCCTCCAATAAGATCCAGAAGCCGTGCTGGGAAATGTTGGTGACTTCAGCCCCCGAAGTGCTTTTTCCAAGCGGCTTTGATTTCATTGACATGTTCCTCAATTAATTTCCGAGCCTCTTGAAGCTCTTTCTCCTTCAGCCCATAATTCTGTACTAATTTGACTTCAGGTTCAACCCAGAACTTGGCTTCCCCGCCACCGCAATGAACGTGCACATGGATCCGACTCTCCTCGCGGGAAAAGAAAAAGAAACGAAAACCCTTTGCTTGGAATACCGTTGGACTCATGCATCAGCATCTGACTATTAACATCCAGTCAGGTTTGGCACCGATTCTATTGTCTTTCTAAAGACTTAACAAGGGAAAAATCGCCACTTACGCTTTGGTTTTGTCCGGGTAAGGGCATAGGGCGTTGATCGGGCACTCCGGGCAGCGCGGTTTTTTGGCGAAACAGACTCTGCGGCCGTGGTATTGGAGCAGGTGGCAGAAGCGGACCCTCTGCTTCTCCGGGACGATGGCCGTTAGATCAAACTCAATCTTGTCCGGGTTGGTGTTGCGCGTAAGTCCTAATCTCTGCGAGAGCCGCATGACGTGGGTATCGACGCCGATGGCCTGTCTGCCGAAGGCGTTGCCAAGAAGGATGTTGGCGGTTTTTCTTCCGACGCCGGGAAGGGTCAAGAGATCGTCCAACTTTCGCGGCACCTCGCCCTTAAAGCTGCGGACGAGTTCCGCGCAGCAGTTCTTGATTCGCCCGCTCTTGACACGATAGAAGTTAATCCTGCGGATATCCGCGCTGAGTTGCTCCGGAGGAGCGGAGGCATAGTCTTTGGCATGCCGATACTTGGCAAAGAGTGCGGGCGTAACTTGATTGACGAGATCGTCTCTGGCCTGAGCGGCCAGGATGAGGGCAATCAGGAGTTCCAGGGGGTTGGAAAAGTCGAGATCGAGCTTGGCGTCAGGGTGGGCGCGATTGAGCTTGGAGGTGATTTTTTTTACCCTGGCTTTGTCGGCGGGGAATTTGTTTTTTTTTGGTTTGGCCCGAACCATATTGTTTTTGCCGCAGAGTATGATACCAGTAATGGCAAGATGTCAAAGGGAGGAACCGGCAAATGGACTTAAAAGAGCTTAGAAGAATGACCTTACCCAAATTGAGGGATTTCGCCAAGCAAGAGACGGAGCTTCAAGGTGTCATCGGCATGGAGAAGGAGGCCCTGATCCAGGCCATTGCCAAGGCCAAGGGTTTCTCCTATGACCTACCGGCGAAGGATACGAGCGCCATTCGTTCGATCAAGCACGATATTCAAGCGCTGCAGAAACAGAAGGCTGAAATCCTGACATCGGCTCCCGACCGTAAAAAGCTCAAACTGGTTCAATCAAAGATCAGAAAGCTGAGACGGCTGACTCGCCATCTGGCGCGCGAAACCAAAGTAGAAAAAGCCGCCCAAGCGGCTAAGCCCGCGGCGCCGGCGCAACCGAGCGCTCCTGCTGAGACAGCCCCCGCTGCAGGATAAAATTCCATGAAAGCTCCGCCTCCGCTACGCGGCCGCGGATCTGTAGCGAATCCGAAGAATCGCTTCGAGTCGATCGAGCTGGTTCCGGAGCCCGCAGAGATCGACCAGGTTTCCTCTCCGTCCACTCAGTTCCATACCGATTCTTCCAAAACCATCATCGCCTACAACGATAGCCCGGATGTCGGCTTCGACGCCAGCATCAATCCCTATCGCGGCTGCGAACATGGCTGTGTCTACTGTTATGCGCGCCCCACCCACGAATATCTGGGTTTCTCGGCGGGCCTGGATTTTGAAACTAAGATCATGGTGAAAGAAAAGGCGCCGGAATTGTTGCGTGAGGAATTGTCCAGTCCTAAATGGGGGCCCAGAGTCCTGGCCATGAGCGGGGTCACCGATTGCTATCAGCCGATAGAAAAAAGGCTCAAGCTGACACGCCGCTGTCTGGAAGCGTTGTTGGAATTTCGTAATCCGGTGGTGATCGTAACCAAGAATTTTTTGGTCACCCGCGACATAGATCTTCTTTCCGAGCTGGCGCGCTATCAGTGCGCTGCCGTCTTGATCTCTCTTACCACGTTGGATCAAAGGCTCTCGGGACTGATGGAGCCGCGCGCCTCCCGTCCAGATCGTAGGCTAGAGGCTATTGCCGCCCTATCCCAGGCAGGTATTCCCGTGGGGTTTCTTTTGGCCCCCATGATTCCAGCTCTTACGGATGCAGAGGCTCCAGCCATCGTCCAGACGGCAGCGCGCGCCGGGGCGGGCTTCGGCAGCTACGCACCCCTGCGTCTCCCGCATGCGGTCAAGTCGATTTTTGAGAGCTGGCTCGAGCAGCACTATCCGGAAAAAAAAGAGAAAGTTCTAAACCGCATTCGCGCCATCCGCGGCGGAAAACTCAACGACCCCAATTTTAACAGCCGGATGAGAGGCGAGGGAATCTTTGCCGAGCAGATGGCCGAGCTTTTCCGGGTAGCCTGCAAAAAAGCGGGGATTAGCGAGCAAAGGCCTCGGCTTTCAACAGAACATTTCCGCCGCCCTTCGGGATCTCAGTTAAACCTTTTTCACGCGCAGACTTAAATTTGAATAGGAGTTAGAAGAGGTGGCTCGGCTTTACGGCGTGATGGATAGACGACTGGCGGAGCAAGAATTCCTTGCCGGCGACTACTCCATTGCCGACATTGCCACCTACCCTTGGGTCGCCCGCCATGAACGGCATCAGACCAGGCTGGAAGATTTCCCTAAGGTCAAGCGCTGGTTCGATTCTATCGGCGCCCGCCCTGCGGTCCAGCGCGGCATGGCTGTGCCGAAAGCAGGCTGATTCCCGCCGCTTCTTCCCCAGATACGCAGAGCCGACAAGCTCTCTCTTTTACATCCTGATGAATCCCTGATAATTAGGATAGCTCTTCTAGAAAATAGTTAAGTGAAGTTGGATTTCGCGCGCGTGCCGGCTCAGGAACAAAGCAAACAAGCCTTTTTCTATGGCTGGTATATCGTTGGCGTAGGCTTTCTCTCCTACCTCGTCTGCTCCTTCAACCTCTCCAGTACGCTGAGCGTTTTTGTCAAACCTCTCACGGAAGATTTCGGCGTCTCGCGGGGCATGTTTTCTCTGCTGCGCACCGGAGAAATCCTCATTGGCGGGATTTTGGCCCCTCTTATCGGTCCTCTCGTGGACCGCTATAGCGGCCGGTGGCTTATGGCAATCGGCGCCCTGGCGGCTGGGACAGGCTTTCTTTTTTTAAGTCAGGCAAAGGAATTCTGGCAGTTCCTGTTGCTGCGCTGGAGTCTGGTCACTATCGGGGGCGCTTTCATGTGCTCTATGGTTGTCACGGTGACGATCTCCCGCTGGTTTATAAGAAAACGGGGGCGGGCCATCGCCATCGCCAGCCTGGGGCAGGGCATTGCTAAAGTGGGCATACCTCTGCTTGCGGCCTCGCTCTTTGTGTGGCTGGGATGGCGTGAGACTTGGGCTATTTTTGGCATTCTCACGCTGGCCTTGGTAGTCGGCCCGGCGGTTATTTTTATGCGCCGCAGCCCCGAAGAGATGGGGCTTCAACCTGACGGCGCGCCTGTATCCTACTTCAATGGAGTTCCGGGAGCAGAGGCCGGGCTCTCTGCTTCGGAGCGCCTTGCCGTGGCAGCGGACGTGATCTGGAGCCGCGCCGAGGTCCTGCGTACCCAGGCATTCTGGCTCATCGCCGTCACCTTTGGCGTCGCCAACGTTGGGGTAGTAGGCTTGAACCTCCATGTCTTTGCCTACGTGAGCGATATCGGCTACCCAGCGATGGCGGCGGCCACAGTCCTGAGCATTATTGCATTCACTCAGCTCAGCTCAACGCTACTCTGGGGCTTTCTCAGCGAGCGCGTCGACGTCCGCAAAGCCACGATGCTTATGTTCTTGATTCAGACACTGGGGCTATCTCTCGTTATCGCCACCACAGGACTTGTGGCCGTCTATGCCGGTTTTTTTATCTACGGTGTTGGGCTGGGAGGGAGCCAGGTGCTGCAAGAGATTATCTGGGCCAACTACTTCGGGAGGATATCGCTGGGGAGAGTGCGGGGCTTGGGATTTCTCATCACGCAATTCTTCTCGGCCGGCGGCCCGCCCTTTTTTGGATTTCTTTTTGATCTAACAAAGAGCTATCTCCTCTCCTTTACTCTCTTCACTCTCGCTCTCGTAATCTCCGCATTCTTAATCCTGCTGGCGCGGCCGCCGCAAAAGCAAGCAAAGTAAGGTTGTGCCCGGTCCACCTCTCTGCTAAAGACGGGGTTCACTTTTATGCGCCGCATTTCCAACGCCTGGTTCCTGGCATCCCTGGGTTTTTTGGTTCTCGGTTTTTCCCGTGGCATCAACTCTTCCTTCGGTGTCTTCTACGTCGCTCTGCTGGAAACCTTCGGTTGGAGCCGGGGAGCTACTGCCGGTGTCTTTTCTGTAAACCTGATTGTTGACGCCATCATCTCGCCCGTGGTGGGCCATCTCTTGGATCGTTATGGCCCGAAAAAGGTTGTCGGGATCGGTTGTCTCCTCCTGGTTACAGGACTTTGGCTCAGCAGCCAGATCACCAGCCTCTGGCAGTTCTATCTCTTCTTTGGTTTGGTTTCTGCCCTGGGGATGAGCTTCATGGGCATGGTCCCTCATGTGGTCCTTGTCTCTGAATGGTTTTCCGACAATAGGGCTTCCGCAATAGGAATGGTTTATGCCGGGACGGGCGTGGGTATCTTGCTACTGGCTCCGCTTACCCAGTGGATGATCTCGGCGTGGGGATGGGAGCGGGCGCTGCAAGCCCTGGCGATCGTCGTGATGGTTTTGCTCGCGCCTTTAGTTTGGAGTTTCTATCGTCGGGGGCCTTACAGAGAGAAGTCCAGCAGGCCGAGCGGCTCCCGGGGTCAAAATCAATGGACCACTCGGCTCGCGCTTCAGAGCCTTCAATTCTGGTTGCTTTTTTTAGCCCGGATTTTTGCCGCTGGCGGGACCACGGTGATTGTCACGCATCAGGTGGCGCATGTGGTGGATATCGGCTACAGCCGAATCTTTGCCGCCACCATCTTCGGACTCATGGGATTCACCAGCACCGGTGGTCGAGTGATCTTCGGCTATATCGCCGATCTTTTCTCCAAGCAGGCGGCTTATACGCTCAATATCATGACGACTCTTATCGGAGTGGGGGCCTTGATGGCTGCCCGAGATCCCTTCTCCCCCTGGCTTCTTTATATCTATGTGCTCTTTTTTGGTATCGGCTTCGGCTCCCGTGCAGTGATTTTTTCTGCCATTTCAGCGGATATCTTTTCCGGAAAGGGATTCGGCGCCATTTTTGGGTATTCAGTGATCAGCGTTGGGCTCGGCGGCGCATTAGGTTCATGGCTGGGAGGCATTTTCTTTGACGTAAGCGGAAGCTATCTCATCTCCTTTGCGCTCTCGACCATCGTTTTGATTTTCTCCGATCTCTGTATTTGGCTCGCTTCTATGCGCCGGGTGGCCTCTTATGATGAGAGGCTATGGTCGAGAGACAAACGGTAGCGGCTCACGTCCCCGTTGCTGCGCGGCCGCCCTTTTTCGGCTCGGCCTGCCTGCTCGGATGACTAACAGCTACAGGACCAACTTTTTCCAGAGCAGTTCGGAGAACCAGCCGGCAAGGAAGGGGAACAAAATACTTGCAAGGATACGGATAAAAACGATTCGCGGCCCCAAGAAGGGCAGCTCCCACATGATGACTCGTTGAACGCCAAGCAGAGCCCAGGCCGTCAAATAGGCAACCAAAGGGCCGATGGCCATCCCCATCTTGTAGAAAGAAGCAATAATCGGAAAATGGGTCATGGGTCCACCGGGGGTGACGGTTCCAAAGGCGATGCCGATAAAAATTCCCTTGAATCCTGATCCCTCGCCCATCCAGCGGGCGATGAGCTCTTCAGGGATAATCACCTGAATGAGTCCGGCGATGATGAAGGCCGCAATCATTCGCGGCATGATCTCAAGGACTAGGGCCGTACTTGCCTGCAGTCCCTTGGCTGCGGATTCCGGAGCTTTCCAATAGACGACAGCTAGAAATATAAGGCTGATTGCGATCATTACGAGGGTGGAGGTATCCATAGATCTCCTTCGAAAGATTCGGAATTTTTCCTTTATCGTCATCGTGGTCTGCTGTTTCTTCCCGGCTCAACCTGCCGGACGGACGCGGCAAAGAGAGGAGCGATGCGGGAGAGAACCGCTGATCGGATCCCTAAAGTCCGAGCCTATTAAAACGCTTGGGTTTGCGCCCTGCTCTGTGTAGGGATCATAGCCGGGGAGATTCAGCTCGCGGCATTCCTGCCACCAGCCGTGCTGGCAACAGACAACGCCGGGCAGGATGCGATTCGTCACGCGCGCGCGAACCCGCACGCCGCCCTTGGGGCTCTCTACCATTATCCACTCCTGGTTTTTAATTCCGTAGCGTGCAGCGGTGTCGGGATGGAGCTCGGCAGTCGGTTCCGGGGACGCCTTGCGCAGTGAGGGGAGAGCCCGCAATTGGCTGTGGATGAAGGTAGTGGTCTTCGCATTGGTCAGCACCAACGGATATTGGGCGGCCAGATCAGGCCGACTGAACGGGCTCATGGCCGGCTCCTCATAATCAGGGAGCGGCGGGTAGCCGTTAGCAGCGAAAGTGTGCGAGTAGAGCTCGACCTTGCGTGAAGAAGTGGCAAAACCTCGCGCTGCTCCTCCCTCATCCCTCTCTGCGTACTTTCGATATTGAGGGGCAACAGAGGCGGTGGTTCCACCCGGCGATTTCTTCAGCTGCCCGAGCGTGATGCCTGTGGGAGCCAGCTCGTAAGCGTAGCCGGCCTCGATATTTCCATCCCAAAAGCGATCGCCGAAACCGAGGCGCTTGGCCAGCTCGAAGATGACCCAGCTATCGGACCGGCGCTCGGCGAGCGGGGCGACCACCGCAGGCCGGTACTGAAGGTGCGTCTTTCCCTGTGGGCGGTGCTCGAAAGCGGTGGCCAGGTTGGCCATCTCAAGAAAGCTCGCAGCCGGCAGGACATAGTCGCACAGCTCCGCGGTCGGCGTCATAAAGAGCTCCGTGGCGACAGCAAGCTCCAAGGCGCAAAAAGCCTGCCGGGCCCTCCTGGAATCTGCTGTTGACATCACTGTATTAGAGCCGAAGTTAAGCAGCGCCTTGACCGGATAAGGGCGCTCTTCAAGAATAGCGTTGAAAACATCGTAGGCGGCGCAGTTCCCGGGTTTCGCCGGCGGTCCGAGCGGCTTCTCTGCGCGGCCGATCCTCTGCGCGGCTATTTCTTTGGCCAGAAACTCCTTTCCGCTAACGTCATTCACCGGTGTCCTGGAAAAGACAACGTTTCCCCCCGCCTGATCGATATTGCCTAGCAGGGCATAAAGCGCGGCGATGGCGCGGCTTGTTTGAGTGGCGTTGGTGTGTTGTCCGACGCCATTCCACATGTACAGGCTGGCTGGCCGATTGGCGGCGAGAAGATGCGCCGCTTCCCGGACCATTTTTCCAGGTACCCAGGTGATCGTTTCTGAACGCTCGGGCGCATAGCGCTCAGCAATATTCGCTAATGCAGAAAAGCAAGGCTGGCAGCGGATCTCTGCGCCCTTGTTGTCCCGCACTGTCCGAGCGCCGAAAAGGGACGGACGGATGTTATCACTTTCATAGCAGCCGGAGAGGGAATCATAAATCATCGGACGCCGAGTTATCTCATCCCACACCACGTAACGGTCCGGCCGGCCTGCAGCCGTCAGCTCAGCCTCCGTGAGCGCCGCACCCGTGTCGCAGTTCAAAAGAAATGGTCCGTTAGTCCAGTCGCGCACAAAAGCCTCGTCGTATTGAGCCTGTTCGATCAGCGCGTGGATGAGCGCGAGGGCGAGCGCGCCGTCAGCGCCCGGACGGACCTGAAGGAGAATATCCGCCTGGCTGGCGATGCCGACCCGGCGCGGATCAATGGCGATGATCTTCATGCCACGGGCCCTGGCGGCTACAATGTCATGGGCCAGGATCAGGGAAGTGAAACTGGGGTTATGGCCCCAGAGGAGAAAGACGTTGCTGTGTGTCAGATCAGGAGTAGGGAGATTCACGCCGAACGTGTAGCTGAAGCCCGTGTCCTTGTGCCAATTGCAGACATGAGTGGTGGAGACCCAATTCGGACTCCCGAAGGCGTTGAGAAATCTGCCGAGCCAGCGCTCGGCATCGTCCACGGAAGTCCCGCTGCGGGTCCCCTTGGCCAGGGCAACGGCGCGGGCGCCGTAGCGCTCACGAATGGCGCGCAGGCGTTTTGCGATGTCATCGAGCGCTTCGTTCCAGCCGATCCTCTCCCATCCGGGATCAGAATCGCCTTTTGGTCGGGTGCGCCGCAGCGGGTAGTTCAATCGATCGGGGTGGTAAAGAAGTTCCGGGGTGGCCTTGCCTTTGAGACACATGACCCCGCCGTTGGGATGGTCGGGATCAGGGTCAAGGCGAACGACCCGGCCGTTCTCGACCGTGGTTATCGTGGCGCAGTGCGCCGTGCACAGTGCGCAGTAGCCGCGGACCGTATGCAAAGCCATAGATCAAGGGCGGTTTGGCTTACCGATAAAACCGGGGCCGAAGCCAGCCTCCTCGGCGGCCCAGGCGCCTGCCACGCGCCCGCTGAAAATGGACGGCCCCAGCATGGTCCCCTCCAGTCCAGCACGCCCATTGATGTGTCCGCCCGCCATCCCGGCCACCTCTCCGGCACCATAGAGGGCAGGGATAGGCTGAAAATACTTATTGAGTATCCGGCACTTCAGATCGGTCTTGATGCCGCCGAAGTTCTTGCGCGCCAGGGGAAAAAGTTGCACCGCGTAATATGGCGGTGTGTCAAACCTCTTCGACTGATTGAGAGGTTTGCCAAATTCCGGCTCCTGCTCCAGGCCGCCTTCGCAGGCTCGGTTGTAGCGCTCTACTGTGGCGAGAAAGGCAGGGAGGTCGACCTCTATTTTGCGTCCAAGTTCTTCGAATGAGTTGGCCCTGCGGATGTAAGGGGAGTTGTCCAGCAATTCTTGGACCCTATCCCGCCGGATTTTAGCGCCGCTCCGATAATAAGGATCGGCGACCTCCATTTTGGCCGCCATCTGGCTATCGAGAACCGCCCACGCGTGGGGAGGATCTTGGGCCATGAGGGCAGGCGAGGCCGAGGCGCCGCCAGAGCGGGATTCATCGTGGAAGCGACGCCCCTGCTGGTTGACCCAGATGTAGCCCGGGGTATGGCGGAAAACCAGACCTCGTTGGGCTCTGGAATCGCGGTAATCCGGGGTGGCATAAGCGTAGAACCAGATGTTATCCATATGCGTGAGATAGCCGCCGATCTCGCGCACGAGTTTATGCCCTGTGCCTGTGGCTCCAACGCCAGCCCCTTCCATGATCTTACGGCCCCTAAGATCAGGCCTTACCTCACGGATCATATCGAGATTGGCGTTAAAACCCCCCGTAGCGACCACAAGCGTCTTGCTACGAATCTCTATGGTCTCTCCGCTCTTCGTGTTGACAGCCTCCAGGCCGCATACCCTGCCGTTCTCAGTGAGGATCTTGGTTGCTGCTGTGGAGGTCAGGATATCTGTGATCCCCTGGTTGTGCACGGCGTTGATCAGAACTGTGGTGATGCCCAGGCCATTATTATCGGGCCGGTGCCAGCGCGGGACTCGATTGCCCTCCTGAAGCCGCACATCGACCCACCTTACCCCGAGGCTCTCGGCCCAAAAGTAGAGATCGTGGAGCGTATGCTCGATATAGAACCTTGCCCACTCTTCGTCCGCCGAGCCCTGTCCCCACTTGACCCAATCCTCAAAGGCATCGTCGGGGGTGTCATGAATTCCCTGAGATTCTTGCAGCGGGCTTCCCGCAATAAAACAACCGCCGCCGGAAATGATCGAGGCCCCCCCCAAGCTCTCGGCCTGTTCCAACACCGCGACCCGGGCGCCGGCGCCGCGCGCCTCGAAGGCTGCGGCAAGACCGGCCCCTCCGGTGCCGATAATGGCAACGTCTGTTACGAAATGTTTTCCCTCAGCCATGTTAAGGTCCTCCGTAATCAGCAGTGGAAGCCTTTGAGGTCGTTTATCATTGCTCTTCACCCGGAGTCAACTTATCCTCGCTTTGCTCGGAATCGTTCGACTGTCCTCGACCCTGAGTGCTCGGACCGAAGGGAGCTCACGACGAAGTCTCAAATTGCAGATCTCAGATTTCAAATCTGCAATTTTGAAATTTGAGATTTGAAATCCCGCAGGGCTTGCCCTTGAGCCCCTAAGGGGAACTTGTTAACTTTAGATTGAGGCTTTCACTTATGGATGCTCGGCTGCGGGAAGGAGTACGTCTGTTTAATGCCGGTCGTTATTTTGACTCCCACGAATCTCTGGAGGATTTTTATCATCGGGCCGAGGAAGAAAACAAACCCTTTCTGGAAGGGTTGATCCAACTCGCTGCCGCGTGCCGCCTGTTCGTGGATTTTGGCGAGGTCCAGGGACCGGTGCGGATGGTCCGTCAGGCAATGATTCGCCTGGAGAACTACCAGCCGGGCTATTTGGGAATCAGAGTTAAGCGTTTAATCCGGGCGATGGAGGAGTGGGCCGACCAGGCCGAGGCCGATAGCGGGGCGGTAAAGGGAGAGATCCCCAAGATTCTCCTCCGTCGTTTTTTCTTCTTCCGATGATTTCCTCGAGCTTACAGGAAAAGATAACGCCCCTTGTGCGGGAAAAGTGGCAAGGGGAGAAAAGGGTTTACGGTCTTAAAGGCGGCGCCCGCGCTTATCTCCTCTCGTTGATCGCTCAGCGGAGCCGCCAGCCCATTCTCATCATTGCACCGACGCCGCCTGAGGCGGAGAGACTTTTCTTCGATCTGGCTTTTTTCCTGGGAGAAGAAAGGGATCTCTCCCCGCTCGAGAAACGGCTCCATTTTTTTCCTTCCTGGGAGATTCTGCCTTTTGAAAGGCTTTCTCCTCATCCAGACAATGTCGCGGCGCGCCTGGAGGGACTCTACCATCTCCTGGAAGGTCAGGCCCCGATCCTGATCTCCACGCCGGCGGCGCTGATGCAAAGAACGATCCCGCAAGAGGCCTTGAAGCAGTCCTACCGTTATCTGGTGGCCGGCTCGGAAATCGCGCGCGAGGATCTCCTCTCCCATCTGGCGGCCTGGGGTTTTCAGAATGTCCCCCTGGTGGAGGAGCGGGGTGACTTCAGTGTGCGGGGCGGGATCGTGGATATTTTTCCCCCTGCCCATTCGCGCCCCATGCGCCTGGAATTTTTCTCTGACAGACTGGAATCGATTCGAGAGTTCGATCCTTCCACTCAACGCTCCCGCGACCGCCATGAGGCACTTTTGCTTTTGCCCATGAAGGAGTTTTCGCTGAAACGGGAAAGAATAGAGATCGTGGAGAAAGGGATCGAGAAAAGGGCTGAAGAGTTGGAGATGGGACGGAAGGAGAAAAACTCCCTTCTCGAATCGGTCAGATCCGGAGTTCCCTTTGCCGGGATGGAGTTCTTGATTCCCTATTTTTATTCTAATCTTTCCCCGCTTTTTTCTTATCTGCCGGCCGAGACGCTGGTATGGCTGGATCAGGCCGCTCAGGTGGAGACGGAGGTGGAGCGTTTTGAGCGTCTGACATGGGAAAGAGCGGCCAAGGCAAAGGGGGAAGGCTATTTTACTCCTCCGGTCGAGAGTCTTTATCTCAGCGAGAAAGAATGGCGTGATGAGAGCTCCTCCTTCCGCCAGATCCACAGCGAGTCGCTGGAAGTTATGCCCGCCAAGGAAAAAAGCCGTGACTCTATTTTTACGATAAGATCCTACCTCAATACGGATATCCATCAGGAGATCTCCTCCCTGCAGGTCAAAGAGCCTTCCCTGGCCCCGCTTGTGGGGCGACTTAAGGAATGGGAAGCGGAGAGAGTTTTTTTCGTAGCGCCTACCCATGGCGACGCGACGCGGCTGAGAGAACTGGTTGCCCATTACAAGCTCGAACTTCCTCTGGCGGAGATCCCCTTTCCCCTGCTCCATGCGGGTGAAGAACCGGCCCGTTGCATCCTGGTGGGAGGGCTGACCCAGGGTTTTCGCCTGCCCGAAGAACGCTTGATCCTGGTCACAACGGATGAAATCTTCGGCACCAGGCGGAGCCAGCGCGGCAGCGCAAAAAAGAGCCATCCCAGCCATTTCATTACCAGTCTGAGCGAGCTCAAGCAGGACGATTATGTGGTCCATCTGGACCATGGGATCGGTATCTACCGGGGCCTTAAGTTCCTTCAGGTGGCCGGTACCGAGGGAGAGTTCCTCCATCTGGAGTACGAGGGCGCGGACCGTCTCTATCTTCCCGTAGATCGGATCAACCTCGTCCAGAGATATATCGGGGGTGACGGAGCCCAGCCAACCTTGGATCGGCTTGGAGGCCATTCGTGGGAGAGAGTGAAGGCCAAGACCCGCAAGTCGATTCTGGCCATGGCCCAGGAGCTCATAGGAGTCTATGCGGCGCGCGAAGTACATGAGGGGCATGCCTTCCCCGCTCCGGACCATCTCTATCGGGAATTTGAGGCCTCCTTTGAATTTGAAGAGACGCCGGATCAAGAGCGGGCCATCGAGGAAACACTCTCAGACATGCAGAAGAAGAAACCGATGGACCGCCTCGTCTGCGGCGACGTGGGCTATGGAAAAACGGAGGTGGCGCTCAGGGCCGCCTTCCTCGCCGTGATGGACGGGAAGCAGGTGGCCGTGCTTGCCCCCACGACGGTCCTGGCTCAACAGCACCTGCAAACCTTTCGCCACCGTTTTCGGAGCTATCCGGTCAGGGTGGAGATGGTAAGCCGTTTTCTGACCTCCAAAGAAAGTCAGCAGGCGCTTCGAGATTTGGCGAAGGGGACGGTCGACATTGTCATCGGTACGCACCGGTTGCTCCAGAAAGACGTCCAATTTAAGGATCTGGGGCTTGTCGTGATCGATGAAGAGCATCGCTTCGGCGTGGTCCATAAGGAAAGGCTCAAGCAGTTCCGCTCTACTGTGGATGTCATGAGTCTGACGGCCACGCCGATCCCGCGTACCCTCCATATGTCGCTGATCGGGATCCGCGACATGGGCATTATCGAAACCCCGCCGCTCGATCGCCTGGCGATCCACACCTATATCACGAGGTACGATGAGGAAGTGATCCGGGACGCGGTGCTGCGCGAGATCCAGCGCGGCGGGCAAGTTTTTTTCCTTCACAATCGAGTTGAGACTATCTCGCGGATGGCGCAGAAACTCTCCGATCTGCTCCCTGAGACGAAGATCGCTGTGGCACACGGCCAGATGCGGCCGCGGGAGCTGGAAAAGGTCATGCTCGATTTCTTGGAAAACCGCACGCAGATGCTGGTCTGTTCCGCCATCATTGAGTCCGGACTCGATTTTCCCAACGCCAATACCATCATCATCAACCGGGCCGACAAATTCGGCCTGGCCCAGCTTTATCAGCTGCGCGGACGGGTCGGGCGCTCCCATCACCGCGCCTATGCCTATTTGCTGATCCCCGGCGAGAAAATCATAACGCGCGATGCCGAGAGAAGGCTAAGGGCGCTTCAGGAGCTGGACGAGCTAGGGGGCGGCTTCAAGCTGGCGCTGCACGATCTGGAAATCCGCGGCGCGGGAAATCTCCTGGGGAAACAGCAATCCGGCCATGTCACCGCGGTAGGATTCGAACTCTACACCGAGATGATGCAGAAGGCGGTGCAGGAGCTCAAGGGCGAGGCCGTGGAGCCGGAGGTGGAACCGGAGATTCGGTTGGGGATTCCCGCCTATTTTCCGCAGGACTATATTCCCGACGCGAATCAGAGATTGCTCTTTTACAAGCGCCTGGCGAGCCTCGGCGATCTTAAAGAGTTGGATGGGCTTAAAGAGGAGATCCAGGACCGCTACGGTCCCTACGCGCCTGAGGTGGAAAACCTCTTCCTGGTCATGTATCTCCGCCGCGTGCTCAAAGATTACTTAGTGCAGCAGATCACCTACAACGACGGGAGACTCTCCCTCCTCTTCCACCCTGACTCTCCGGTCAAGGTGAAGCGGTTGGTTGATCTGATAGGAAAGGATCAGGCCCGCTATCGTTTTTCGCCGGAGGGCCGGCTCTCTTTTTCGCCGCAGAGCCGGGATTGGAACGGGCTGATTCCCGAGGTGATCGGTTTCTTGCAAGCCATCGAGTAGTTAGGAAATCTGCTATTGTCCTAATTTAAAAATCCCGCACGAGCAAAGGCCAAATCCTTACAAAAATTCCCCTTGCCTGCAAAGTCCCGCCTCGGTTAAACTTAAACTTCATGGCTGAGGTGCCAAAGCAAATAGGAGAGTTGATCGCAAAGTTCGACCAGAACCTCGATGCCTACCACACGCAGTATGGCGAGACCGAGGTGCGGGTGGGATTTATCAACCCCTTCATTGAAGCCCTCGGCTGGGATGTCACTAACAAGACCGGCATTGCAGAAGCCTACAAGGACGTAATCCACGAGGCTGCCGTCAAAGTGGGGGGTGCCACCAAGGCGCCGGACTACTCCTTTCGAATAGGCGGGACAAAGAAGTTCTTCCTCGAAGCGAAAAAGCCCTCGGTCGGCATCAAAGACGATACCGGTCCCGCTTACCAACTGCGCCGCTATGCCTGGAGCGCCAAACTGCCGCTCTCGATCCTCACCAACTTTGCCGAGTTTGCCGTCTACGACTGCCATGCGCCCCCGAAGGAAAATGATAAAGCGAGCACGGACAGAGTTCTGTACTTCACCTACAAGGAATACGCTTCCCGTTGGGAAGAAATCACAGCGGTATTTTCCAAGGATGCAGTTCTCCATGGCTCCTTCGATAAGTTCGCCGAGTCGGGGAAAAGGAAAAGAGGCACTTCTCAGGTAGACGCGGCGTTCCTGGACGAGATCGAGGGCTTGCGCGATGCCCTGGCACGGAATCTGACCCTGCGGACCTAAACTCAGCGTCCGCGATCTCAATTTTGCCGTCCAGCGCACCATCAACCGGATCATCTTCCTCCGCATGTGCGAGGATCGCGGTATCGAGATCTACGGCCAGCTTCAAGCCCTGCTCAACGGCGAGAATACTTATAAGCGACTCCACTACCTCTATGGCATAGCGGACGATAAGTACAATTCCCGGGAAGAAATGGGGACAGATCTTGCAATCATACATTGTCGTAACGCAAGACCTGGCCCCGTTATTGTGGTGGCCCCGTTATTGTGTCGTGGGTATCAAGGTGCTTGACCACATTGTAATCGGCGATGGGCGGTACTTTTCCTTTTCGGATAGGGGACTGCTTTAATGTAAATCAGGATATACGAGTCTTTTCTTATCTGTGGTATATTTATACGGCTTTATGTCTAGGGAATGCCCTTGACGAGAAAATGGCAATGAGAGACCTTCATTCTGCTCTCAAGACAGACGTAATAGGACAGCACCAAGCCGGTGGTGTCAGTTACGTACTCGTGCGTCTGCAGCACAGCAAAACAGAGATTTCTCATAGTCTTCATGCATCCTCAATGAGTTTTTCGACTTCAGGGTTGCAAAGGCCCGGTATGTTATTGGGCTTGGGGTTCGAGCTGAGCAATTGCAGTTTTATTCCCGGTGGAAAGTGTTTTGCTCGTGAAGTAGCGGATGGCTTCGACCTTCCCACATTTGCTGAAGCATTCACCCGTTGTTTCAACGCCTTAAACGAGGCTGATAGACACTTCCAGCAGTGCGGTATTTATGTTGTTAGAGGTGAGGGTCCGCGTTTTATAGGGAAGACCGCTTCTAGCGACGGGCACACTTCGCCCAAGGTCCAGCATTTGAAGGACTCCGAGGACGAGGTTTTCAGGTATATCTTGACATGGATTGACGGCGGAAGGAGCAAAGGATGGACAATTCATTATCGACCACAGCATCCGCCTTTATCACCCGATCTGGAGTCGGCTTTTACATTCTTGGAAGGTTTTAGTAGCTTTCCCCAATGCCTGGAGTTTGGGTTCGAGCAATGCTACTGGCGTTTCCTAACATTCGAGGAACGGCCCGAAACATTTGAGAGGAGCAATTCTGGCTTTGCCCATAAAGCCTTTGATGCCCATGCCTCACACTTCGCTCCTGGACTGAAAAAATTGCTTGAAGCTCATGCGGAAATCATGCCGTATGGGATGAATGTCCTACCTTCCTCAAAGCGGGTCGTTCAGAAGACGACTATTCAAGAACCTCGACCTCCGCAAGTACAGAAAACCAGGGAATCGGCATACAAATATGACGTAGCGCTTTCGTTTGCGGGCTCTGAGCGGGTGTTGGCAGAAAAACTAGCAACCATTCTCCAAAAGAAAGAAATTAAAGTGTTCTACGACGGCTTTTACGCGGAACACCTTTGTGGTAAAGATCTTGCGGTGGAGTTCGACAGGATTTACCAAATTGAGTCCCGCTATTGTGTGATGTTCATTTCACGCGAATATGCTGACCGCTTGTGGACGATTCACGAACGGCGGAGTGCTCTCGCGAGGCTTTTGAAAGAGCGCGGGAAAGAGTACATTCTGCCCATCAAAGTTGAGGATATAAACCTCGACGGTTTGGCTCCAACCATAGGTTATCTCGCTCTAGCGGATTACCCAATCGAAGCAATTGCAGAAATTCTTTTTCAGAAACTTAAGGCAGTAAGCTAAAAACCCCTGCTACCCTCTGCCAGTGTGCCATCCTTCGGTCAGGGCTCAGCATCAGATAAGGATAAGGGGTCAGATAAAGGGTCCGCTCTTGGCTCAACTTCCAACCCTATGTGCGTAAAAACCATGAATAGGGTTCGGAAAAGGGAGTCTTTATTTGAGTCAGCCGCGAACAACCCAGAGCAGAAGACCCGCCTTCACCGCGAGATCGAAGCCACCGACCGGCAGATCGACCAACTCGTCTATGAACTTTATTGACGATCCGGTCAGACCCAACTTTTTGGCTGTTACTGGAGGTGTCCGCTTTACTCTATTGCGTAACGAGGATGTCTCCTTCTCCCACCTCTCGGAGGAATTCCTTATAGAGGATGTCGCTGAGGTATGTTCCTGAGGCAATAAGCTCGTCAAGAACCGGCTTGGCCTCCGGTATAACCCCATGGTCCTTCGCTTCTTTGATGATCTTTAGGCTTCCAAAGTGGTATATTCCCAGCCGAAGGGCTTCTGTTCTTGCCTCACGCTCGTCGACGAGCAGTGCCGCGCCGATCTCCTTTGCCAGCGCGAGAGCCTCCCTTTCTCCCAGGTTAAGTTTTCCTGAAAGTTGCTCCAAAACGGATCGATCCTTGACCGACCCGCGCTTGATCCATGCGCCCTGCTGGACCTCCTCCGCCCCCGGTTTTCCTCTCCCACGGACTACAATTTCTTGAACCACAGCGTCAGGAATGATCAACTCACCCACAACTTGCCGAAGGAGATCGAAGCGACCCACCCTGGCGAAGGAGAGGATGGGTCCCGCATCTGAAACAATTTTCACAGAAGCGCCCTCCCTCAGGAGCGGGGGAGGGATTTTTGAAGCTCGCTTTTGAGTTCCTCGGGGGTAAGATCGATCACCGGGATTCGGTACTTTGCCATCAGGTCGAAGAGCTCATCCCGGTCAAGACCGAGCAGCTCAGCCGCCTTCCCCTGGGATAGACGATGTTCTCTCAGAAGTTCCATGACGAGCGACTCCTTGACTTTCGTCTCTATTTCCTCCTCGCGAAGTTGGGTAAAGAGCTCATCAGGTAATTCGAAATCAAGCTTGACTCTTCTCGACATCTTTATTGCTCCTTTCTGCCCTAAGGGAGCGCATATCTTATCTCGAATCGTAGACCTCGGAGGTGAACCTGTCAAATAGTTTTTGTGACGGAAAAAAGGGGTCACCCTGGGCTGCTGAAAAATGCACTTGAGGACAAGGAATTTCGCTTTGGAAAGATGATTTCGGAGCATAGTTGAGTGCAAAGGATGAAAAGATGAGCGTGGAATTCACTATAAACTCGATTTTCAGCTCTTGC
>Ga0209212_1002303_pt1 | contig 27597 bp, 20 predicted proteins | sample RifGroC2_FD_183996 | JGI IMG/M metagenome (GOLD analysis project Ga0209212, IMG submission 183996) | Groundwater microbial communities from Rifle, Colorado, USA - Groundwater C2 (SPAdes) (version 2) | ecosystem: Environmental > Aquatic > Deep subsurface > Groundwater | place: Rifle, Colorado... | reverse complement strand
CCGGTATCCGTTGCCGCCAGGACAATGACCACATCCTGGCTGGTCGGATCAATGTGCCCGCCATGATTGTCTGTCGTTGCCGGCGCTGTTTTATCCAGCAAAACCGAAATAAAACGCGGGCTCTCCGCGCCGCCCACCTGATCGACCGAATAATATTCGACGATCCATTTGCCTCCCTGATCAATGGTGACCGCGTTGCCTGAATTATAAGGAACAAACGCCGGAGGGTTTGTCCCTTCGGCGTAAATCCGATAATAAGTCGCCTGAATGCCGCTGCCGGCATCGGTGGCCGTCAAATGAATTTGGGCATCCCGGTTGACCCAAACGTTATCAAAAGCGTAATCATCCGTCGTCACCGGAAGCGAGATATCCAGCGAAACATTAACAGTATCACTGCTTTGATGACCGGCTTCATCAAAGGCCTCGGCGGTGAGCGTCATCTGCTCTTGCGTCACCGGCACGGTGAGTACAAAATTTCCATCGGCAACCGCCGCCGGTTCTCCATTGACAAGCACATGTGATAAAAACACATCGCCGGCATTCCCCCGCACCTCAACGGTTTTACCGCTGACATCCGCGCCGTTTTGGGGGGAGATGATCTTGACCGTTGGAGGTGTCCGGTCAATCCGGACGGCGATATTCTGGCGCCTTTCTTCATTACCCGCGGCATCGGTGGAATAGTACTCGAGGGCATATTTGCCTTCCTTGCGGATATCAATCGGCCTTCTGTACTCGAGGAACGGCTCGTTTGCCTCCCGGTAATACGTGGTCTTCACGCCGCTTTCTTCGTCCGCGGCCGACAATGAGATCCGGACATTTCCCTCCGTCCAAACGCCGTCATAAACATAATCGTGGGCCGTCCGGGGAGGCAGGATATCCCTTAAAATCGTCCTGGAAACCGTACTTTCATTACCGGATGTATCCTGCGCCTTGAGAACGACCGGGAACGCATCCTCGGTCACGGATACGGTTTTTGTAAACTGTCCATCCACCACATCGACTTCTTCCCCATTTATGAAAAAAGCTTTAAGAAAGAGTTCCCTAACCTTTCCGCTAACGGCAACAGTATGGGCCGCGTAAGAATTCTCCGCCGGCGCCTCAAAGGCAAGTTGGGGCGGGGTTGAATCCACAATGTTGACGTCGGTGAACGCCGAGGCATTGTTGCCGGCATGATCCACGGCCCTGTAGAGAACCCGCGTTTTCCCCAGAGGATAACCTTCTTTCGATACATGTTCCGTGTCCAATGGGACCGTGCTGTCCAGATTATCCTTGATGGACGGATGAGAAAGTGTGACCGGGGTCAATACGCCGGTGGCCTCACGGGTGATCTCTGGATCGGCATCGATGACCGGCGGCGTCTTGTCGATCTTGACCGTCAGGGACTTCGTCGGTTCTCTGTTCCCCAGCCGGTCCCGCGCGTAATATTGAATTCTTTGGGCGCCCTCGTCATGGATCTCAACGGGCGATTGATAAACGGAAAAAGCCCCGCCGCCGACGCGGTAAGAAATGGCGTCAACACCGGCACCGGCGTCCGCCGCCCGAAGGGCGATCCTGGCATCTTCCTTTGACCAGATATCCGCCTTTTCGTAATCGCTCTCCGTCTCCGGCGGCGTCCGGTCAACGTCGACGGGGGCCGACAGGCCGGTGTGGTTTTCATGATCATCGACGGCTTCAACCACAGGCGTGTATTCCCCGTCCCCGGCACCGGCCGTGCTGGAGGGAAAGGCCTCGCTGTCTGAAGTTACCGATGCCCCGGCGTTGCTTTGGGTATCATCGACAACGACCACCGGCGGGACCTTCCTTGAATAAAAAACTGGTATATACGAAGCCGGCGGCGACACTTCCTTTTGAACGTCAGGCGAGGTATCTTCGCCTGGAATGATTTTGTCCTGCCCCTTGGCGGGCGCAAGGTTAAATCCCGCCCTGGAATCTTTCGCGACAACTTTCTTGGGCCCCTCAAAGGAGGGTGATTCCTTTGAGGAAATTCTTTCTTTCTTTTTCGGTCCCGGCGCGGGTTCGTCAGATTTTTGTCCCTGCACGAAAGCATTATCCGGGGGAGCCAAAAATTTCGTTCCGGTATCCACAGCGGGATCCTCACTCGCATGCGCAAGAACCGTGTCGTTCGCCGCCGCTTCGTCATCGGACGCGCCCACTCCCGGGCTTCCTTTGGCCCTCCCACCGTCATCCCGGGATTCCGGCGTAATCCAAACTGATCCGTCCACAACTAAAATATTTTGGGATATTTTCGCCAACGGTGCATTGAGCCGCTCTATAGAGGACTCAATTCTTTTTACGATTGCATCGAGGCGTTCGATCTCCTGGTTAATTTTATTTCTCTTCCAGAATAAGAACCAGGGAGAATCCCGCAGGCGCGCCATATCGTTCTGGAAGCTCTTTTTCCTGGCCTCCAGTGCCTCTATCCTCGCGTGCCGGTTTTTTCTGTAAACCGTCACTTCAATGGCAGGATTTTCTCCGTCTGCTTCCAGGATACAGGAAAACGTCCCGCGGCTGTCCTTATACTCCTGCAGGGGCAAGGCTTCCCCTTCTTGGAGCAAAACCGTTTCAACTTCCAGTGAATCCAGCGCGACAGGCTCTTGACCATTAAACAGCCGGACATTTAAATAAGCGGTTTCGCCTGTGGAATAGGAACCCTTGTCGGACTCAATCAGGATGCGATAGAAAGGGATTTCTTGCGAAGACACCGCCGCCGCCGCCGGCCTTGGACAAATTTCAACACCGAAAGCGGCAAGGGCTATTATAATAATATATAAAATAGAGCGTTTACGCATAAGGAGGCTTTCCGAATGAGATGGAGAGAGTATAACATGCGGGCCGACAAGAGCAATGCTTTGCGGGTGGCCGAGGGGAAACGCTTGCCCGGGTTACAATAAAATATCTATAATATATTGTATAATATCGAGTTACATAATTATATCCATGCATGCGTGTGGTATCAGATTGACAATTATTTTACCTCTTTTCCAAAATAATTTGCTGCTGAAATATTGCGGACAAAAATAAGGCAGAACAAACAAAAAAAGCGGGAAAAAATCCCGCTAAACTTGGGATATTTCCCGCTTTTGAGGCAGAAATTATGTCTTGGAGCTTATTTTTTCGCCAAAGCCGGTTGCTTGGCGGCAATATACTCGATCAAATCGACAACTTTATTGGAATAACCCCACTCATTGTCATACCATTGATTGGTTAGCTGGCCTTTCTTATCAATAACCAAATTACGATGTAAGCAATATCCTCCCAATAACTTATTGCTAATTAGGAGAATCCTCCTGATACTGAACTGTCGCATATATGCTGTAAAAAGTGTCGCATATATGTGGTGAATTTCTCTAAGAATTACTCAACTTTTTCTCCATTTTATCCAGCTTTGCGGCCAGTTCAGCGACCACCGGAAGCAACGACATATTACCATAGGAGGAAAGTTTGTCAATCAGGCTCCTGGTGAAGGGATCGGATTTCAACTTAACTTGTACAATATCGTCTTGTTCACATGTAGCAAGCGAATCATAAGGTGGCAGCAATGTTAATGTCATTGCCATTCTTCCCCTGACAACCCTCAGTATTTTAGTTTTTTCTAAAACATCTCGCCACCATTTTATAGTATTCGGACTCTCCTCCAAAGTTCTTTTAAGATCATCGTAGCTTGTCACCAACTTATTCGCTTTATTTGTTCTGAAAATGACGTACAAAAATAACGGCCAGGCCGTGCCAACCGCTTTTCTTGTTTCATACGAAAGCATCAGATTCCCTAAAATATCCCATCTGGTCATACCAAAGACCTCCCCTTCCTTATTTAAGCGGGCTCTATCTCTGGCAGATATTGTTTATGACCTTTTATCTAGCAATAACAGCTCCTTTGAACCTAAGGTAAATCTAGCCAGTTTCACCCATTTCCCGATTTAAAACACGTGAATCACATAAGTGACTGAGTATAAAAAAATTATACACCTTAGCGTGGCTAGGTGTCAACGCCGCAAACACCATGCAATACTAAGGTGTTATGAAACCGGATATAAAATTAAAAATCGGAATGCGGATTAAAGAACTGCGGGATAAGAGAAAAATGACGCAGGAAGAACTGGCTGCCTCCGCGGAAATAGACTACAAATACCTGCAGAAAATAGAAGGTAAAACCCCACCAAACCTCAAAGTCGAAACCATCGAAAAACTCGCCAGAGCGCTCGGGACGAGTCCTGATAAATTATTGATCTCTTAAATCATATTTAAAATTGGCCCGCCTAACTCCTTTGTTTTATCATTAATTATTTTTAGTTCGGAACATGAATCCTTTAAGCTCACAACAAAAGAAATATTAAATAACACAAAGGGAAGAAATAGATTTCCCCAAAAACTTTTAAATTGATGTAAACCATCCTTATCCCCGACCTGATACTTTTCTCCCATTAAAATTTCTCTCGCTGAAAGATTCCGAATAACGAAATGACGAACACAGTCAAACTCACAACTCATTACATATTCTTTTCCTTTTAGAAAGCACAAATACTCAAAAGCAATCTTATGAAGCGCTCTTTTAACAGATTTGTTCATGTCAAACTTTTGCTTAAAGTTGATTTTAGCAGCGATACCATCTATGTCTTGCCAAATTATATTATTAATAACGCCTTGGTTTTGAGACAAAGATTTGAGACGTATTCCTTCTTTTATTTGAACGGGTTTCCCTTTGATATTTAGATGAATTTGAAGATCTCCTGCTTTATTTTCCGCAAAGATATTACTGCTTTTAAACGTTGCCGGATTCCCCTTTTTGTTAGCGAGAATATACCACGGGACTAATAAACCAAAGAATCTTTTTAATGCATTATCTAGTTGAGACAAAGTTTCATTATTACATTTGCTACAAACTGAGCCCCTCGGCAAATAAAAATTATCTGGGCAGCCCATACTTTCAGGAATTATATGCTCAATACTTGTATTCTCGGAAGAATCATTCTTGCAAAATATGCATATTTGATGAATTTTCATTTAATTGCTACCTTAGTTTGTTCAAAAAGCTCTAAGCATTTACGAGAAAGACTTTTATTATAATACATTTGTTGATTATATTTGGAACAAGCAATGTAATTCTTGAGAGATGCTAGTCTATCGGGACAAGCTTTTGAATAATCTGATAATAATTCCTGAAATTCAAAATGCTTAACTGACAGCTCTAAATTTTCCAGATCTTCGATAGTCATTACAATTAAGGGATGTATCATCAGGTTGTTTTTAATTAATTCGCCTGTATCGATTTTTCGATCCGGCTTAAGTAACTTCTCAAACTCTGAAGCCAGGAAATTCCCATAAACAGGCGCTGTGAGAAAAGTATCATAAATTAACAAAACTGGATACACTATATCGAGTTGACTAAAATCTTTATTTTTTGTCTGAAATTGATAAGAAGAAATGTTATCTACTATCCTTGCAAGCTGGCCAACTCCTTTGACCTTTTGACTACCCTGACTATCTTGTTCCACTACACCATATTTTTCTCTCAAATGCTGAAGATACTTTTGATAATCGTCATTTAATATTTTATCTTCACGAATCCAAACTGCTTTTATTTCAAATATTACCAATCCCCGATCTTTATTAAGGCAAGAATCAATCTCTAAATCTCTATTATTCAAGCCATCTTTCTTCAAATTACAAAATAACTGCTTATTTCCGCCAACATCGGGAAACATTCTTTTAAGAATATCGCATGTATAATTTTCGAACGCTTTACCGAAGGCGCTGAAGACCTTATTTGCTTGGCTTGATGTTTTACCTTTAGTTAAAATGAATAAGGGGCCGATGCTTGCTTTTTCGTTATAAAATATCGGATCTAAAATAATTGCTCGATCATCCCCGGAACGCAAGATCGGTTTTTCTCTCAAAGGCAAATAATCATAACGGGCCGATTGATCTCGGTTTTCCAGTTTATCCGGACTCTCCCACAATGCATTTCTAAATTCATCTATGGACTGGGATTCAAAACTAACATATTTCTGGAAAATATCTTTCAAGGGTGTTGCCTCAGCAAAAGTTTTAGGATTAAAAATACCCGTATTGCCACTTTTCGGATTGACAAAGTGGGTTGCAATAATCAAAAGACACTTAAAATAATCCTCAATAGATAAACCAACCGTAGAATAAAACTCGCTGTCAAACGAACTGTATTGAATTCTAAAATAATCTATAAAAATCGTCCACCCTCTCCCAAACGGTCTTGTTAATTCTGGACATAACTCAGTTCCCTCAAGAGCTTTTCGAATAGCTCCTAAGGATCTGTCCCTTGCAATTTCAAGCCCCCCATTCAAAGAAAATCTACTACCGAACACCCATTTTGCCCAAAGATCGCTTGCAATTAATAAAGCCTGAACAAATTTTCTTCTCGTATTTAAATCTTCAAAAGTTTTACCATCATCGGGGTGATTACGACAATATAACAATCCCCACCGTATTAACTCAAGAAGTTGTCCTCGGAAAAAGACTGTAACTCTATTTGCGCTACCATGAGCTAAAGCGAATTTATTAACCGTCCTAATCTCATCTTTTGTCAAAAATAAGTCGATGGCAGCCTGCTGCCTTGAGATATGCTCTTTCTCTAAGGAATTCGTAACAATCAAATTTAATCTTGCACACCAAAATAGAACATCAGTAAGGCTTAAGTCATTTAGCAAGGCTTTGAAAGTATCAAAATCACTACACACATCTGGGAATATTTCTGATACGGGAATAAAAACACCGGTTTGATTAAAATTCATATTTTAGGCAACGTCCATAAATTGGTGGTTAAGCTGCGATTTATAAAATTACAATGTAATCAATTCAGCCATATCCTTTATGTTTCCAATATTTAGAAATAGATAATCGATTTTCTCCTTAAAGTTTGGATTCGGAGGAAGCCACGCTAAACGATATTCAAACTGATATGCATATTTTAAATTCTTTGTAAAAAAAGGAATATGCTCTTCTTCTTGAGGATTGAAAGGATCTAAGTATATAACAGGCATTTTAAACATTTTCCAGCCGGGGAGGACTTGAGAAGCGGTAGATTCAATACGCCTCACAAAATCTCCAAGCTCATTAATAATTATGCAAGAGTCCGCTTTATCAAAATCTTCAAATAGCCTGTGATCATAAATCATCGATAAACAAAAAACATAATAGTCTGTCTTACATTCACTGTAGTACGTTATATTGCTTGTTGGTATTAACGGCCCTTTTTCTTCGCCCGTCTTACTGTCTATAACTGACATTTTTACCTCTTTGGGTAATCCATAAGTTATCAATGTCAGTTCGTCATCCTGAATTGCATAGTTCAATGATGGATCTTTATAAGAGGAAGCCGGGGCAATTCGTATAATCCCCTCCTCGAAAACTTTTTTCAAATTCTCAAGCTTTCCGTATTTAACTAAATACTTACCCTTTACGATATCTTTTCCTTTTATTGCTACTGCACTTTTGGGTTGCTCTGGATAAGTAAATTTAGGTAAATTTATACCTTTAAGAACATTGTCGGGGAAATTGCGACCTCGTAAAAGATATTCTTCACGGATGTGAGTTAATTTCATCATCCAATATCCACCTCCCTCTGAAGGCGACCGAGGGGCAGCCTGTCCTTTTTCTGTCAATACAATCGAATTATTAACTACATCCCTCAACCGCTGTCCCAGATCTTCTTCACTAACATGCTGAAGATATCTGCGCGTGTAATATTGTTCACGCCAAACATCAACTCTTTTTTTACCCTTATTTTGCATTTTCTTTCACAGAATTATTGGAAAAGGTCGCGTTAATTGATTTGGGCCCCTTCGTGTCTCCATCGATTTTTTCAAATAGTGGCCACGGTTTACCAGAATCAAAAGCTGGATGCCTCGGTTCATTATCGGGACGCCCATACTCTAAGCGCCACGCCTCTATTTGCCCTAGGAGTATCAAAGATGAACGTTCCCGATGCTTATCTTTTAAAGCCATCTCAAAAAGATGGCGCCGGATATCGTTTGCAATAATAGGTTCAATTGTATATGCATACCCTCCGCCATATGGTTGTCTTCCCAAAAAGGCATTCTCTAAACCCCGAGATAACTCATAGGGAATTGAAGGTTTCAATTCATCATGAATCAAGCTAAGACCCACAATCAAAGCCTCTGATGTCCCTATTCGAGAAATGATGTCCGCAAGTAAGCTGCGCTTTGATGGCTCCGTTTTGCAAAGTTCATATAGCCGGTCTTTTATTTTACTATCCTCACGAGCGATATCTGAGATATAACCCGCGACACGTTCACGATCATGATATTCAAAGTTCTGCTGGCCTTTAAAAGGCTCGACGTTGGGATCAATAAAACTCAGCAAAATCTGCTTTGATTTGGAAGTATTAAGTGCCGCAATAGCATCAATCCATTCAATCTTTATTTGATCTAATGCTTGTCCATACCTAGCAGGGAGTCCCAATAAAAGATCGAGTGCTTCATCACAGCGACTATTACCGAGAGCATCAAGTATTTCCCTCAATTCGTAAATGGGAATTTGCACCGTAGCTATAATCTCTTTAATGCGTGCTATTCCTGCCGAAGGAGGATCAATAAAAGGCATCAGACAAAAATATCGTTGTAAAAGAAAACGATTTTGTTGATCGTAAAATGCCCCCGGTTGTGTAATTTGCTCGATAATAGGATTCAGTACTTTTAATGCCGCGTCCGCTTTTATAATTACACCATTGAATAGTAATGCTTCAAGTGCTTCTGCTCTGACGTAACCATCCCACCGACCGGGTAGAGCCATTATCTCCATAACAAGATCAACGGAGTCCCGACCATCAAGGATAGATATGATGCATGCGAGTGTTTTCAATCGTCCAATGAAGGAATCCGGCTTATCACTTTGGGATTGTTGCTCTCTAATCGCGGCAATTCTCTGCTTAATGGCATTTACATAACGACGACGTCGGTCCTCCCAAAAATAAGTTTCTTGTTGACCAGAGCGAGCTTTCCACAAGTCTTGATAGTTTCTTCTCTTAAATCCATTCTGAACTGCTGAGCCATTCATTCTTGCTAATCGAACCAAAACTTTAGCGGCTTCATCCTCATATTCCGGATCACATAAAACCCGTAGAAGGACATCCTCTGCGCCTTTAGAATCCAGACACTCTACCGCCCGTACGTGCCAATTGGAATAAGACATCGCCGCGCCGTTGCCCATGGGCCCCCGATCCCCCTTACGTCTAGCCTCCAACCCCCTCCTCTTGCGATCAATATCACCTTGAATAAGTTTATCCAAATCAGCCATATCTTCAGGATAACCGACCCTGGCCAAAGCTGTCGCAAGCTCACTCTTTAAAGAGCCACTAAAATCATCCTGACTTAATACAGACGAAATTCCTTTTCTTAAATAAGCCCTCAAACCCTGCCGTAAATTATCTGTTAATTGATTCTTCATATCAGACCCGGTATCTCCAATCTTTCCTAAAAGCTCAATAGCAGTCTGATGTTCAACCGGATTAAACTCAGATGACAAACGGCCCAGCAAACCGGATACAGCCACATTTGAAGGCATTGCTCGAAATAAATCTTGCAACTGTCTTATGATCGCCCAATGTGTCTCAGTGGTATTTTGGGTAGAATGGAGTGTCTCAATTTGAAGCGCGCATAGCCGCGAAAATACATCTCCTGCAAGATCTGCATTAGCAATTGCAACCAGAACAGATGCTATGGAGGAACTGTTCCTATGGTCGAGGGCTTCGGTGCATATTTTTTTAAGTAAATCTTGTCTAAAATCTTGAGAGAGACTTGAGATGAATGTTGTCCAACGGTCGCTCCATAATAATCCTTTGACAATACGCTCCGCTATCCAGTGGCTAACCCAATCTACATCATTCTTTTGTACAAGTTCAATTGCTGACTTTATTAACAACTCTTCCCCGTCACTTATTTTTTCAAACCGCCATCCAGTTAATTCCTCTTTCACACCTTCAATTGTGTACTCTCCTCCGATTTCTGCTATAGCTAGCCGAATTCTAAGCCGATCTTTTGGATCTTCTATCTGCTGTAGAAGCATACTGTAGACGGCAATCACTCGTGGTCTCACTTCATCCGGAATCTCATGCAACGCCCGTCCCCGCAATACTTCCTTGAAGGTCTCATCATCATAAGAAGTTAGAATACGGACAAGTGTATCAACTGCGCCAATCCACTCAAGTGCGCCTAAAGCCGCAATACGTACTTTAGAATTTGAGTTTGCACAGGCAAATTCCCCTGCAACAACGGCCATATACGGTTCACGAACTATTTCTCCGATAAAATCGGCTTGGTGCTCGTCTTTCCAAGTTTTAACGATCTGCTTCCAGTTCTCTCCTAAACTGGACACATGGAATTCTCTAAATGAACGATATGCTCTGAGGCGTACTTGCTGATCGGCGCTTGTTAAAAGCGGCAATAGAATGTCTTTAAAATCTTCTGAGCCACTGGCAATCATTCCAGCCAATGCGCAGCGTTTATGAGAATCGATACCCATCTGATACCACGCCCGTAAACACTCTCCTAAATTATTTCGCACTTCCATCCAAACAGCATTTCCACACAATCGGGCCAGCTCTGCGGCAAAAACTGGGCCTACCTCTAGCGCAAATTCAACCAACATCTTCCCGCCTTTTATCAACTCTTTAGCATCGGCCGATTCATTCTTCAAATCACCAACTTCTTCAGCAACCATTCGAAGTGGTTCTTCCCAAGAGGGCTTATTAACATACTCTCGTATAAAATTCCGATTACTATCCTGATCATTTTTCTCAACAAGTTCCAAGAGAAGTTTCCTTAAAACCGTGGCAACATACCACTCCTGCAACTGTTGGTGCTGAAATTTGAATGCCACTGAAGGATACTCCAAGCGTTCTAATACGTGATGCGCACAAAGCACGCTTAAAATCTCCGCTGGCTCGGATAGATTTACAATTTGTCCCTCCGCCTGTAATTTACGACTCAATAAATTAACAACTCTCCGAGCGTCCATTTCTTCCATCGTTACAGTACCGATTTTCGTCATTTGAACAGCGAGGTCAGCTAAATAGTCTCGACTCTTACCCAAGAGTGGTGAACGTGCCAAGTGATCTCGGTGCTCATCAGATTCTTCAGCCAACCGTATCACAGCATCTAAAATGCCTGTCTTTGTTTTTGGAATGGCTAATCCCGATAAAAAAATATTCACTACTTCAGCAAGAATTAATGGGGTTCTAGTCAGGTCGTCTAAAACGCGATCATTCTCTAATTGCGGAATGAGTTCTCGCGCACGGCTTGCCAACGCCTGATTAAGATATTCCACTCGCTGTCGCCGATTCAAAGAAAGCAACTGAATTCTAGAGGAACCCGGCAATGGAGGTTTGATGTGGTGTGTTCGAGTTGCAACAATAATACCGGCTTTGGGGAAATTGCGTTCTAAATCAGAAAGTGTTCGCACCGCCTCATCAGAATAGGTATCCGAAACCTCATTCCATCCATTCAATAGGAACACACAAGGCAGTACGTTATACATTTGCGCGAGGGCCCTAGCGTCTATTCTACGAGATAGAAACTGAGGCATCTTGGAAATAAATTCTAAAATATCGTTGTTTGATTTCACCCATGTTGGAAAATCAATTAGAAAAGACAATCGATCCATGCGCTCAGCGAGTTGAATAAGCGTCGTGGTTTTTCCTCGTCCAGCAGGTGCTTCCAATATAATTCGGCGGCCCTCTTGAAGCAATTGAGACAAACTTGTAAGACTTGAAAATTCTCCGATCTGACGTCCGTCTTTATCAAGGCTAATCGACTGCAGTTCTATCTTTGGTCTTCCGGCTAAACGTGGATGTGCTAGCCATGCCGCTAATACCTCATCCGTTGCCTCTCGAGTTTTTGTAATTAACTCCTGTAGCGTTGGTTCAACTGAAACCTGAATATTAAGATGCGACTGACAGAGCGAAATATTGGTGGGTATCATCAAATCTGTGATGATATCTTCTCTCGGAACAGTAATGAGTTTAATACCATAGGCATTTTGAATCTCATCTGCCCACTTTTTCTCGACATCTTTAGTCACTTTCTTAGGCGTGGCAAACAAAAGGACACTCACATCCTTGATATGATTCTTAAACTTTTCAATATCTCCTTTTATCTTTTCAAGAGTTGTAGTTAGCGAACAAGCTAAGGCTTTTCCGACACCGTCACTAGCAAGATGTGCGGGCACGTAAGCGTCTAAACCCAAATCATTATGTCGTTCGGAAGCTATAAATTCAGGCCATTTTAGCTTTACAAGAACTACAGCAAGCCCCTGGAATCTCATTCCTTCCTCGTTAGAGATCATCTCATCAAGAGCTTTCTCAATATCAGTTCTACATATCGTCATTCTTTCTATTCCAAAAGGTATTTAAAACTTCCGAATAAAGTTTATGAGAATAAAAAACCTCCATCAGCAGATTTGCTAACGAAGGTCTTGTTTATTTTTTGTGGAGGACTTCTCCCCTTCGAACACACCACTGAGAATGATATATAGATGGTTTTTTCTATCAACAAAATTCCATCTTTAACAGAATCATTTCTTGCATCAAATCATAATAATTTATTTTACAATTAACTGAGCTACGGGAATCTCAAAAGCACCAGCAATTTTCTCTAAAGTCTCGAGATTAGGATAATGCTTACCACTTTCTATTCTCGAAATATTTGCCCTTTTAATACTTGTTCTTAATTCGAGGTCATCCTGAGTCATATTTTTTTGCTTACGCAAAGTATATATTCTATTTCCGATTTCTTCTGGTGAAATCTTATGCCCCTGTTGTATTTTACTAATATGATACTCATAACTTTCATCACACATATGCCGCACGAAATCCCAAACTAGCTCATACTCTTTACCTGATTTTAGTTTAACTTCAATAAAATACCCCTTTTTATCAATCTTCGCACTTACAACTTCTGATCCATCATCTTCAGAAATATTCTTTCTACTTAAAAAAAATGTTTCCATGTTTTTAAATGTGCACACAAAAACATTTTCTTTCTTTAAATATTCAACCCTTGCAAATTTTTTGTCCATATCAACATCTAACAATTTTATAAAGTTCTCCAACATACTTAATACCTGTTTTTCATTAGAAGAAGATTCAATACAATCATATATAGGAAGATTTCTGAGTACTTCAATTTTATCCTTTAGAGCTTCCATCTTTGTTAACAAAATAATCGGGATTTCATCATTTCTTTGGTTAAGATAAAACATAAATCTTTCAAAATCTTCATTAGGTAATTTTAAATCCAATAAGATAAGTTCATTCATTTTATTTCTAACTGTTGAAATAGTATTTAATCTAGAAATAACATCAATAAGTTTAAACTGCAATTTAGCATGAGATATGGCTCTCTTAATATCAATTCCTACTTTGCTGTCTTTTGTGGCAAGAAGAATGTCATATGTCATTTAGATCACCCCTTTTTTTCGATATAGTATCCGGCATCTATCAATGCCTTTTTGAGCTTCCCTGTGACCGGGAGACCAGTTTCCATCATTACTTGCGCTTCTATGTTAAATCTGCCCACAAAGCCACGATCATTGTAAATATGCACATGATACGGCGGGTGGTCAGGTTTATGGTGCTTTATTATGTATCCGCCAAATCTATGCCTAACCATTGAACGGTCCCAATTTTGTTTTTAATATTATCTAACAATAATAGTGTATCACATTTGATACATTTTGCAAGGGCAAAATTAATAAATTAAAGTTGTTGTACCAAGCAATTTTCAACACGAACATTAAACTTTTAATCGCCCCATAAACGCCTCAATCGCCCCACAAACCCTTTGTTATCAAGTGCTTCTCTTCATATTTACAGGAATAATCTCAATTATTTTACTATCAAAAAAGGCCAGCCGCATTTCTGCAACTGGCCTTTTTATTACCGATAGAATCCTATCGTTTTGCTTTTTATCAATGTTGCTTTTTGAACATTACTTCGATCAAAAACGACTATGATTTGTCGTAACCCCTACTTAACACTATCGATATATTGAATAAGATCGACAGTTTTATTCGAATAACCCCACTCATTGTCATACCACGAAACCACTTTAACAAAGGTATCATTAAGCGCGATGCCGGCGTCCGCGTCAAATATCGAGGTGCGTTTGTCGCCGTTAAAATCCGATGAGACAACCTGGTCTTCCGTGTAGCCGAGGATTCCCTTCAACGGCCCCTCGGAAGCCTGCTTCATCGCCTGTTTGATCTCATCCCACTTGGCGGGTTTCGCCAGCTTGCAGGTCAGATCAACGACAGAAACGTTGGCGGTCGGCACGCGAAAGGCCATGCCGGTCAATTTTCCGTTTAACGCCGGAATGACTTTCCCCACCGCTTTGGCAGCGCCCGTGGAAGAAGGAATAATATTCTGGTAAGCCCCGCGGCCGCCGCGCCAATCCTTCTTGGACGGCCCGTCGACGGTCTTTTGCGTTGCCGTAACGGCGTGGCAGGTCGTCATCAACCCTTCCACAATCCCCCACTTGTCGTTAAGGACCTTGGCAACCGGCGCCAGACAGTTGGTCGTGCAGGACGCGTTGGAAATGACATCCATCTCCGGCTTGTAAGAATCCTGGTTGACACCCATGACGAACATCGGGGCATCGGCCGACGGAGCGGAAATGATGACCTTCCTGGCCCCGGCCGTTAAATGTCCTTTGGCGGTATCGATCGTGGTGAATAACCCGGTCGATTCGACGACATAATCGGCGCCGACCTCGTTCCATTTCAGATTTGCCGGGTCTTTTTCCGCCGTCACGCGGATCTTTTTGCCGTTGACGATGAGGGTATTGCCTTCGACGTTGATCGTGCCCTTGAATTCACCGTGGGTCGAATCGTATTTGAGCATGTAGGCGAGATAATCCGCCTCAAAAAGGTCGTTGATGCCGACGATCTGCGCCTGGGGATGTTCCATCGCCGCGCGAAAGACCAGCCGTCCGATGCGTCCAAACCCGTTAATTCCTATCTTAACCATTGCTTACCTCCACGTTTATATTGTAAAAATATAACCTGAGAATTATTTCGTCTTCGAATAGATTTTATACAATATCCTTTGAGGTTTAAAATGTCAAGAAACTTTTAAATCAGTGACAGGGACTAATTTTAAATTAGTCCCTGTCACTGATTTAACCATTAGCGACGGGCGATGACTGCGGCTTCCCTTAAATACCGGGCGGCGTGGTCGGGGTCGGTGGGCACGCTGAAAAAACCGGTCCCGCGCTCCAGGCCGACGGTTCGCATCAGCTTGGGGACGATCTCGATGTGCCAGTGGAAATGTTCCTGCGGCCCGTCATTGACCGGCGCGACATGGATGTAGAGATTATAGGAAGGGTCCCAGAGGCATCCTTTAATCTTCGCCAGCGTCTCGCGCAGGATATTGCCCAAGGCGTATTTTTCCCCGTCGTTCATCGTGTCAAACCGGCAAGTGTGTTCCCGCGGGATAATGCAGCATTCAAAAGGATACCCCGACGCGAACGGACAAAAGGCCAGGAATTGCGCGTTGTCCGTGATAACGCGCGTACCGGCGCGGTATTCCTGGGCGATCATATCGCAACAAACACAACGTTGATACCGGTCGTAATAGGCCTGGGTCCCCTCCAGTTCCTGCGCGACATATTGGGGGACCATAGGGAGCGCGATGATCTGACTGTGCGGATGCTCGACCGTCGTGCCGGCCGATTCGCCGTAATTCTTGAAGATCAGAATATACTTGAACCTCCGGTCTTTGGTCAAGTCGTTAAGCCGGCTTTGGTATTTATCGATCACGTGAAACATCTCGTCATCGTTAAGATCGGCGAGGTTGCGTTCATGCGCCGGCGTTTCGATGAAGACCTCGTGCGCGCCGATGCCGTTGGAAAGCGTGTACATTCCGTCGTGACGCAGGTCCAGATCCCCCTCGATCCGCAAGGCGGGAAACTTGTTGGGGATGATCCGCACCTGCCAGCCCGGAGAATTGGGGCGGGAGCCCGGCGGGCTCCTTCGGACCGCCTCGATCTCCGGCGGCGTAAAGAATTCCCGGCCCGGACAAAATTGACAGGTCGCCTTGGCGAGGATCGAATGGTCTTCCCGCTCGTATTTTTCCGGCCCCCAGGAGTCTTCCACGTGGACGATAACCCATTGGCCGCTTAAAGGATTGTGTCTTAATTCCGCCATAATTTATTCCTCTTTATATCTCCTTGTCCCGCAGATATTCCGCCATTTCCTCGGGAGGGATGGCGCAGATGTAAAACCCGCTCCCTTTTTCAAACCCGGCCATGCGGGTCAGCCGCGGGATCAGCTCCACGTGCCAATGATAATCCACGTCGATCGTCCGCCATTTGCCGCGCGCGACGTCTTGACGACGAAACGGCGCCGTCTGGATGCCCCAGTTGTACGCGGTATCATCAAGGCCATTTTTGATCTTCTGCAGGACTATTTTGAATATTCTCGCCAGACCCTCCTCATGGCCGCGGATGCCCTGGGCGAAATCCGCGTGATGTTTCTTGGGGATGACCCATGTTTCAAAAAGGAACCGCGCCGCGAAGGGAATGACCGCTAAAAAATCGTCGGTTTCAACGACAATCCGCTTTTTGTCCTTGATCTCCCGCTCGATGAGATCGCAATACACGCAGCGCCTGTGATCCCTGAAATATTTCTGGGCGCCGGAGAGCTTTTCGGAGATCTCCAGCGACGCCACGGGCATGGCCATGACATGAGAACAGGCGTGGTGGGCGAACTGGGACAATCCGTAATTCTTGTAGATCAACGCGTGCGTCAGGCGGGTGTTCTGCTCTATCTCGTTGAACCGGGCGACGTAAGTTTGCACGATTTCCCTGATCCTTCCGACCGGCAGATCAGCCATATTGGACACGTGATCGGGCGTCTCAATGACCGTCTCGTGGATGCCGACGTCCTTGATCACTTCGTAAAGGCCGTTTTGCCCGTCAGGGATGGATGTTTGTTGTCCCGACGTCGCGGAAGGTTGCCGGGAACGCACCACGCAGATATCCCCCAGAGTGTACACCGGGTTCTCGGGCTTGACGCACAGATCGCACGCCTGATCATCGTCGCGCCGGCGCCGGTTGATCGGATCGATAAAATTCCCGGGCCGGCGCGCCCTTTCAACGGAAATAATGACCCAACGGCCGATCACAGGATCTTGTCGGAATTCTGGCATAGCTCTGATTCCATCTGAAGTAAAGATACAAGAAACAAGAGGTAAAAATTTTTCTTGCTTCTTGTTTCTTTGATTCTCTGCTTCTACTTGTCGAATCTAAATCCAACTCCCAACCGGTGACCCATCATGAACTGATACGCGCTCATCGGCCTGGAGGCTTCCAGATGCACCGCCTTGACCAAAAGCCCCTGGTCGGCGGTGGCGACGGTAAAACCTTTCTTGTCCACCGTGGCCACCTCTCCGGGCGAATACGCAAGGAAATTGCCCGGGACTACTTCGGTTTCCAGTATCTTCAAAAGCTTCCCCTGATAATACGTATAGGCCGTCGGCCAAGGCAACAATCCGCGCGCCAGGTTATTAACGGCCCGCGCCGGTTTGCCCCACTGGATATGTCCCAGTTCTTTCGTTAATTTGGGCGCCGGCGTCGCTTTTTGATCGTCCTGGACGGTAAAAGTATAGGTTCCCTTTTCAAGGGAGTCAATCGTCTTTAAAAGAAGCTCCGGTCCCGTTTCCATCATGCGCGCGCGCACGCTCGCGGCCGTATCGGCCTTGAGGATCTTCAATCTTTTTTGGGTAACAATATCGCCCGCGTCCATTTTCGCCGTGACCCGCATGATCGAAATACCCGTTTCACGTTCCCCGTTGATGACCGCCCAGTTGATCGGCGCCGCGCCACGATATTGAGGAAGCAAGGAACTATGGACGTTGACCGCGAACGTCCGCGGGATGGCCAGCACTTCAGCGGGAAGGAGCCGTCCGTAGGCAATGACCACGAACAGATCGGGTTCCAATACCCGCAGTCCTTTCAAGAAATTCTGTTCCTTCAAATCCGAAGGCTGAAAAACAGGAACGCCTTTACGCAAAGCCGTTTCTTTGACGGGAGAAGCGGATACCTCCATGCCGCGTCCCCTGGCTTTATCCGGCTGCGTCACGCAGGCGCAGACCTTGTGTTCCGAGCCGAACAAGGCCTCGAGATGAACCGCGGCGAAATCGTCACTGCCGAAAAATATAATATTCATAATGAGAAATAGAGAAGCAAGAGGCAAGAAGCAGAGAAAAAATCATCGTCTTTGCTTCTTGTTTCTTGCTTCTTTGCTTCATTTACGGATCAACGTTGATGGTTACAATCATGTTTCTTTTTTTCGCGAAATCTTTTAGGGCTTTCTTAATAAACGCCAGTATACGCTTGACCGAAGGGCCTTTCAACAGGATTGTAAAACGATACTTGTCCCGCAGTTTAGGGTTCACGTCGGGATGAGGATCGGATATTTCCACTTTGGGACTATGGTCCTTCTCCAGCCGCGCGAAGAGCTCTTTGGCCTGTTCGAAGACGAAGTCTTCGTTGACCCCGCGCAGGCCGATGGAGACCAGATGCCGGTACGGAGGGAACCCCAGCTCTTTGCGAAGGCTCAATTCCTTTTTATAAAATCCGTCAAGATCGTTCTCGCGCACGGATTGTAAAGCGTAATTATCCATCATGCGCGTTTGCACGAGTAATTTTTGCGAAGCCATCTGGCGCAGCCGCACCAAAAGGGCAAAGGCGTGATGGCCACAGCGGAAATCCAGATGATGAAGCTCCGCGTCAAAATTGATGACCGCGACCAGGGAAGTGTCCAGCGCCTCCCGCTCTCTTAAAACAGCTTTGGTCGTAATAACGATGTCGGCCTGACGCGGGAAATTTTTACTGTTGGTGTCAAAGCGCCCCACGCGGGCCTGCGGGTACAGCCGCGCCACTTCGCTCTCCAGCTTCTCGGTGCCCGTCCCGCTGGAGCGCAAATACCCGCCGCGGCATTGCGGACAAATTTTGGGCAGTTCCGTTTTGAAGTTGCAATGCCGGCAAACCATGACCTTCCGGGAATACAAGTACGTCAAATTGACGTTACAGCGTTCACATTTGACCGTAAAGCCGCACTGCTGGCAATGCGTGCGCGTCGTAAATCCCTTGCGGTTCATCAACAAAACCACCTTGCCCTGCTGGGCCAGCGTGTCGCGGATGGCGTTCTGTAAAGGGAAAGAAAGGATCGAGGTCCTTTGCGGATTATAGTTTGTCATGTCGACGATCTGGATGGCGCTTGAACGTTCGGCCTCGCAGGTGATCTTCTGCCATTTTTCCTTCCGGGTCTGTTCCTTCAGGAAGTGGAACCACGTCTCGGCGCTGGGGGCGGAACTGACGTATAAAACGGAACACTGTTCCACGCCGGCGCGTATCCGCGCGAGCGTGCGCGCGTCGTAATGGGGTGTCTGCTCCTGCTTATACGCCGGATTTTCTTCTTCATAAATGATGATGAGCCCCAAATCTGCCGCCGGGGCGAAGATCGCCGAGCGCGTGCCGACAATGGCACGGGCCTTTCCCTCTCTGACCGCGAGCCAGCTTTCCAGTTCTTTCGAGGCGGAGGCCTTTTTGTCGAGGACCACGATCGGAACAGAAACAGCTTTCGCCAAATGAGCAACGACGAAGTCGACCATCGCCGCTTCAGGGACCAGAAAGACCACGCTGCGGTTGGCGTCCAATGTTTTGTGGATCATGTCCAAAATCAGCGGCCAGCGTTTATCAAGACTTTTGTCATGCAACAAAATGGCGGCGGGCGGACTTTCCGGCTTAACGCCGGATACCGGCGGCGTCCATTCCAAAGGCCTGGTCGTTCGCAACGCCGGCGGCAACCACGTCTCGATGGCCTCGCCCCAGGAACACGCGTAACAGGCGCTTAATTCTTTGGTGAGGGTCAATGCTTTTTCATCAAGAACCGGAAGATTGTCGAGGCAGGATAAAACGGGATTTAACCGTTTGAAAAAACTTTTCGCTTTGAACCCGACGATAGTACCAAGCCGTTGCCGCCGGTTAAAAAGGACACATACACGCTGCCCGACGGCAACTTTATCCATCAGCGCCGGCGGCACCGAATAATCAAAAGGGCCTTCCACGGGAAGGCCGACGACAACCTGGGCTATTTTAAGTGGCATAACAAAGCTCTAAAACGTCAAAGGGTTATGGTAACGAAGCCCGTTTCGTAATACGGCAACGGTTATGTTAAAAAGGCGTTACCATAAGACGTCACCGACACGGGCATCCTTACCTTAACCCATGGACCTTAAGAAATTTATCCAATCAATGCAATGATATCCCGCACCGCCGCCGGCCGTGCCAGCCGCTGGGTCTGTTTGAGCGCCGTCAAATGCGCGTCGCGGAAAGATTTTAATTTTCGTAACTCTCCGGCAATGCCCGGCACGTTCGCCGGCATGCATCCGATGCCGTATTCACGCAAGACCCGCACGTTACCGGTCTCCTGCCCGGGGATAGGATGAAAAAAAATCATCGGCAAATGGCTGACCAAGGCCTCGGCGATCGATAAGCCGCCGGGCTTGGTCACCATGCAGTCGGAGGCGGCCATCAGTTCGTGCATATTGTCGACCAATCCGAGAATTTCTGCCCCGCGATAATTGCGCCCTCTTAACCGCTCGAAAAGACGCCGGTTATGCCCGCAGACGACCAGCGTCTGAAAGTCGTCTTCCCGCTCCAGGATCTGCAGGATCTCCTCGATGGGACCGATCCCGAATGACCCCGTGGCAATAAGGACGGTGAATACGTTCTCCTTGAGGCCCAATTTCTTTTTTAGTTCTCCGCGGTCCGCGGGGTGGAGGAACTGCTCATTGACCGGGATCCCGGTGACACGGATCTTTCCCCCGGCAATGCCAAGCTGCTGAAGTTTGCGCGCCGTCCATTCGCTGGCAACGGCGTAATAATCCGTCTCCGGGTTGAGCCAGATCCGGTGGACATCGAAATCAGTGACGACCGTGATCAGCCGGGAACGGATCTCTCCTGTTCTTTTCAACGCCGCGACGACTTCGCTTGGCAGGAAATGGGTCGTGACCACATAATCAAAATTCCGGTCCTTAAGAAAAGCGCTCAACCGCCGCGCGTTGAACCCGTTATAAAACCTGCGGGCGGAGCGCATCAGCGGCTGGATCCACGGCCGGTCAAGAAGCTCGAAAGAGAACCCCCATAGCCAGGACATCCCGGTGACCAGAAAAATGTACGTGCGCTGATAAAACTTCTTAAAGGACGGGCTGGTATAATCCAGCGCGTCCGCGAACACCGCTTCAAAAGAAGTGTTCTTTTTCAAAGCGTCGTAGATGGCTTGGGCGGCCTTAAGATGTCCGGCCCCGGCAGAAGCATGGATGACGAGGATCTTCATAAGGCCTTACTTAGGATCTTTTCTCTTTCCTAAGCTGCTTGGAAGGTTTCGCGTGGTTATGGCTGATGATATCAACAGCTTCCAGGAGATCGGCGGCGATAAAATCCGGACGCACCGCCCACGCGCGCATGTGGCGGCGGTCTTCGCGTCCGGAGAGGACAAAGATCGTTTTGCACCCGGCATTATGCCCGGCAAGGATGTCAGACTCCGTGTCCCCGACGAAAAAGGCCTTTTGCGCCGCGCGGATGCTCTTGTTCATCGTCTCAAAAGCCTTGCGCACGGAGCCGATCTCCGGCTTGCGGCAGTCGCATCCTTCATCGGAGCGGTGCGTGCAGTAAAAAACCCTCTTGATCCGCCCCCCGGATTGCCTGATCTTGTCAAGCATGTTGTGCGTGATGTGGCTAAGCTTTTCTTTTGTGTAGACGCCTTTGCTGACGCCGGCCTGATTGGATATGATAAAAACCGTGAAGTGCTCCCGGGTAAGGGTCCGCAGGGCCTCCAGAGAACCCGGGATAAAATGGAATTCCTTGAGTTTCGTGACGTATTTGCCGTTGCCGGGGAACTCGTTGATCACCCCGTCTCTGTCGAGAAAAACCAGTTTCATATGTTTATTTTTGTTTTTTCATCTCCAGATACTTGAGATAACTCATCAGCTGATAAAACGAATCGAAATAAGCAATGAGAAAGCCGTACATCCCGTCCTTGTATCCTTTTTTTCGAATATACCTTCGTGGAAAGCGGTCGATCATGCGCCAGAGCGCCTTGCCAAACGACATTTTTCTGTTGGTGACGATCCATTTCCGGGCCTCGAGCGTCGTTTGGCGATTGACGCTCGCCAAAAAATGTTCAATATCCGGATATCCTTTATGAACAATATCTTTGGTCAGGTGCCCTTCGGTCTTTCCCGGCTCCAAAAACGCCCGCGGATGAACGCCGACTTCCTCATACTCGAAATGTTCCTTGCGGAAAAGCCGTATCTTGCTGGCCGGATACCAGCCCGAGTGCCGGATCCACGTTTTACCGATATAAGTCTTGATGGGGACGGAAAAACAACTGTGCGTCGTGCCGGGCAAGGCGGCGGCAATTTCACTTTTTAATTCTTCAGTCGCCTGCTCGTCGGCATCAAGGATCATCACCCAGGAATTTCTCGCCTGCGCGTGGGCCCAGTTGCGGTGGATGCCTTCGTTGTCCATCTTGCGGTGAAAAACGCGGTCGGTGTAGCGGCGCGCCAGCTCTACGGTCCTGTCCGTGCTTTCATCATCGACCACGATGATCTCATCGGCCCACCCGCGCACGCTGCCCAAACATTCGTCGATATTCTTCTCTTCGTTTTTGGTAATGACCGCAACCGTGACTGAAACCGTGCTCATTCTTAGCTTTCAGTCATCAGCTATCAGTCTTCAGCTGACGGCTGACGACTGATGACTGATGACTAATCCTTTCAAATTTTCGCACACATATTCAACTTGATCTTTTCTCATGTGCGGGAACATCGGCAGTGACAAAATTTCCTTGGCGATTTTCTCCGAGACCGGGAAATCTCCCTTTTTGCAGCCCAGATCCGCGTACGCCTCCTGCAGGTGCAGGGGAATCGGGTAATGGATCAAGACACCGATGCCTTTGGTCTTCATCGCATCGCAGATCTTGTCACGGTTGGGGATACCTGCCTGCCGCCCGCCTGCCAGCGAGGCAGGCAGGCGCACCGCGTAGGTCTGATAGACATGCGTGCGGTCTTTTTTGAGGACCGGAGTGACGATCCCCTCGGCGCCTTTGAGCAACTTGCCGTAATGAGCGGCCACGTCGTTACGCATCTTGTTCCATTGGTCCAAAAGCGGCAATTTCGCCGCCAGGACGACCGCCTGGACGGTATCCAGACGCGAATTATGCCCTTTGATCTTATGATCATAACGCCCGGTGCGGCCATAATCTCTAAGCATCAGGATTTTTTCGTAGACATCTTTATTGCTGGTTACGACCATGCCGCCGTCGCCAAAGGCGCCCAAACTTTTGGTGGGATAAAAGCTAAAACAGGCAATGTCACCGAGTGACCCGGCCTTCTTGCCGTTATACGTTGACCCGTGCGCCTGGCAAGCGTCCTCAATAACGGTAATATCATGCTTTTTCGCGATCGCGTTGATCTCTTTCATGTCCGCCGGTTGGCCGTAAATGTGCACCGGGATGACCGCTTTGGTCCTTTGGGTGATCGCCGCCTGGAACCGCGCGGGATCGATATTGCACGTTTGATCTTCGATGTCAACGAACACCGGCCTGGCGCCCGTGTAAGATACGCACAAGGCCGTCGCGATAAAAGTAAAACTCGGCAGGATCACTTCATCCCCGGGACCGATATCAATGGCCTGAAGGGCCAGATACAACGCGTCCGTCCCGGAATTAACGCCCACGGCGTATTGGGCGTCGCAATAACGGGCGAAATCCTGTTCAAACGCCTTTTCCTGCGGCCCTAGAATAAAACTGCCGTCCTCAAAGACCTTCTTGAGCCCGGCATCGATCTTGTCCTTGACGGCATGGTACTGCTCGTGAAAATCAACGAATGGAACGTTCATAAAATTTCTTCAACCTTTTTGAATACTTCTTCGACAGTCAGATCATTCAGACAACGGATATGTCCGCAATCAGCCCGGCGGAATCTCCGGTAACACGGCTGGCAAGGAAGATCTTTTTTGACAACTTTATGTCCTTGCGCGGGATACGGTCCGTAAACAACCTCATCGACAGGACCAAAGATCGAAACAGTTTTACTCCCTGATGCCGCCGCCACATGCAACGGCCCGCCGTCGTTGGCGACGATCAGCGCGCACCGTTTGGCGAGCGCCGCGAACTGACTTAAAGACGTCTTCCCGCAGGCCGAAACGCAAGGATTGTTCATCCCGCGCGCGACGGAGCCGCATAATCCGGCCTCCGTCGGGCCACCCAACAGTATAATTTGCGCGGCGGATTTTTCAATCAATTTGTCGGCTAATTTCGCGAAGCGTTCAGCGCTCCAACGCTTGCAGGAAGCGTCCTTTCCCCAGCTTTCCCCGCCCCCGGGAACAAGGCCGATGACCTGGCCGCGGCCGAAAACGCCATTGTCTTCCAGGAATCCCGCGGCCCAATCCATATCTGCCGTGGTCAAAGGCAATTCCATGCTCTTATGTACGACCGGAACACCAATTTGGGCCAAAAGATCCAGATAATATTCGACCACATGCCGGTTTTCGTAACCCTCCAAAGGGATCTTTTGCGTGAGGAACCGGCCGCGGCCCTTGTAATCGAACCCCACGCGCCGCGGGATGCCCGCCGCCAAAGCTAAAAACCCCATAGAACTGTTCAAAGAAATATCTAAAACCAGGTCAAAGCGCTCTTTACAGATGTCACCCACCAATTTGCCGAGCGATTGCCAGTAACGCACGGGCGACTTACGGCGCACGGCTTCCAATTCATCACGTTCGTACACGAAAATCCGGCTGATCTTGGGATTGTGTTCTAGGACCGGAACCGTCCGACGGTTGCACAGATACCCGAGGTAACCGTCCGGGTGCGCCGCCTTGAGATTGCTGATCAAAGGTGTGGTAAACAGCACATCGCCAATACCAAAAACGTTGATGATGAGGATTTTCATCTCTTTTATGTTTAACTTTAAACGATCGTCATCCAGCGTCCGATGTTCTCCTTCAGGGCCGCTTTGTAGATAAGGCTGGCGACCGCGGTGTCCTGGATGGCGAGGCCGGTGGAATCGAATACGGTCACGGCGTGAGGGCTGTTCCTGCCTTTTTTCTTGCCGGCAACGACTTCACCCAAAGTCGCGTAAATATTTTCTGGCTTAAAAATTCCCTTCGCGACAGGCACGTTGATTTCGCCGCTGTGGCTGGCTTGCTCTACGTCATCGACCACCACCCTGGCCCGTTTGAAAATTTCCGGATCAAGCTCTTCTTTCCCCGGCGCGTCGGCGCCGATGGCATTGATATGCGTGCCGTCTTTGATCCATTGCGATCGAATGATGGGCTTGCGCGACGGTGTAGTTGTCACCACAATGTCGGCGCCGGTAACACATCCCTGGATGCGCGCGGCGGCAGTCATGACCTCGCCGGGCTTTCTCATCGTGCGGATGAACCGCGCGGCCAAAGCTTTTTGGTGGCCCCACACGCGCACTTCCTTGATCTTAAAAATTTCGCGTAATGCTGCAAGCTGTGAGCGCGCCTGCACCCCGCAGCCCACGAGCGCCGCCACACTGGAATTCCTTCGCGCCAGATATTTGGCCGCTACCGCCCCGCCCGCGCCGGTGCGCAGGCTCGTCGCCAGCGTCCCATCCATGATCGCCAGAGGAAAACCGGTTTTGGGATCGCTGACGATCAAAACGGCCATGACCGCCGGCAACCCGAAGCGCGCGTTTCGCGGATGCGCGTTGACCCATTTGAGCGTGCAGAGTTTGAACTTGCGAACGTAAGAAGGCATCGCGCGAAAATCTCCCGCGAATTCCGGGAGATCGAGGTAGATCTTCGGCGGCATCCGCGCCCGGCCAAGACCGTATTGCGCAAATGCCTCCTCCACCGCCCCAATGGCGCGTTGGACATCGAGCAGTTTCGCGACGTCTTTTCGGCTAAGGATCAAGGTCTTGCGTAAAAACATGGTTCTCCGGGGTGAAAGGGCTATTCTTTCTGGAATGGCCCTTTCACCAATCGATGGGGAAATAATCCTTCAGGAACTTCCCGCACCAGTGCTTGCCCGTCAAGATGCCGTCGAAAAATGGATCGCACACCCGCGCGGCGCCGTCGACGATATCCAAAGGGGGCTGAAAATCATGCACCTGTTGCTTGCGCCGGGAAAGCGCGAAAGGATCTTCATCGGTGACCCAGCCGGTGTCCACCGAGTTCATAAAGATGCCGGATTTGACCAGATCGCTCGCCGAGGTGTGGGTCAACATATTAAGCGCCGCCTTGGCCATATTGGTATGCGGGTGACGGTCGGTCTTGACGTAACGCAGGAATTTCCCTTCCATCGCGGAGACATTGACGATATGTTTTTGCCCCGTATGATCGCGTTTCATCATCGTCGACAACCGGTTGCACAGGACAAACGGCGCGATGGCGTTCACCAGCTGCAGCTCCAGGAGCTCCGCCGTGGGGACCTCGCCCAAGCGCAGGCGCCAGCTGTTGGTTTCCCGCAAATCCACCTGCTGGAGGTCCGCGTCCAGTTTGCCCTTGGGAAAAACCTGTTCCGCGGGCAAGGCGTGATCGTAGGCGTAAGGAATTTGCGAAAGCGCGGCGGACGCGGATAACCCGATCCCCTGCATTTTCCCATTCCAGGCCACTGCGGGCACCAGATCCGTTGCCGGATTAACGTTCGTATAAGACACCAATTCTTTCTTGCACATATCAAAAGGACCAAGAAGCCGTTGAACGCCTTCGGGCAAGTCTTCGATTCTTTTGGTTTCATTTTCCACCAGATGGCCGTAAAAACCCGGCGGCCGGCGTACCGTTTGCGCCGCGTTGTTGATCAGGATATCCAGACGGTCGTATTTCTGCTCGATATAGTTGCAAAAGATCTCGATGCTGGGCGTGTGGCGCAGGTCCAGCCCATAAACATGCAGCCGGTCCTGCCACTGGACAAAATCCGCTTCGCGCGCGTACCGCAGCGCCGAATCGACGGGAAAGCGGGTCGTGGCGATCACCCGGGCGCCCGCGCGCAGCATCATGAGCGTCGCCTGATACCCGATCTTCAAACGCGATCCGGTGATCAAAGCGACCTGGCCGTTTAAGGGCGCCGTCTGGAAGCGCTTGGCGTAATTGAACTCGGCGCAGCCCGGACACATCGCGTCGTAGAAAAAATGTACCCGGGTAAACGCGCGCTTGCAGACGTAACAATCGCGGGGCGAGACCAATTCAGGCTCCTTGAATCTCTCCGGGGCGCTCGTGTCCGTGATCTGTAAAGGCGCGGCAAAGACCGCCGCTTCCCGCGCGCTGCGAATGCCGGTCGAGGCGCGCAGACGCCGCTCATAATTGACGACCCGCTGGCGTTTGATGCGCCGGCTGTCGCGTTTGCGCTTGCGGATCTCATCACGCTCCGGGCGCGAGAGCTTCCCGGCCGCGGTGATCAAGGCGATCACGACCGGGTTGGTCCCCTTGAGCGCCGCCTGCAGCTGGGGCAGCTTATTGAAAGTGAAATAAAGCCAGGAGAAAAGCGAGACCAACAGAAAAGAGGGCAATATAAAAC
>Ga0209212_1002302_pt1 | contig 27597 bp, 24 predicted proteins | sample RifGroC2_FD_183996 | JGI IMG/M metagenome (GOLD analysis project Ga0209212, IMG submission 183996) | Groundwater microbial communities from Rifle, Colorado, USA - Groundwater C2 (SPAdes) (version 2) | ecosystem: Environmental > Aquatic > Deep subsurface > Groundwater | place: Rifle, Colorado... | reverse complement strand
CTGATGAAGTTCCGGCATCCTGTTCTTTTTCAGTACGGGCAGCCTGACGAAATCGCCGTAATCTTTTACAGTTTCCGGCTTCACCCCCCGCTCATCAAGAAATGTCCTGTACCCAGGGGCATTTTCACAGGCATATTTGAAAATCCTCAGCGATTCTTCTGCCTTGCGGGCGGCGCGTTCGGCCCTGTCCATCCGCTCGGCTTTTGCGTCGTAAAATCCCTTGTTTCTCTCCGCCTGTGTCCTTTTTGGCATATGCCGGTTCCTCTGTATTAAAGTGCGGGATGAGACGTACTTCAGCGTACGCAGCAATAAGCTTGCCCCTGCGAAAACAGGGGCAGGATGGCGCTTAAGCGCAGCACCCCGGCTTTTTTTTACTGAGCCGTCAACACCGCGTGTTTCGAAATGATTTATCCCATCCCGAAACACGCAGTTGTTGGAAAACGGTTATTTGGGATAGGTACCGCTGAATGATGAAACTTCGGTTACCTTGCCCGCCTTGAACACAGCGGAACCTTCTTTCACCTGTACCGGAAATGAAAAATCCGGAATGCCCGTCCACCATTTTTCCAACTGGTCATAGACGGCTATCCCTTTTTCCTGGAGCTTAAAACCACCCGTCACACCCAGGCTCAGGAATGACTGCCAGACGTCAAACATCGCAGAGACCCTCAGCTGGTTTGTCTTCCCGGCAGGAATCCACATCACTTCCTGAGAGCCGACGGTATTCAGATCAAAATCTTCGAATGCCACCGTAAAGTTCAGGCTCTCCATTGCAACCGGGTATGGGTTCGGGTTTTTGATATCAAAGACAAAATTGAGATCAAGGGGCGCGCCGTTGTTACCGGCCTTTCCCTTTGTTGCTTCAACTTTGCCGCCATAGAACCAGTAGCCCCAGTAGTGAGCCACTTCAACCCTGTTTAGGGTAACAACCGGGGGTTTAAATTTTGTTGGAGTTTTTTTTACCTCTTTCTCCGCGCCAAAAAGAAGGCCCGGAACAACCAGCAAAAGACATATACTAACCAATAGAATTAATCTTTTCTTCATTATTGATCTCCCTTCTTATTTCTATTCAAGGGTTTAAGTGATCCACCTTTTTCTCCGTTTATAGTGTTTGACGTCGCGAAAATTTTTCCGGCCCCCCACATCGGTCAGGCCAAGATAGAAATCCTTGATATCAGGATTCTCCCTCAGTTTCTCTGAAGTGTCGTCCATGACAACGCGACCGTTCTCCATCACATAGGCATAGGGCGCAATGCTTAAGGCAAGTTTCGCATTCTGCTCCACCAGAAGAATCGAAATGTTTTCTTCCTTGTTGAGGCGGGTAATGATATCGAAGATTTCATGGATCAGCAGAGGGGCAAGCCCCATGGACGGCTCATCCAGAAGAATCAGCTTCGGGGTTGTCATCAGCGCGCGTCCGACAACGGTCATCTGCTGTTCTCCGCCGCTTATGAATCCGGCGGTCTCGGTCCTCTTCTCCCTGAGCCTGGGGAAATAATGATAGACCATCTCCAGGCTATCCTTGATATCCCTTCCGTTCTTCTTCCTCATATGGGCGCCGACCCTGAGATTTTCCTCAACCGTCAGATGCTCAAAGACCTTACGGCCTTCAATCACCTGCACGATGCCCATCTTGGCGATTTTTTCGGCTTTCATCCTGTCGATCCGCTCACCCATGAATTCGATGGATCCATCGGTGACCTTGCCGTCCTCGTGATTCAGAAGGCCTGAAATCGCCTTTAACGTCGTGCTTTTCCCCGCCCCATTTGCGCCGAGGAGGGCGACGATCCCTCCGTTCGGCACCTCGATGGAGAAACCTTTGATCACAAGGATGACCTCGTGGTATTTAACCTCGATATTATTGATCTTTAATATCGGTTCCTCTTTAGACAAAGTCTTATGACCTCCTTGGGGATTTTATTGGATTACCAGCCGATCCACTCTTTGGCCCATTTTTCCGGCCATCTGCCTTTCAGATCGACTTTATCAACAAGCTGGAATTTCCCGTCCTTGATTTCATAGACCGGCACGATTCCGGCGACACGGTGATCGGTCGCTGTAAAGGTAACAGGAGGCGCGCCAAGGCCGATATCAAACTTGTTCATGGTCTCAAAGCCCAATTTCAAAATGCTCTCGCCGTCAAGCTTTCCTGCCTTATCGGCTCGTTTTAAGGCTTCCTGAAGAATCAAGACATCACCCCAGGCCTGGACGGTTCGGATCAGCCGTTTACTGGCCGGGATACCGGGGTTGTATTTTTTAGCATAGGCGACCACCTTGTCCATTCCGGGGACCTTTTCACCGAAGAAAGCGCAAACGGCAGCGCCCATCGTCCCCTCGGCAGCCTTTGCAGCCATTTTGGGCAGGTTTTCGTCAAAACCCCAACAGTTTGACATGTGATCGGCGCCAAGGCCAAGGGAATAAGCATCTCTTATGGTTGCAGATACGGACATGGTGGTGTTTCCATGCCATACGACGTCCGGCTTGAACTCTTTCAACGCAAGATTCTGGCTCTTGGTGTCAATGGCAAACAAGGATACGTCCTGGTCAGGGCCAATATCAAAACCAAGGATGGTCGCCTGATCTTTTATGGCTTTGATCGGTGCGCTGCTGTAGGGTGATGAAAACTGGTATGAGCATGCAAAACGGGGTTTTCTCTTCCCGTAATCCGCATGCTTGGGCCATTTCTTATCGAACCAGGCGGTAATTGAAGCCCTCGCATTGGTCGAATAGTCCGTCGCAAAGAAGAGGTTATAGGGCGTCTTCTTGGGATCCGTCAGATGTCCCGAATAGGAGGCGGAAACATAGGGCATCTTGTCCTTGGTGACCGTGGGCGAAAGGGCTTCCGTATCGCCTGTGCCCCATCCAAGGACTGCAACACATTTCAACCGCTGGAACAGTTTATATTTGGTAAGCGCTTCGGGAACCCGATAGCCGTAATCAAACTGGTGAAGCTTGATCTGCTTGCCGTTAATGCCGCCCGTGTCGTTTACATAATGAATCGCTTCGGCTATGCCCAGGGCGTAATCCCTTCCAACGTCCGATGTGGCGCCGGTCATATCATTGAGTGCGCCGACATTGATCGGTTTGGCCGGACCCGCTGCCGACACAAAGCCTGCACCGAGCAGCACGGAAAGCAACAATACATAAAACCCGGTCACTATTTTCTTGAAATACATATTTCCCTCCTTTTCATTGGAAAGTAAGCTGTTATTACGACTTAACCAACCAACATGCAATATCATGAACTAAAATCCATCACCTCCTTCGAAAGTTAATATGAAAATGGCCATAAATTGAAATAGTTCTTGGCTTGCCACCAGCGGTAAGCCAGACCATTCGGTTCAAATATCAGGAACAGACAAATTGCCAGGCCGAAGGCAGATTCCTTGATAAAAAGAAAATCCAGCAAAAGCTTCGGGTATGTATCGGCAAGCGGCATGACGGCCATTTGCAGCAGTTCCATGACAACTACCATGAAGATGGATCCGAAGATGGTTCCGTGAATCGAGCCGGCCCCGCCGATCAGGACGACGCCGACGAGCCACAAAGACCAGAACCACGGAAAATGTTCGGGGCTTATCGCCGCAAGGTTGCTGATCCAGACGGCCCCTGCGATGCCCCCGATGAAACCGGCGACAAAAAAGGCGAGGAGTTTGTATTTGACGATGTCTATTCCCATCACTTCCGCGGATATATCATTATCCCGGATCGCCACCCAGGCCCGCCCGACCCTCGAACGCAGCAGGTTGACCACACCGACAACACAGACGATGACCAGCACGATCATCATATAGTAGACCTTAATGTCGCTGTCGATCACCCAGGGTCCGACCTTTATCGTTCCCACAGGAAGTGAAAAAGCCTGTCCTCTGCCGCCTATCTGGCTTACATATTGGGTTATGACAAAGTCAACGGTAATGAACTGCGCCGCCATGGTGGTCAGGATCAGATAAAACCCCTTAACCCTCGCCGAGGGGAGCCCGAACAAGACACACCAGATGCCCGCAACAATTGCAGAGATGAATATACTTATTGGATATGCCAAACCCCATTCAACAAGCAGAGCCGGCCATGGAAATTCAAGAACAAGCAAGGTGCTTACATACGCTCCGACGGCAAGAAAAGCGGCATGCCCGAGGGTAACCTGCCCGCAGAAACCGATGAGAAGCTGGACCCCAAGCGCCCCGAGTACCGTGTAACCGATCTGATTACAGATGCTCAGCCAGTAAGAATCGGATATCCGGGGGATAATGAAAAACAGGGAGACGAGGAGCAGAAACATTTTTGATTTTATAAACCGCGTCTGCCACCAGGCGTGATCCTGCTTGTAATTCTCGTGGTATACTCCGCAGGGAAGAAAAGTTGTAGACATAGAATTTCTCCGTCCATTTTTATTTAAGGTTAAACCCGTTCAATACGTTCCCAGCCCCACAGTCCGTAAGGTTTGAAAAGCAGAAAAATAGCCATAAACGCAAATGGGGCAATCTCCTTCACACCACCGGGGAAATAATGATCCAGATACGCCCCGCAGAGATTTTGCATGACGCCGATGGCTATGCCTCCCACAATCGCGCCGGGGACGGAATTGAGTCCGCCCAGAACAACCGCCGGCAAGACAAGCAGCCCCATGTATCCTACGGATATGTTCAGCCCGTTGATGTTCCCGAGAAGGGTTCCGCCTACGCCGGCTGCCATGAAGGCAATCGCCCAGGCTGCGGCATAAACGAAGCGGGCGCTTATACCGATCGAAAGGGCTGCCATTTCATCGTCTGCCGTTGCCTGCATGGCAAGACCCCAGCGTGTGTATTTAAAAAAACATACAAAAACAACCAGAAGGATCATGGCTGCAATAAAACTCCACAGGTAAACCTGGCCGACGACGATCGCCCCGAAGCGAAGGGGTTCGAGGGGAAAGACCGGAGGTTCAAAGACCCTCGTATCCGTGCTCCATATCAACTCTACGATCCCCTTAAAAAAGAAGGAAAGCCCCACCGTAACCATGATGACGGTAAGAACCGGTTCGCCGATGAGTTTATCAAGAAATATCCTTTCCGTGAGAATTCCCAGGATAAAACCTACGATAAGCGATAACAACAGGGAAAGAAGAAAGGGAATCCCCATGGAATAGAAGGCGAGCGAGGCGTATGCGCCGATAAGCGTCAACTCCCCCATTGCAAGGTTCAGCACCCCGGAGCATTTGTATATCAGCACCCACCCAAGCGCTATCAAAGCGTATATTCCTCCCACCATAACGCCGGTTGTAATGGTCATGATAAAAAGTTCCATGGGGCTTTTCCCTCCTGATCCTAAAATTAAGACTTCACTTTGCGTATTTTCAGATCGGTCTTTATATGCGTCTTGCGCCCGTCTTCATAGGTGATGGTCGTGTCGATATGGACCACTTCCGCATCCGAATAAAGGGCGTTGACGATATCCTCATATTTCTTCCCGACAAACTCCCGGCGCAATTTCCTTGTCCGCGTCAATTCATCATCGTCCGCGTCGAGCTCCTTATAGAGGTTGACAAATTTTATGACCTTTACAAGCTCCGGAAGATCCTTGTTGGCTTTTCTTATCTGCTCCTCAATGAGATCATATACTTCCGGTTTCTGTGCCAGCTCCGGATAACTTGTATACGTGAGCTTCTTCGTATCGGCCCATTTTCCGATGACGGAATAGTCGATGCAGATGACCGCCGTGATGCAGTCCTTTTGGTCGCCGATGACCCAGGAGTCCTTGATATAAGGGCTGAATTTGAGCCGCGTTTCGAGATACTGGGGCGCAAACGGTTTGCCGTCTTTTAAAATCATCACATCCTTGGTGCGGTCAAAAACGACAAGATGGTTGTCCTCGTCGATAAAGCCCCTGTCTCCGGAGTAGAGCCACCCACCTTGCAATGTCTTTGCGGTCGCCTCCGGATTCTTGTAATAACCCAGGAATACCGAGGGGCTCCTTGTTATGATTTCGCCCTCCTCGGTTATCTTGACCTCTGTTTCAGGGATGGGATGCCCGACCGTATCAAATTTTATATCGCCGTTTCGGTGAACAACAGAAATGCCTGCGACTTCGGTCTGGCCGTAAATCTGTTTAAGGTTGACCCCGAGCGAATGGAAGAAGCGGAAATGGTCCGGTCCCATAGCCGCGCCGCCGGTGTATGCATTGCGGACGCGCGTTAGCCCCAGATGGTCTTTCAGCTTCTTCTGAACAAGGATATAGGCGAACCATTCGAGGATCCGCCAATAGAAAGGTATCGCCTTTTTCGCGAATTTAAGATCCGCGACATGATAACCTATCGATGACGCAATCTCGTAGGATTTTCTTTTTATCCAACCGGCGTCGAGATATTTGACCTGGACCGTGCGCGTCATCTGCTCATACATACGGGGGGGAGCAAACATGACATGCGGCCCTATCTCACGGATGTTCTCCCGGGAGGTCTCGCTGGATTCGGGGAAGTTCAGCGTGTACCCTATCTGAAGCCCGCAGGAAATAGACATCATCTGTTCGCCGATCCATGCAAACGGCAGATAAGAGACATAATCATCGGTATCTTTGCACGGATCAATGGACATCAAGTTTTTTCCCATCGTTAGCATGTTATAGTGGGAAAGAAGGACGCCTTTCGGAAGCGCCGTGGTTCCTGAAGTATAGAAGAGGAGCGCTACCTCGTCCCCGTGCCCTTTGCCGATCAGTTCTGCGAACAGATCCGGTTTTTCCTTTTCAAGCTCCCTCCCCAGGCGCATCACCTCTTTCAGGCTGATAAGATAGTCCTGATCATAGTTGCGCATGCCCTTGGGGTCGTCCCAGATGATTTTTTTCAGCTTCGGGCATTCGTCGATTATGGAGATGGCCTTGTCGACCTCTTCCTGTCCTTCCCCTACAATGAATTTGGTGTCCGAATGGTCGATAATATACTTCACTTCATTCATCAGGGAGTCCTGGAAAAGCCAGACCCCGACGCCCCTTGCGCACAACGCCCCCATCTCGGTCCAGAGCCCCTCCGGACGGTTGTCTCCGATCATCGCCACCTTGTCGCCTTCTTCAAGGCCGAGGCTGACAAGCCCGAGAGCGATATGTTTGACATTTTCAAGATAGTCATGCCAGGTAAAGGGCCGCCATATGCCGAACTCCTTCTCCCGCATGGAAACCCGCTCTTTTCCATACTTTTTCGCCTGGCTGTAAAAGAGTTTGGGGATGGTCAGCTCTTTTGTTATTTTATCCATGGCTCTGAATGCTGTTTTATTTTCTTGATGCATATAAGTCCTCTTCACCAAGATATGCCTTGATCACCTCAGGATTTTTCTGGATCTCCTCGGGCGGACCGTCGACAATCATATTGCCGAAATTGAGAACATAGACATTGTCGGAAAGATCCATCACCACGCCCATGTCATGCTCAACCAAAAGACACGTTATTTCCCATCGCTTCTCCTGATTGATATCGAGGATGAACCGGGCCATGTCTTCCACCTCTTCAAGGTTCAGGCCGGCCAGAGGCTCGTCAAGAATGAGTAACTCCGGTTCGAGGGCTATTGCCCGCCCGAGTTCGACCCTTTTCTGAAGACCGTAGGGGAGCATTCCTACCGGTTTATGGCGGATATGCTCTATCTCAAGAAGATCGATGATCTCCTCTTCGATAAACTTCCGGTGTTCTATTTCTTCTCTCGCTGTTTTTCCCATATAGACAGAGCCGCTCAATATGCCGGATTTGTAGTGAATATGGCGGCCGAGGCGGATATTATCGAGGACTGTCATTCCTCCAAAGACCTCCACCTTCTGAAAGGTTCTTGCGATCCCCCGTGTGGCCCGTTCATGGGGTTTCAAATGGTTAATCCTCTCCCCCCTGTAATGAATACTCCCATTCTGCGGATGGTAAAGACCGCTGATGCAGTTCATCATCACCGTCTTACCCGCGCCGTTTGGCCCTATGACCGAATGGATCTCGCCTTTTTTGATTTTTACGCTGATTCCGTCCAACGCGCATACCCTGCCGAACGACATCCGAATTCCATCAAGTTCCAGAAGGACATCACCTGGTTTTATCTCTGTCGATACGCTCAAGACTCAAGACCTCCTTCTTTTCCCCACGCCTCCTTAGGTCCCCTGTTGAAAAGAGAATAGAAAAAATATACAGTACCAAGAAATCTATTATTTCAATAGCATTGGCTTTGCAAGTATTTTTTAATTATACCCTAGGGCTCTATTCGTTCGTATTGGGGCCGGGCGGTCGGCTTCGCATATCTCGAGTGAATGAAATCGCCGCGCTGAATGGGGATCGCGATTCGCATGAAAAGAGTAAAGATCAGCAGTCCGAAGGCCCATATGCCCAGGGAGATCGCTATTTCGTTGATGTTGGGCATGTATTCGTAAATTTCGCCGAGCGGATCGGGGATGAAACCGGGCACGATCAGGCCGAGACCCTTCTCGATCCACACCCCCACGATAATAAAAAAAGAGCCGATGTTGAGTGTGAGGAGATTCTCCCTGGTTTTGGGAATCAGGAAAATGACAAAAGCCGTCACGTTCATGAAGAGTGCCGACCAGATCCAGGGGACCAGCGAATGGTGTCCGTGCAGCCCCTGGTAGAGGTATTCCATGGGGGCCAGGTGAATGGTGCCGGTGTAATACTCCTTGAATAGCTCGGCGCCCAACAAAAAGAGATTGATGAACATGGAGTAGGCAATCAGCTCGGAAATCTTGAACAGGGCCTCGTTTCTAATCTTCATCCCGGCCGTTTTCCGGAGGATCTGGAAAATAATGATGGCCATTGCCGGCCCCGAACAGAAGGCGCTGGCGAGAAAGCGGGGGGCCAGGATGGAGGCGTTCCAGAAGGGTCGGGCGGCCAGTCCGTTATAGAGGAAGGCGGTCACGGTGTGGATGCCCACTGCCCAGGGAATGGACAGCAACACCAGAGGGATGACGAATTTCTTGCTGGGTTCGGCGCCGAAATAGATCTTCACTAGGATGTAGATCGGGACGATGGTGTTCAGCACGAGATAGCCGTTGAGGACGATCACATCCCAGGCAAGCAGAGAATTCGGGAACGAGAGGCTCCCGATAAAGGGGATGATGTGCCAGAACCTGTCGGGTCGTCCCAGGTCGGCAAGGACAAACATAAGGGCCATGATGATTGCCGAGGCGGCGAGAAGCTCGCCTAAAACGACGATTTCCTTTATGGGATCGAAGTGATAGATGTATGCCGGAATAACGAGCAGCACCGCCGCTGCGGCCACTCCGACCAGGTAGGTGAAGTTGCCGATGTAAAGCCCCCACGACACCTGATCCCGCATTTGGGTGACGATCAGCCCGGCGTCTAACTGTTGAATATAGAAGGTAATGGCTATGCCGATGACGGTCAGCAGGAAGGCGCACCAAAGGTAGTAGCCCTTCGTGCCGATAAAGACCATACTCACCGTTTTTTTAAAAAATCGCCACGCTTCCATATCACCCTCGGAACGCTATGCGGAAAAGAAGTAATAAAACTTGGGGTCGGTGTTGAAGTCTTCCTTCAATCTGAACACCCGCTTATTTTCTATCAGGTATCTTATTTCGCTGTTCGGATCCAGCAGGTTTCCGAACTTCCTGGTTCCGGTCGGGCAGATTTCCACGCAGGCCGGGTAGCGCCCTTGTCTCACCCTCTGGATACAGAAAGTGCATTTTTCCACCACATTTTTCATCCGGGGTCTGTTTCCCAGATAATGCACCTCGGTATTCAATTCCGCGGCGGGCAGGTTCGGTTCCGCCCAGTTGAAGACCCGGCCTTTATAGGGGCAGGCGGCCATGCAATAGCGGCAGCCGATACACCAGTTGTAATCGACGACCACGATGCCGTCCGGTTCTTTCCAGGTGGCCTTCACCGGGCAGACACGCACGCAGGGGGGATTTTCACACTGCTGGCACTGAACGGGCATGTACATGAATCCCGGTTCCGGCACCGTTTCGGGATTGTAGTAATGCTCGGCATTTTCCAGATTGATCAGGCTTCCCTTCTTCAGTCTGATCACCCGTATCCATTGGAGCTGGGGATTGACACGGGACTGATTATTCTCATTCACGCAGGCGTACACGCATCTGCGGCAGCCGATACACCGGGAAAGATCGAGGCCATACCCCCAAAGCACCCCCGCCTCGGCCTGCTGCGTACTGATCCGGACTTTTTTACCGTATTTTTTTAAATACTTCGCTTCCAGCCGCCGGATGACCGCTTTCTTTTCATCTTCGCTCATTTCACGGAAGTGCTTCTGAAGAAACTCTTCCATGCCGGCTCTGGTGCACGAAAGACTTCCCAGGGACAGCCCGGCCAGGGCGCCCATAGACATCATTTTTATAAAATCTCTTCTTGTGTGCCTATTTTCCATATTGCCGTTCCGGTCGAATCGGGGGTGGTTCCGGTTTTAAGGGTTTGAATTTGGGATCATGAGGATTATGACAATTCACGCACAGGAAATAGGTCCGTTTCCCTCCCTTGAAGAAGCCGACCCTCTTCCCGTGAATCCCGGCCCTCCAGTCGCGATAGATATTCCCGTGGCACTGGCCGCAAAGCCGGTATGATTCGGTAAAGTCGATGATTTCCCCGTCGGCAAGCTTTAATTTGTCGCGGTCGGGGCCATTATGACAATCGAGACACCACCTCTCCTTCTCGGCATGATGCAGCCGGATGGAGGTATGCTCGTCCTTCAGTTCCCTTTTTTTGGTGTTTAATTCGAGCCCGGCGTGGCAACTGCTGCAGGGAAAGATTCCCTCGGAGAAGGGCGGCGAGGCAACCGGATATTCATCGTGCTGCGCCGCCGAAGCGGGGAGCCAAAGCGCAATCGATATGACTGATATAAAAAACAATACCCTCTTCATAGGTTGACCCTATCAAACGTTTTTCTCACAATAGCGAGGGAGACTACGGGAATCGATCTAATATGTCAACATTTTTTCTCAAATTTTTCCTAAATCATGATCGGGGATTGCGGCAGAAGGTGCTTTTGGCAAAGAGTCGGCGTGGAAGAGGGGGAGGCCCAGGTGTCTGCGGCGGGTTTCTCCGTAGAGTCGCGTCTGCTCGCGGACGGTGGGGGCGCCCCGGCGGCCCTTGCCGAAGACCTCGAGGGGGTGGGAGCCGCCCAGATGGAGGGTATGCTTTCCGTACTTGCCGGAGAGTGCGTCGACCGCCTCATAGAGTTCCCTGATCTTCTCCGCCTTCAGGGGGTCCTCGAAGAGGGAGTATTGAACCTGGGTGTCCCGGACGAGGTCCAGAAGGACGACGCCGGTCGCCCGGTAGAGGTCGCGGCGACGGAAGATCTCGTTGAACAGGCTGCGGAGGAGATTGGACAATTCCAGCGGATGGGCCGAGGGGCGGCTGAGTTTCGCCTCCCGGCCCTCCATGTCGAAGCTCTGTCGCTTCAGAAAAAGGGCGATCCGTCGGGGGGCGAGGCCGTAGCGGCGCGCCTTGATGCAGGCCGACTCCAGATTCCGGAGAAGGTGGGCGAAGAGGTAGTCCCTCTCGGAGGTCGGCGGGGCGAAGGTCTTCGTCTTGCTGATCGAGGCGTAGGCGCTCTTTTCCTCCGTGGCGACGGGGTAGACCGACTCCCCCCGGAGCTCCTGCCAGGTCTCGACGCCGGGTTTCGTCAAGCGCTCCCGGACCGTCTTTTCGGGGAGGCGGGCGAACTCCAGGGCGGTCCGGATATCCATTTTATGAAGATAATCCGTTGTGGCGGGGCCGATCCCCCAGACCTTCTCCACGGGCAGACCCTCCAAAAAGGAGGCGATGGCCCGTCCGGCGATCATGGTGAAACCGGCGGGTTTCCGGTGCTTGGAGGCGACCTTGGCCAGGACTTTGGTGATGCTGAGCCCCGCGGAGACGGTGATCCCCAGCTCGCGGGCGATTTCCGCCTGGATCTTCCGGGCGATCGTTTCGTAGGAGCCCCGAAGCGCCCGCCTCATCCCGGTCAGGTCGGCGAAGGCCTCGTCGATGGAGTACTCCTCCACCTGGGGGGTGAAACGGCGCATGATGTTGAACATCCGCCGGGAGAAGAGGCTGTAGGTCTCGTAGTCGGAGGGGAGGACGATGAGCGGAGGAAGGATCCGCTTCGCCTCGTGGAGGGGGACGCCCCGCCGGATCCCCAGGGCTTTGGCGGCGTAGCTCGCGCAGGCGACGATCCCCCGTTCGCCCCCCGTGATGATCGGTTTTCCTTTCAGCTCCGGGTGGGTAGCCTCCTCGCAGGAGGTAAAGAAGGCGTCCCCGTCGACGTGGAGGATCGCCCGCGGCCAGCTGTGGGGGCTGAAAATCGTGTCGCTCATGATTCACCTTTAAATAGGGACAGATACCTATTTAATTTAAGGGAAATTAAATAGGTATCTGTCCCTATTTAAAGGTACTTTCGGACGACGGCGGTGACGACCCCTCCTACGCGCAGTTCCGTTCGGGGGCGGATGGGGGGGTATTTCGGGTTCGCCGCCTCCAGGACGACCTCCTTCCCCCTTTTGCGGAAGTACTTCATCGTCCAGGCCCCGTCCACCTCGGCGAGGATGATGTCGCCGTTTTTCGGCTCTCGACCGCGGTCCACGATGACGAGGTCGCCCGCTTTGATCCCCTCGCCGTTCATGGAATCCCCGCTGACCGACAGGAGAAAGGAGGAGGCCGGCCGGGTGATAAGGTACTCATCGAGCGAGAGGATATCCCTGAGCTCCTCCTCCGCGGGGGAGGGAAAGCCGGCGGCGATCTCGCCGACGAGGGGCAGCGAGAGGGCGCTCCGTGCCGGTTTCAGGAATCCGCCGTCGTCCTTCGCCAGGAGGCCCGCCTTGAGGAGCTTCTGCACCCAGAAATGGACGACGCTCTTGGAGCGCACCCCCAGAAGCGCTATCATCTCCGCATAGGTCGGCATCCGCCGGTTTCCCCGGAGGAAGCCGGCGATCTTCGCTTCCACCCCCTTGAGCGTCCGCCTTTCCTTTTTCATACGCCTCCCTATGTTCATCATTTCGCGCAGCCGGAGCACCCGCTTCCGGGAGCGCGATTTAAACGAAAAAACCGCTTGCCTTTTCCCGGTTTCAGGTATAATAGAACTATCGTTCTATTGTCAAGGGATTTTTTTATCCCCGGGTCGGTTTTGTAAAAAATTCGCCAAGTCGTCATTGACAGGGCAGGGGGAAAAGGGTTAATTTACCGCCCGATGCGGAATACCCGCCCGAATTGGATGAAAAGAGGTGTCGCCTGTATAAAAAATTCATCACGCTCGCGGCCACAGGGTTCGGGAGCGGATACGCGCCCCTGGCTCCGGGAACGGCGGGAACGCTGGTCGGCATCCCCCTGTTTCTGGTCTTTTCAGCCCTGCCATGGGCCCTCTGGCTGATCACGGTTGTCGCCTTCGCTTTCCTCGCCTGGCATGTTTCGGAGGAGGCGGAGAAGCTGTTCGGTCAGAAGGATGCACGGTGCATTGTCATCGATGAGATCGCGGGGCTCCAGTGGAGCCTCTTTCTCATCGCGCCGACTGCGCTGCATGTGGCCCTGGGATTTTTTCTGTTCCGCCTCTTTGATATCGTAAAGCCATTTCCCACGCGGCTCTTTGAGGAGCGCCTGCCCGGAGGCCTGGGTGTGGTGGCGGACGATCTGGCGGCGGGTGTCTATGCCAACGTGGTTCTACAGATCTTAATCCATTTGGCAGGGATTTGAGGCCGTAATCGAGGGATCAACTATTGCGGCGTTTTGCCGGGGTATGGAGAACAGTAATGAAAATCGGTATATTGACTATCGGAAACGAGTTGACGAGCGGCCGGATCCAGGACACCAATTCCGCCCTGATATCCCGCGCCATGCAGCAGCAGGGCTGGCCGGTCGCCGCGATGCTGTCGGTGGGCGATGACAACGGCGCCATCCGTGACGCGCTCGAATTTCTGCTGGCGCGCGCCGAGGCGGTCATCGCGACAGGCGGTCTCGGCCCGACGGCGGACGACATCACGACGGCGGCGATTGCCAGGGCCTTCGGGCTGTCCCTTCGCATGGACGACTCGGTTCTGGCCCATATCCGGGAACTGTTTGCGAAACGCCGGCTCGCCTGGACCGAAAACAACGCCAAGCAGGCCGTCTTCCCGGAGGGGGCGGGGATCATCGCGAACCCCACGGGAACGGCGGCCGGGTTTGCCGTGCGGCGGGAAGGGAAAATCGTGGCGGTCATCCCGGGCGTCCCCGCCGAGGCCCGGAGGATGCTCCCCGAGGGGGTGATTCCGCTGTTCCGGAAGGCGTTTCCGGAAACAGCGCTCCACGTCGAGACATCCACCTTCAAGCTCTTCGGGATTCCCGAGGCGGCGGTGGACGCGGCGTTGGCCGACGCGGATCTTGCCGGCCTCGGTCTCGGTGTCGGTTTCTACCCGAACTTTCCGGAAAACCACCTCGTCCTCACGGCGCGGACCGCATCCGCCGAGGAGGCCGGGAAGAAACTCCGCGAGGCCGCGTCGAGGGTAGAGGCGAGACTCGGGAAGTATATCTTTGCGCATGGTCAGGAGACGCTCGAGGGGCTTGTCGCCCGGATGCTGACCGAGAAAAGGCTGTCGCTCGCCGTGGCGGAGTCATGCACGGGCGGCCTCATCACCGACCGTCTCACGGACATTCCCGGGAGTTCGGCGTTTCTTGAACGGGGCGTCGTGACTTACAGCAACGCCTCTAAGACGGCCCTGTTGGGCGTCCCCGAAGCGGTGATCGCGGTGCACGGTGCGGTGAGCGCCGAGACGGCGCGCCTCATGGCGGAGGGTATACGGCGGCTCGCCGGTACGGGCCTGGGTCTTGCCGTAACGGGGATCGCGGGTCCCTCCGGGGGGACGGAGGCGAAACCGGTGGGGACGGTCCATATCGCCCTGGCCGATGGCGAGAAGACTCTCTGCCGCCACCATGCCTTGCGTTGGGACCGCAGAAGGAACAAGATCGCGGCCGCCCAGACGGCCCTGCTGATCCTCCTGCGCTATCTTTTGGGGGATGTCGGTGATAACCGATGAAAAAAAGATCCGGGCCTTTCTGGCGTTCGATCCGCCGGAAGAGGTGCTCGGGGAAATCGCCTCGATCCAGAACCGCCTGCGGAAGCTCATCCACGGGGATATCCGCTGGGTCCGACCGGAGGGGATCCACTCGACGCTGAAATTCTTCGGCGAACTCTCGGGGGATGGCGTCGCGAACATCGCGGCTGTTGTGGAGAAGGCGGCGGAGAAGGAGGCGCCGTTTTCCCTTTCGATCGGCGGCGCCGGTGTCTTCCCCGATCCGCATCGGCCCCGTGTCCTCTGGCTCGGGATGGGTGGCGATGTGGAGAGGCTTCGGGTCTTTCAAACGGGGATCGAGCAGGCGCTGCTTCGGATCGGTTTCCCCCGCGAAGAGAGGCCCTATCGGCCGCACCTCACCCTGGGAAGGATCAGGTCCTCGAAAGGGCTCGTCGGTCTCTCCCGGGCGCTGGAAAAGGGGGCGGAATATACGGCGGGACGGTTCATCGCCTCCGGGCTGGGCCTGATTCAAAGCGAGCTGACACCCGGGGGCGCGATCTACACAAGACTCAAATGGTTCCCCTTTTCGGGGAAATAACGGGAGGAAAGGCTGAAAGGCTAAAAATGGGATCCACACAGACAAAACCACAGACGAAGGTAAGGGAGGCGGCTATGGGAACGGATACAGACAGGGGAAAGGCGGTAGAACTGGCGATTACCCAGATCGAGAGGCAGTTCGGGAAGGGGGCGATCATGCGGCTGGGCGGCGGGGAGGTGATCTCCGATATCCCCGCGATCTCCACAGGGTCGATCAGCCTCGACATGGCGCTCGGGACCGGGGGGGTTCCCCGCGGAAGGATCATCGAGATCTTCGGGCCGGAATCGGGCGGAAAAACGACGCTGGCCCTCCACATTGTAGCCGAGGCGCAGAAGCAGAACGGCCTGGCCGCTTTTATCGACGCGGAGCACGCCCTCGATGTCACCTATGCGCGAAAGATCGGCGTCAACACGGACGATCTGCTTATCTCCCAGCCCGATACGGGGGAGCAGGCGCTCGAGATCTCTGAAACCCTCGTCCGGAGCGGAGCGCTGGATGTCCTCGTGGTCGACTCGGTAGCCGCCCTCGTCCCCAAAGCCGAGATCGAGGGGGAGATGGGCGACGCCCAGATGGGACTCCAGGCGCGCCTGATGTCGCAGGCCCTGCGGAAACTGACGGGGAGCATCAGCAAGTCGAGGACGACCGTGATCTTCATCAACCAGCTCCGGATGAAGATCGGCGTTTTCTTTGGGAATCCCGAGACGACCACCGGTGGAAACGCCCTAAAGTTCTACTCGACAATGCGCCTCGATATTCGGAAAGTGAACGCGATCAAGCTCGGGCAGGATGTGATCGGCTTTCGGACCAAGGTGAAGGTCGTCAAGAACAAGGTCGCGCCCCCCTTCCGCGAGACGGAATTCGACATCATCTTCGGCGAGGGGATCTCGAAGGAGGGCGATGTCCTGGATCTCGCGGTGGAAAAGAGTATCATAGAGAAGAGCGGCGCCTGGTACTCCTACAAGGGGGAGCGCCTCGGCCAGGGGCGTGACAACACGAGGATCTTTCTGAAAGAGAATCCCGAAACCTTTGTTCAGGTCGAAGGCGAGGTCCGCGAAAAGCTCGGGCTGAAACCGAAAGGGGCCCCGGCGAAAGAAGATGCGGAATAGATGAACGATGATCCGCTACGTGAAAAGGCGGAAAAGAAGGCTTATCGCCTCCTTGCCCTGCGGGCGCACAGCGAGAAGGAATTGCGCGAAAAACTCCGGAAGGGAGGTTTTAGCGCACCGGTCGTCGCCGGGGTTATCGAGAAGTGTCGGGAATACGGATACCTGAACGACGGAAATTTTGCCCGAGCGCGGGCGCGGGAACTCGCGGTAAATCGTCTCGCGGGAAACCGCCGGATCGCCCTCGATCTGATCGAACGGGGGATACCCGAGGAGCTCTGCCGGCAGGCGATTTCGGAGGTTCGCGCGGAGATCAGCGAGGAGGATGCGGTAGAGCGTCTCCTCCGGAAAAAGGCAAGGGGAACAGCGCTCGCCGGTATGGGCGACCGAGAGAAGATGAGGTTGGCCAGAAGCCTGATGGGGAAGGGATTTCCCGCGGGCCTGATTATTCGAAAGTTAAAAGGAGCGCGGGAGGAAAGGGTTCATGGCAATGACGGGGAGTGAGATCAGGGAGGGTTTCCTGAAATATTTTGAAGGGAAGGCCCATACGCGGGTCGCGAGTTCTTCCCTGGTTCCGAAGGACGATCCGACACTCCTTTTCACCAATGCCGGGATGGTCCAGTTCAAGAACTGCTTTCTCGGTCTCGAGGACCGGGGGTACAAGCGGGCGGTCACCTCCCAGAAGTGTGTCCGGGCGGGGGGAAAGCACAACGACCTGGAAAACGTCGGGGTGACGGCGCGCCACCATACCTTCTTCGAGATGTTGGGAAACTTTTCCTTCGGCGATTACTTCAAGAAAGAGACCATCGCCTGGTCGTGGGAGTACCTCACCGACGTCATGGGGCTGCCGAAGGAGAGACTCTGGATCACCATCTATAAGGACGATGACGAGGCCTTCCGGATCTGGCATGAACAGATGGGTGTGCCGGCGGAGCGGATCGTCCGTATGGGGGAGAAGAGCAATTTCTGGATGATGGGGGAGACCGGTCCCTGCGGTCCCTGTTCGGAGATTCTCTACGATCAGGGGGAGGGGACGGGCTGCGGAAAGCCGACGTGCAATGTAGAGTGCGAATGCGACCGGCATCTCGAGATCTGGAACCTCGTCTTCACCCAGTTCGACCGGGACGCCTCGGGGAAGCTGACCCCCCTGCCGAAACCGAACATCGACACTGGGATGGGGCTGGAGCGGCTGGCCGCCGTGGTCCAGGGGGTGACGAGCAACTACGACTCCGACCTCTTCACCGGGATCATCGGTTTCATCGAAAAGTTAAGCGGCAGGACCTACAAGAAAAACGATGACGACGATATTTCGATCCGTGTCATTGCCGATCACAGCCGTTCGATCACCTTTCTCATCGGCGACGGGGTGCTTCCCGGCAACGAGGGGCGCGGCTACGTCCTCCGAAGGATTCTACGCCGGGCGGCGCGTCACGGGAAGCTCCTCGGGCTGAACCGGTCCTTCCTCCACGAGGTCGCCCAGGTGGTCATCGACCAGATGAAGGAAGCGTATCCGGAGCTCGCTCAGAGGGCCGCCTATATCCGGAAGGTGATAGAGAGCGAGGAGGAGCGCTTCATCGAGACCCTCGATGCGGGCCTCAGGATCCTCCAGGAAACGGTGACGAATCTGAAGAAAGACGGCCTGAAAACGATTCCCGGCGATGCCGTCTTCAAGCTCTACGATACCTTCGGTTTTCCCACGGACCTGACCGCCGACATCGTCCGGAAGGACGGCTTTGCGCTCGATATGGAGGGCTTCGACCGGGCGATGGCGGCGCAGCGCGAAAAGGCGAGGGAATCCTGGAAGGGGAGCGGCCAGGAGGCAATCGCGGAGGTCTACCACCGCCTCTCCGTCGAAGGGATCGCGACGGAGTTTGCCGGGTACGGATACGACGGCAAGCCGGTCATGTCGCAGGTGACGGTTCTTCTCAAAGAAGGAGAGGCCGTGGAGGAGATCGGCGAAGGCGACGAGGCGGAAGTAATCGTCGCACAGACGCCTTTCTACGGGGCGACCGGCGGCCAGGTCGGCGATATCGGCGTGATCACGGGCGGTAGCAGCGGTGCCTTCGCCGTTTTCAACGTGACGGATACAATCCGGCCCCTGGAGAACCTCATCTCCCATTTGGGCACACTCCAGAGCGGCAAGCTCAGGAAAGGGGATTCGGTCGCGCTGCAGGTGTTCGACGAAACCCGTCGGGCGACGGAGGCCAACCACTCGGGGACGCACCTCCTCCAGACCGCCCTGAAGACGGTCCTCGGCGAGCATGTCAAACAGTCGGGCTCCCTTGTGAATGCCGAACGGTTGCGGTTTGACTTCACCCACTTCTCGCGGATCGACGAAGAAGAACTGGCAAGGATCGAGAACGAGGCAAACCGGATGATCCGGGCGAATTGCCCCGTCGAAACCCAGGTGCTTCCCCTCGCGGAAGCGATGAAAACGGGGGCGACGGCGGTCTTCGACGAGCGGTATGGGGAGACGGTCCGTGTGGTTGGGATGGGAGACATGAGCCGGGAGCTCTGCGGGGGGACCCACGTCGGAAGGACCGGGGAAATCGGTTTTTTAAAGATCGTCCATGAATCGTCCATCGCGGCCGGAGTCCGGCGGATCGAAGCGGTGACGGGGAGCGGGGCGGTTGCTTATGTCCGGCGTCTGGAAGAAGAGCTGCGTGGAGCGGCGGGCCTTTTGAAGACCGGCCTTTTCGAGACGGCGGAAAGGACGGAAAAGCTCCTGAAGCACGAGCGCGAACGGGAAAAGGAAATCGAGACCCTCAAAGGAAAACTGGCGGCGCGGGATTCCGGCGATCTGCTGGGTCGCGTCCGTCAGATCGGCGGGATTTCCGTTCTAGCGACCGTGGTCGAGGCCTCCGATGTGAAGACGCTCCGGGACTTCGGCGACAAGCTGAGGGATCGACTCCGCTCGGGGATCATCCTTCTCGGGAGCCGGGCGGACGGCAAGGCGATGCTCCTGTGTCTGGTCACGAAGGACCTCACGCAGAGGTATCATGCGGGAAAGATCATCCAGGCGATCGCCCCGCTCGTCGGCGGGAGCGGCGGCGGCCGGCCCGACATGGCGCAGGCCGGCGGTCAGAAGCCGGAGAACCTGGAGCAGGCCCTCGAAAGTCTTCCGGGACTCCTCTGAGAGAAAAAGTGAATCGAATAAAGGTATCCGGAACTATTGACAAAAATGAAGAAGTGTGATCATCTCTCGTCACACTGTGCGCGCAGGTTACGTCCATAAGCTTTCCATAATGATGGGGCACAGGAATGACCGGATCTACAGCGCCATTCAAAACCGATATCCCACAGCGAACATTTATTCCGTTCGGAAAGCCCGACCGTGCTGTTCCGGTGTCTGTGCAACCTCATCCGAAACCGAAACTTCTCGATCAACTCCGTGAAGCCATGAAATCGCGTCACTACAGCCACCGGACAGTGGAGACATACTGCCACTGGGTCAAGAGGTTCATTTTTTTCCACAATGTACGTCATCCGGCGGAGATGGCTGAACCTGAGATCAATGCCTTTCTGACACACTTGGCAGTCAAAGACAAAGTCAGCTCATCTACTCAGAACCAGGCCCTTAGCGCTCTTTTGTTTCTATATCGATATGTAATAAATCGAAAAATCGGCGATCTTGGAGAGGTTATCCGTGCGAGAAGACCGACGCGCTTGCCCGTCGTCATGGCGCGTGAGGAGGTAAAGGCAGTCCTAAGCCATCTCTCAGGTGACAAGTGGCTCATGGCCTCTCTAATGTATGGTGCCGGTTTGCGGCTGATGGAATGCCTGCGGTTGAGGATTCAGGATATAGATTTCAGTCGCAATGAGATTACCGTTCGTGACGGCAAGGGGGCTAAAGATCGCATCACTATGCTGCCCGAGTTATTGAAGCAGCCCTTGCGTAGCCACTTGGCTGAAGCAAAAACGATTCATGAAAAGGATATTAAGGCGGGTTGGGGTAGCGTCTTGATGCCGGATGCACTGGATCGCAAGTATCCGAATGCGCCGCGCGAATGGCGATGGCAATGGGTGTTCCCTCAAGAAAGTCGGTGGAAGAATACAAGGACCGGTGAGGAAGGCCGCCACCATGTTCACGAAACGCTTATTCAACGTGCTGTGCGAGAAGCCGTTCTGAAGGCGGGAATCGTTAAACATATTGGTTGTCATACCTTTCGGCATTCGTTTGCGACCCATCTGCTTGAAGACGGATATGACATTCGCACCATTCAGGAGTTGCTGGGGCATAAGAATGTCAATACGACCATGATTTACACTCACGTGCTCAATAAGGGCGGGTATGGTGTGCGAAGCCCAATCGATGGATTATGAGTGTTCTTATACAGTCTGTATATAACGACGCTCTACAAACATGGTATAATTTTATTGTAAGGATTACAGTTACATATATCACAAATACTATAACATAGATCTGTATATAACGATGTGGAAGCGGACATAGTCGAGAGGATATCCAAACTGTATATTTATAGTTGAACTAAACCGCTCTCGCGGTAGCTATTTGAAGCAGTGCTGAGGCGCTGCTTTTTTTTTGTTTGTTTTTAAAATTCAGTAGATGCCTCATACTCCTTTCGGTGTCCGTTACCTTGAGACACACACCTACCTCGAAAGGAGAAAGCCATGAGCGCAATCAGACAGAGAATGATCGAGGACATGCAGTTGCATGGATACTCGGCAAAGACGCAAACCGCCTACCTTGGAGCCGTCAGAGGCCTTGCCGGCCATTACCACCGTACACCGGAAGAGATTACCCAGGATGAACTCCGTTCCTATTTTCTTTATCTCGTGAAGGAACGAGGGGTTGCCAGAAGCACCCTGACGATCCATCTTTCCGGGATCAAGTTTTTCTTCGAGAAAACCCTCAAGCGGGAATGGCTCATCTTTAACCTCGTTCGCCCTAAAAAGAGGAAAAAGCTCCCGGTCGTCCTGAGTCCCGAAGAAGTGAAACGCATCCTTTCTCTTGTCAAGACCCCCACCGTTCGCATGGCCTTGACCGTCATCTATGCATGTGGCCTTCGTCTTTCCGAAGGGTTGGCCCTGAAGGTACATGACATCGACAGCTCGCGAATGCTGCTGTGGGTGCGCAACGGCAAAGGGGGGAAGGACCGGTGTGTTCCCCTCCCGGAGCGATTGCTGGAGCTGCTGCGCGAGTACTGGAAACTGCGCCGCCCTAAGCTCTATCTCTTTACAAACCAAAAGAACCGTGAGCCCCTCTGCGCCACCACCCTGCAAAAGACCTTCAAGATCGTTCTGATCCAAAGCCAAATCCGTAAGGAGGCATCTATCCATACCCTGCGCCATTCCTATGCGACGCATCTGCTTGAGAGGGGCGTCAATCTGCGGGTGATTCAGGAACTCCTCGGACACCAAAGTCCCCAAACGACAGCCCGTTACACCCACCTGACAGATAAGAGTTTTCACACCCTCGCCGAAACGGTGAATCGCCTCGTGGCCGATTTTTAATACTGCCATGCCGGGTGTAGCGGATATTTTCCGGTCCTGCGGTCCTGAGTATCGCGACCGGTACGGTGACGCCATGCCGCCCAGTCACAGGCGGACCATGCAGGATGTCGTCGACTGCCGCACCGAGAGGATGGGAGGCCATCTCTTCCGGTGCAGCCACTGCGATCACCTGCGCTATTCCTATCATTCCTGTAAAAACAGAAGCTGTCCCGCCTGCCATGAATCCAATCGAAAGTCATGGCTTGAAAAACGGAAGCGGGAGCGTCTGCCGGTCCCCTATTATCATGCCGTCTTTACTGTCTCCAAGGAACTGCACGAGATCATCCGATCGCATCAGAAGATTTTTTATGCCCTCCTGATGGAAGCCGCAGCCCTTTCCCTGATGAAGCTGGCTTCAGATCCCCGCCATGTAGGAGGGACAATCGGCATGCTTTGTGTCCTTCACACTTGGACGCGGGCATTGGTCTACCATCCCCATGTCCACTGCCTCATCCCGGCAGGGGGTCTTTCCCACGACAAACGATATTGGCTTGAAGCTCGAAAGAATTATCTTGTGCCGGTATGCGCTCTGTCTGACATATTTCGGGCCACATTTATCGCCCTGGTGCGCAGGAAACTTCCCCAAATGGTATTCCCTCAGTCGATATGGAACACTCCTTGGGTGGTCTACTGTAAGCCCTGTGGCCATTCAACAGACAAGACCCTCTCTTATCTTGCCCGGTACGTTCACCAAACCGCAATCACCAATAGCCGAATTCTTTCCGTAGAGCAGGGCAAGATCACATTCCGCTACAAAGATTCCAGGGAATGTCGGTGGAAAACCATGACTCTTGAGGCATCTGAGTTCATCCGTCGCTTCCTCCAGCATGTCCTTCCCCGAGGCTTCCACAAGGTCCGCTATTACGGTCTTCTGAGCCCCCGCAACCGAAACCTCCTTGATCAGATCCGCCGGGAACTGACGGACAAAACCGAAGCCGCTGAAGCTGAACCATTGAATGGTGATTCAAACACCAAGATCCCGGCAGCTATCCTTGTCTGCCCTCTCTGTCACAAAGGACATCTGATCCCGATTATGATGATTCCCCGCAGATGGAGGGCGCCGCCATGATCTCTCTGTGCATGAAACCTCACAATGTGCAGATTCAATCACCGGCAAGCGATACCTCTTGGTTTTCGCTATTCCACAGGTGCGTCCAAATGGTGGATTCTGACACTCTCGCCCGATTGAAAGCTCCGAGTCCTGCCATGATCTGTGCCCGATATGATCATGTGACATGCAACATCATCGATTTATTTCTTGATTTCAAAGAAAAATTCCCACATAGTAACCTTCAAAACGATACACATGACGATTAAAATTCCAAAGAGTTGCAAATCCCCGCGAGAGGGTTTGTTCAACTTAAGCTTTTACGTCGGCTCCGCGCCGTAAAAACTTTTAAACGTTGTGCAGCGTCAATGCTATCAAAATATGATTGCAATTTTCTTCGGCGTATGTTAACTTAGTCTCATGAATAAATCTCACCGCAAGACCCTCGAAGCTATTTTTTCATTACCGGCTCCTGCAACACTGGAATGGCGGCGAATAGAATCTCTCTTTGTTGCGCTTGGTGCTCAAACAGTCGAGGGGAGTGGATCACGTGTGCGCTTCGTTTTGAACGGCATCATTGGCACATTCCATAGGCCCCACCCGGCAAAAGAAGCGAAGCCTTATCAGGTTCGTGACGCACGGACCTTCTTGGAGAATGCAGGGGTAAAACCATGAGCACAATGACTTACAAAGGATATGCTGCAAGGATCGAGTACAGCGATGAAGATGGCTGTTTTATTGGGCACATCGCTGGGATTAAGGACGTCATCGGTTTTCACGCCGAGTCCACCAAAGAGCTGCGTGCCGCCTTTGAAGATGCTGTAAACGATTATCTAAAAACCTGCGATAAGCTTGGTCGGGCACCGCAAAAGCCTTATTCGGGTAAACTAATGCTGCGAGTTCCCCCAGAAGTTCATGCCCGTGCCACAATGATGGCCGAAGCTCATGGGATGAGTCTCAACCAATGGGCCGCGGATGTTCTTTCAAAAGCTTCTTAATAAGGCACAACGATGCCATGCACCGGATAGGCCATAAAGCCGGCCTCCCGGTGATGACTGTGTTAGCCGCTATTGTATGTAGGGACATGCGCTCCGAAATCGGGGAGGAACAGAATGTTTCTCTTGACGTTGTTTGGTTTTTTCATGGCCATCTTAGCCAATATGACAGGAATAGAAGGTGGAATGATATTCGTCCCCCTGTTCATACTTCTATTCGGGTTATCACCCCAGCAGGCTGCGGGGGTAAGTATGGCCACTATGGTTTTTGGCTTGGGGGCAGGTTCTCTGGCTTATGCTCGCCAGAGGCGAATAGATTTCCGCCTGGGCTTCGCTTTGCTTGCAGCTTCTCTCCCAGGAACCATCGTTGGAGCCTTACTCACCCCATACCTGCCCGCTAAGGCATTAGAGCTCCTTCTGGGACTGCTTCTAGTACCTCTCGGTTTCAGGATGATCTTTCACCGAGAGCCAGGCAAAGCAGTGCCTGCAGTCCAGAAATCGTCAGATGGTTGGAGAAGGGTGTGGACGGATCGTGGAGAAACGGAATTTCGCTATACCATTCGCCGCTTGCCACTCGGCCTTGTGATATACTTTCTCATAGGAGTCATAGCAGGTTTGTTGGGCATAGGGGGAGGAGCGATCAAGGTGCCCACTCTGATTTTTTTGCTCGGGCTTCCACCACATATCGCAGTAGCCACCTCCGTGTTCACGATGGCGTTGACGGCGCTGGTAGGAGGACTCACCCATGGCGCGATAGGGCATGTTCTACCTGATTATGTCCTTTCCTTGGTTCCTGGCGTGTTGATAGGATCTCAGGTAGGCGTTTGGCTGGCCAAGAGGACCCCAGCAGTTATCCTTATGAAGCTGCTGGGATGGGTTGTAGTCCTCATAGGCTCCGTCATTTTGTTCAAGGCCTTTGGGCTTAGTCAGCTACCAAGCGGCTAACAACGGCATTAAGGGCGACGGCAAAAAGCCGCCGCGCCTTATGCCGAGCGTTATCCTTTTCAGACCCCAAAATATCTCTTGACACCTGCTACGTATCTGGTTACACTTTTCAAGTATGATTCAAAAATTCAAACATAAAGGGCTTAAGCAATTATTCGAATCTGGTATCTCAAGTGGTGTCAATCCTCAGCACGTAATGCGACTTAGGAAAATTCTTGCTCTCCTTGAAACGGCTGAAACTCTTGAAGATATGGATTTACCTGGTCTGGGACTGCACCCACTCAAAGGTAATCTAAAAGGAATTTGGGCGGTTAAAGTCAGTGAGAACTGGCGCATTACGTTCAAGATTCAAAACGGAGACACCTTTGATGTAAATTATGAAGATTATCATTAGGGAGGGAAAAATGACTATGTACAATCCACCACATCCCGGCGAAATCATAAGAGAATTTTGTGTTGAACCACTTAATATCAATGTAACAGAAGCAGCCAGAGCTCTTGGTGTTACAAGAAAAACATTTTCAGCACTTTTGAATGGGCGTTCGGGCATTAGCCCTGAAATGGCATTAAGGTTATCAAAAGTATTTGGTCGCACACCAGATGGGTGGCTCCGGCTCCAGCTCCAATACGATCTATGGAAAACAAGACAATCTATTAATATTGGGGACTTGAAGCGAATTGAAGCTGCATGAGTTCAAATCTATCGGATAACCATTGGGTGGAGAGGACGGGAACACTTCAGGGATTTTTAGGTTGGCTTAATGGCCCGCCTCTCACCCAAAACGTTGGCGCCGCACTGCGCGCGTCGCCAACGGCGAAGCTAAGCCACCGCTTTTCAGCTCCTTGTTGGCGCTCGGATATGATTATTAGATGCATGCAGGATAGAATAAATAGTTGGCTCGCGCCCTGATTCGCGCGGCGCCAACAAATCGCTGAAGCGGTCGTCACTTCACCTGCAAGGCCTGCTTCGCAGTCCAGCAGGTTCGTGCCTCCGCTTAGCTTCGCCGTTCGGAGTAACTATCTGATTGATGTCGAACGGTTAAAATGGTATCTTGAAAGTATGAACAGAAAGCACACAGCCGTATACCGAATGTCGGACCGTCGGAACGATGACTTCGTTCCCGGCACGCCGACAGACCGCATTAGCCTCGTCTGGCTTCTGACTAGAGAAGTCGTGTCCTTGAGCAAAAAGCACTATGCTGAACGAAGACTACAAAGACATGTTACACGCCTTGTCCGACGAGAAGGTTAGATTCCTCCTTGTAGGAGCCTATGCATTGGCAGCCTACGGTTATCCTCGGGCTACCATGGACATAGACATTTGGGTCATGCCGTCCCCTCAGAACGCTGATGCCGTGTTGCGGGCATTGCGTCGTTTCGGCGCTTCGCTGCACAATCTGACCAAGGAAGACCTTGAGAAGGATGGGACCGTTTTTCAGATCGGAGTTGCCCCAAGGCGAATCGACATCATCACTGCGGCATCCGGACTTCAGTTCGAGGAGACGTATGTACGGTCGCTGTCAGTGAATATCGAGGGAATTGAAGTGCACATTCCGTCGCTCGACGATCTAATTCGAAACAAGAGGGCGTCAGGAAGAACCAAGGATTTGGCCGACGCAGAAACATTGGAATCCCTGAAGAACTCCGAACAAATTGCTGCACCCGATAAGGAATAGCGCGCCAGGACCTGCGCTGCCTGTGACCGCCAACGTCGCAGAGCAGTAGACTTTATCACGAGGCTGTCAAGGTTAATGACCGATCTTGGCGAGGATACCCTTGGCGAAGGTCTTCCCGTCGGCCAGGTCGGCATTGGTGGGATGGTCGATGGCCCCCTGCGCCTCCACGGCCCAGGCTTGGTGCTCTACCATTTTCATCAGGGAATCTATTATTTTGGGATCGACCCTTCCCCGGACGCCGAAGGTGCCCAACACCTTGGCCCGTGAGGCAAGGCCGATGGCATGTTCGATCGCCTGTTTGGGAAGATGGCCCCCCCGGACCGAACCATGGGTGCAGAAGAGGGCGATCGGTTGCCCCTGGGGCAGGTTTTTGAAGAAGGAATGAACCGTTGCGGGTACGCTGTGGGCCTGGACGGGGAATCCGACGAAAATGATGTCGTAGCCCCGGCTGCTCTCGATGTCCCGAATCGGCAGGAGCTCTTTCTCGAAATGGATCGCATCATAGATGGCGCGGGCAAGTTTCTCAGTGTTGCCCGTCTGGGAGTAATATGTAACAAGAGCCTTCATAGCGTCCATGCCTCCTTTGAGATATTTGCGGAACTCTTAGCCCATTATTCGGTGCATTGCAAGGGACAAAGGTTCTTCTCAGCAATGAAGAATGAAAGGTGTGGTAGGTGGGCGGGGTGGGCATAAGGGGTTGTTGACATGGGAAGGGGCAGTGAGAAAGGAATAAGAGGCTGATGGTCCATTGATTGGGACCGTAATCGGAGAT
>Ga0209212_1002300_pt1 | contig 27621 bp, 32 predicted proteins | sample RifGroC2_FD_183996 | JGI IMG/M metagenome (GOLD analysis project Ga0209212, IMG submission 183996) | Groundwater microbial communities from Rifle, Colorado, USA - Groundwater C2 (SPAdes) (version 2) | ecosystem: Environmental > Aquatic > Deep subsurface > Groundwater | place: Rifle, Colorado... | reverse complement strand
ACGCCTGTCTGAAATCATAAGGACTTTTTTCCTATCCCGGTCTGCCTCTGATGCGCTTGATGATATCGAACGATTTCAAATGCTGCTCTATTTTTTCCAATATCTCTTCTTTCAATAACATAGGATTTTTCGCTTCCTCCGATTCCACGGAAGCGGTAACGATTGAAACCGGAATCTTCTCCTGCTCTTTTACCTGATGTTTCCCGAAGAATATCCCAAGAACCGCGACTATCAACAGCAACGGCGCTACAAAAATTCCTATCCGCAAAAAGCTCTGTCCATAGGGAAGCGTTTCTGGAATAACCTTCGTATTTTCAATCTTGTTGTCCGCTAGAGGTATTTGAAAATCAGAAACAGCTTCTTTGGGAAGGGATGTTTCCGCCGGCAATACTTCCGCTACTTTTTCCGCTTGAACCGGGATTTGCTCCATAGCCTCAACCGGATCTTCCTTTTGTAAAGGAGCGGCAACTGCCGGCGTTGCGAAAAGCTGGACAGCAATAATCACTTCATCGCCGTCAATTTTCCCTTTCATGACCGCCACTCCGGTTTGGGTATAATTTCCGTTTAGAATATTTTTTTTATGCGAGGCACTCTTCATCCAGGCTGTGTGCTGTTCCTTGGCGCTCGAATAATTTATCGCTAAATTCTCCCCGGCATATTTATAGTCATAGCCCGCTTTTCCGAACCAATACCATGGATCTTTTCCCTCCGGAGAAGTGTGGGCGAAATAATCATCTTTAAGCATGTCATCCGCCTTGTTTTTGGCGGCTTTATTGAGAACCGAATTTTCCGAAAGGGGGTTGAGTCCTTCGGCGAACCTGGACTTATTCACAAGCTTGATGACTTCGCTCGCGCTTATGTCGGAAGCCTGGGCTTTTCCGAAAGATGGGATCGCCAAAAACAAGCCGATGGTCGATATCCAGATTAATCCTATTATTGTTTTTTTATTTTTATTTTTCATAATCCGCCTTCTAAAACACAAAAAACGGGCTTCACCCGTTTCATTATGCCTTGTTTCAGCCCCGAAGGGGCCGAGCTCTCATTTCCTAAGTCCATTATAGCATATTTTAAGCCCTTTGTCCATCTTTTGCATGGCCCTAAAATCCTACGCTTAAAAATCAGTTGCGATAAACCTGTGACTTGGTAATGATTTTCTTCCAAGGACCATCCGGAACGTCCTCCTCTTCCACGAACTGCCAATCAACGGTTTCCACTCCGCCGATACCCAGGTAATCCCTGACTGCCGGAGAAACATCCAGTCCGGCTATTTTCCCTTCGGTGTTTTTTGGAGGATCTCCGCCGAACACGTAATCGGCGTCGTCCTCTTCGAAAGGACCTATGTCCTCCCATTGGGCAAAGGCGGATCTTCCGTTTTTTTCTATACGTATCCAGCGGTTTTTAAGCAAGGACTCGCCGTCGGAAAATTCCGCGCCATCTGTCCAGCCAGCCAAAGAAAAGACTTCCGTCTTCCTTTTCCCTTCATCCGTAAAGTCGTTATAGGGCAGGGCGAAATAAAAAGGGTTCTCATCAGGAGTAAAAGCGTCCGGCAAAAGACCCTCTCTTTCCTCTGGATCGTCGACCCCTCCGAAATGCTCCTCCCATTTCGAATCCCAAGCGCTCATTGAATTGGCGATATGCCCGTTGTCCTCATCAGCCTTCTCCCCCACCCAAAAAACCGTCGTAATTATGTTTCTATGTATCGGATATCCGTAACTCTCCCAGAATTCATTTCCGGGAAAATTTCCCTCTCCCTCACCCCTGTTATAAAGATAGCTATTGATTTCATTTCGAAACGCGACATCTTTTTTTCTTTCTTCATATTTCCGCACCGACAAAAAAACGAGCGCAGCTACGCAAAAAAAGAAAATGATAAAAAATAAAATTTTTTTCATTCCGATATATCCCCATTTAATATTCATGTCTATTAATACTGCTGCACTGGGTCGTTTGTCCCAAGTAAAAACCCCACCGGAGTGGGGCTAGTCAGCTTATCCATATGCCCATGATTTTTCCTAGGGTTTTTTCGCAGAAAACAAATCCACGATAGTTGAGAGTCTCGAGGAAATTTCACGCACCTGCTGTTTCAATTTTCCGGTTTCTTCGATTTCCTTGATAACTTCCATTTCAGTCTTTTCGGCGATCTTTTTTTCTCCCTTAAGTCCGGTGATAATGATCTCATTTCCGATAAAGCTCGAGACGAAGGCGCCGGTCATAAGCAGCATTACCGAGCCGATAACCAGAGAGGAGGCCCCGTCCCACCACGGCATACCTTCCAGATTAAGCGAAGAATTGCCGGAGGACGCCCTAAAAATTTCACTCATGATAAAATCCGTAGTATGCCAGACTCCCCTCCAAAAAAGAACCGCTCCCACGCCTCCTATGAATGCGTACAAAAGCGGCTTACGGCTCAATTTCCGTCTTATTCGATCTTCCAGCTTGTCGAAATAATCAATTATTCTTTTGAACATATTTTTTTATAAAAAATAAAAGGCGGGCATCACCCGTCTTCGTCACAGACTTCGACGAGTCAAGCTCGTCTTTTTGTGGCTTTTTCAAGCCTCATATGTTCCATTATAGCATATTTTTAACCATTTGTCCAGTGCAACAAAAAAGACCCTCCGAAGAGGGTCTTTTGCAAATTTCCGAAGATTATATCTTGGAAACGTTGATTGCGTTTGGTCCTTTTGGGCTTTCGCTTACTTCGAACTCAACTGCGTCTCCTTCGCGAAGGTCGTTGTATTCAGTTCCCTGAAGTTCCTTTGCGTGGAAGAAAAGGTCTTTGTCAGATCCCTGTTGGGCGATGAAGCCGAATCCGCGATCTGTAAGCCTTTTGATTGTTCCTGTAGCCATTTTGATAATTGCTATGTTCTGATTAAGTGCATGGGTAGGTTAGTGCAAAGAGTTTTAGTTCGACTAGGCTGCTTTTGCATGCCGACTGCTGCATATCTATAGTAGCATTTATCAGGTTTTTTGTCAATGGATGTCCTATCTTTCCAAATCCAACACCTCGTCGATGCGAACCTGTGAAACAAATTCGGCGACATGGCTTACCAGCACCATCGCGCCTTTATAAGAGCTGAGTGCCTCAGCTATAACCGGAAGATGACGGAAATTTATGTGGTTTGTCGGTTCATCCAGAATGAGCAGTCCCGGCTCTTGAAGCACTAAGCGCGCGAAAGCTACAAGTCCTTTCTGTCCTTCGGAAAGCGTTCCGATTTTAGCATAAACGGTCTCCTTGGTGAGCAGAAATCCCGCGGCTACCGAACGAAGTTTTTCCTCATCTTTTTCCCTCATTACTTGGGAAAGGGATTCGAAGACCGTATCCTCAAAATTGAGCGTGGAAAAATCCTGGCGATAATATCCGACGCGTACGCCTTCGGCAATTTTCGCACCTTGGGCGCTGCCCGATGCCAAGGATTCCAAGAGCGTGCTTTTACCAATTCCATTCGGACCGGAAAGTAGCAGGTGCTGATTTTTGCGCAGCGACACGTTCGCTTTCTTTTCGAGCGGATAATGGTTTTGCATCACGCACACCGATGAAATACCCAAGATTTCTCCGGAAAGCTCCTCCTGATGAGGAATCGTAAAGTTTTTGATCGCCTTGTCTTCCTTTCTCACATCCACCTTGGCCTCCTCCATTGCCTGAGCCTTTTCACGCATTTTCTTGGCCACCAACCTCATCCCTCCTCCTTTATTCGCAAAGAAGTTAGCTTTTTCCTTGTTAGCACGGATCTCTTTTTCATATTGCGCGTTCTTCATTTCCTCCTTCTCGATCTGAGCCGCAACTTCCGCCAACACCACGTAATAATCCCCGATGTATTGCTGGACTTTCTTAGTGAAAACGTCGAGATATAAAACCCCGTCCGTAAAAGCGTTGAGGAAATCAGCGTCATGGGAAATAACGATACAAGTCTTGTCATAGTTCATCAGAAACGCGGTCAGATGTTCAATACCTGCTTTGTCCAAATTATTGGTCGGCTCGTCCAAGATCAAAAGGTCGGGGTCCTGGATCAAGGCTGAAGCCAAAAGGAGTCTCGCTTGCTGTCCGCCAGAGAAAGATTTCATCTTCCTCTCGGGCGTCGCGATAAGATTCACCACTTCCAAAACGTTTTTGATGCGCTTGTCGATATCGTAAATACGCTCAGAAAAACATTTCTGGAAAAATTCGCGCACGGTGAGTTCCATATCCTCGCGTGGAATCACCTGCTTGGCGTAAGCCACTGAAAGCTTCGGGTCTACATAGATCGAACCTTCTTCTGGTTTAAGCTCCCCCGTGATGAGTTTGAAGATAGTGCTTTTACCCGCGCCGTTTTGCCCCATCAGCGTCATCTTCGTCCCTTGGCGCAGCGAAAAAGAGGCCTCGTCCAAAATAGGCTTTTCCCTGCTATATTCAAAGGTGACCTCGCTGAACCTTACTGCTACGTCGTTTTTTGCCATATCTCCAAAACTTTATACTTCTTACATTTGATTTTTTACACTGAGCTCTTATCATAACCCATATCGACTGATTTGAAAAGGCCCGAGAGCTTCCGACAAAAAATCGCCTTGCGGCGATCCTGCTCTCTTGTAATTACGGAAATAAAAGAACAATTCTTTCGAATTAAAATATCGATTTAGTGGCCATGAAACCCAATGACACCAAGGCTGTCACTATTCCGCCAGCGGCCAATATTCCTGCGAATATGACCCCGATCGCCCTCCAAAAAGGCACTCCCAAGATATAAGCGGCCACCGCACCGCTCCAGGCTCCCGTCATCGGCAAAGGAACAGCTACGAAAAGAAACAGGGCCACTTCCACCCACTTTTTCTCATGAAAATGATCCATATGTTTTCTCTGCGCCCTTTCCAAAACCCAAGTCATCAAGCGGTTGTAATGGTACCATTTGTGCATCAAATATTCCGAGAATCTCTGCAGCACGAAAAGGAAAGGCATTATCAGGAAAATGTTTCCCAGGACGGAGATAGTATAGGCTTTGAGAGGTGAAAATTGAAAAACTCCCATCGCCAATGGGATAGCCCCCCTGACCTCCAATATGGGTGCGGCCGCCGTTAAGAATGTGATTATCTCCTGTTTCATTTTTTCTTTTATTTACTTTTTATCGCTCTGGCTATTTTACGACGTAATCGCCTTTTTATCAATCATTCCCGGTTACTTCAGAAACTGGGAATATTTATCCCTAGTTTCATTGAAAGCGGAAATTTTAGCTTCATCCAAGGGGGATCCCTTGGGAAGATCAAGCTTCAGGGGATTGATCGGGGCGCCGTCCAGCTTCATACCAAAGTCCAAGTGCGGCCCCGTCGACCATCCGGTCGATCCCACATAGCCGACCACTTCGCCTTGAGAAACCCTTGTGCCTGCCGTGACATCCTTGGCAAAGGCGCTGAGGTGCCCGTAGTGCGTCGTGTAACCGTTATCATGACTGATGCGGACTATATTGCCCCAGCCCGTTTCAAACCTGGCACTGGTAACCGTTCCGCGCGCGGTCGAAACGACCGGAGTCCCCGTCGGGGCGGCATAATCGATCTGGTAATGGGCAGTGACGGTTTTGGTTATCGGATGCATGCGCGCACCGGTATATCCCGAGGTTATCCTGCTGAAACTGAGCGGGGCTTTTAAAAATTGTCTTTCCAAAACTCGTCCTTCTTCGTCATAATATCCGCCCTCGCCGTCTTTTTCGAAATAATAGGCGTAATGCGCGGTTCCATCATTAATGAATTTCGCCGCCAAGATCCTCCCGTCCGGGGCGTCCTGTCCATTCCTTTTTCTTTTTTCATATACGAAACCGAATTCGTCGCCTTGCCTTATGTCCGTCATGAAATCGATACTGAAAGAAAAAAGATCCCCTACCTCCAAAACGGTCGGCTCTGAAAGACCCGCTTCCAAGGCGTCCGCATAGAAGAAATTGTCTATTTTCCCCCTAGCCGTTTCCACCGAAACTTCATAGGGGATTTTTTCTTCATGCACCTTGAACTCTTCTCCGGCGCGCTCAACAACTACAGTCCTTTCCGTGTCGCGGTCATATTCGATGCGGGTTGCCCTCTCCTGCCCATCGAAATAAAAACGCATATCCCTTCCAATCCTGACTCCAGTGAAATCATACACGCCCTCGGAAGCCGCCAGAATCGCTTCCGTATCGTTAGCATCCAGTTTTCCATGCTCGTTGAAAATCTTCGCGGGGGTATCCCCTTTCTCAATCTTACAAAGCTTCGCATCGTCTTTGGGAGCGACTGCATCCTCTTTTTGAAAAGACGCCTGTTGGAAGGCTTCCGAGGACTGGGCAGAAAGAACCTCTCCCTGGCTTCCCCTTTCGAAGTTTTTTTCCGCTCTGAAAAACGACCTATATCCGGTATAGGAAATCGCAACCAAAACAAGCGTGAAAAAAATCTTGCGTTTTCCGTTGTTTTTGGGCGCCTGGATCGGCGGCGCTGGATACATCGTCCTCCTGCCGTATTTTGGGCTTATTACCTGCATAAAATGACTTTTAATATGGTTTTTTCAATCCTAAGCGGTAAATAATTATACCATATGCCATAAAAAATCGCTTGGAAAAACGGCTAAAAAAGCCATTTAATCCCTTGGGTAAGACCCTGTATGATTTTTTATGCGAAATCTACATGATAATAGGGACTTCGAAAATAATAAGCTGGGAATCTTTTTGTGCGCTTATTTTCATTTTGTCAGTCTCCGGAGCGCCGAGCATGTTACGTAGCAAAAAAGTATCCTTGGATCAAGCTCTATCGAAAAATAATTTTCACATTTTCATTTTCGCATCGCATCGATCGACCATCTGCCTGGTCCGAAGGCCGCCAAAACCAAGCACCCCGCTAAAATAAGCAGATTGTAATCCAGGCCGATTCCTTCTTGCCCCGTAAAAAGAGATGACTTAGCTGTGATTCTCAGGACAAAAACCGCCCCGACCATTATCATAGCCAGACCGGCTGCGGCGGAGCGGGTCAGAAACCCGCCAATGAGCGCCACGGCTCCCAACGGCTCGACGATCATCAAAAATTTCGTGAGTTTTTCCATTGGCACTTCAACGCCATCAGGACTCATGGAGATATATTGCCATTTGGCCCAGGCTGCAAAAAGAAAAATCGCCGCGATGACCAAGCGCAGAACCAGCAAAACTATGTCCTGCAATTTTTTATTGTATTCCCCTTCCATATGTTTACCTGCAGATTAAAGATCAACGATCGTCTTGAACCCGCCGTATGCCATGCGGCTCATGTCGAAAGGCATCGGTTTATCTTCATACTTCGCCATGAAAGGATCTTTCATGACCTTACCGTTCACGGCGTCGCGGTGCGCCCTGGACTTGTACACCACAAAAGAGAATACCACCGTCTCACCTTTCTTAGCTTTGACCATTTGGGGGAACTTGAGTATTTTCATTCCTCCCATCTTGGGCGAAAGGTCCTCTCCGACACACTCAAAATATTCAAGCGCGCCATACTTTTTCCACACCCTAGCGGCGTCTTTCGCCATCTTCTGATAGATAGGCAGATTTTTAACCGGAATCGCGATGACGAATCCGTCCACGTATTTAGCCATATGTTTTTATGAAAAGATTACATAAATTGATACAAATCTGGAAAGCTATTGTTTCACTCCCTATCGCCCCGAAATCAGGCGTTGAAATATGGGACTTTTTTCAATCGTAATAAAAAATGCTATCTTTAATAAACACTAAAAAATAACGCTTATAAAAAAATGGAAAACAAACCTTTGTTGCACCTTTTCGAAGAAAACGAGCTCAATATCAGCAAACTTTACGCCATCTATGCTGAAAAAATACCAGCTAAAGAAAGTTTCTGGAGCAGGCTTTCTTCGGAAGAGGCCGCACATGCCATAAATGTGAGCGAAGGGAAACATGCGACCGACAGCGAGGCTCCCGTAGTTGAAAACAAATTTTCCCGCGGAATAATCCGCTACGTCATGGATTTCGTCCTAGAGGAAATCCACAAGGCGCACAATTACGAAGTATCGCACCGCGAAGCGCTCTGCACCGCGCTTCGCATCGAACGGTCCATGTTGGAAAAGAAATGCTTCGACATATTCACGCCCTCGAGCGAAACCGTCAAAAATGTCCTTTGCAGACTCAACAATGAAACTGAGCGCCATATAGAAATATTACTCCAGGAGATGAAAAGAAATAAGTTCGCTCTTGAAAAACAAGAAGCGTAAAACATCCATCTTCTTCATGAAAAAAGATAAAGAGCCGCAGGCTGTTGCCGGCGGCTCTTTTTTGTTTTCTCACCTGAAAATAATTTTCAGAGTTCTTCCAATTTTCCTTACTCCTTCCAGCAGTCGTAGTCGGCGTAGAACACCGCCATCGGGAATCCCGAATCGGCTTGCGTGAAAAAACCGATAAATGGGCGATCAATCTCGATGGTTTTTTTTCTCGGCTTCTCCCGGATACTGCAACCGAAAAGACCCAATGAGGTTTCGACCCTGGCCCTGGCCCCTTCCTCGTTCATGCGGAACTTGAATTTCTGTTCGGCCCTGTTGATGACCCAGGAATAGCCGCCCTTCAAGGCGCCGGCGCCGAGCAGGAAAGAAATGTCCGGCCGGAGATTGAAATAGACTTTCGGAATAACGGCGTCCGGATAATGGACGTATTCCGAATGGTGTTCCTTTTTGGATCCGAGAAGCCGGAAGGCCGTCCTGACCATCTCCATCCCATCCGACTGGACGTCCGTCATCATGATCCAGAGTTTGTCTCCATTTTTAGTTTCGACAACCAGCAAAGGTCCCGAAAATCCTTCCACCTCGAAGACCGAACACCCTTGGGTCAGCCTGAAAGCCGGATAATCGACGCTCCCTTTTCTGATCGCCCGGGATTTTTCAGCTATTCCTTCGAGCCACCGGACGGTCTTGTCCAGGACAGTCGTAACCTTGATGGACATCGGCGGCTCAAAATCGGCGCTGCCCTCCAAATCCCTGAGGGCAGCTATCCGGTCGTGATACTCCTCAAAAAGCCCGAGGACTTCCCTTTGAAGGTCATTGACTACCGTCCAATCCCCTCCTTTCGGGAAACCCCTGCTTTCCAACTCCAAAAATGCCTTGATGATCGTCGCCAAATCCAATGCTGTCGTCGGCATACCTCTTCCTCCTTTGATGAATTGCCACTAAGAAACCCTTTGGTCTACGCAGCTGACAAAAATGAAAATTTACTTATACACATACCCTTCATTTCCATCTCCCTTTTATTAGGAAAATCGTATATTTTGTCAAAAAACCAGATTCTTCATTTAACCACCGATTGCCTATAAATGCAACAATCGCCGCTTGTTTCAATTCGCAAACATAGACACTACTTCCTGTATCTGAAATACACGAAGACCACAGCCAATGCAGTGAACAGCTTGATCAAGTTTCCCACTATCAAGGGAATATTTTTTATCAGAATTCCATAATAGAGCCAAAGCGAACCTATCGCGACGATGGAAAGAAAAGTCCAAATGGAAACGTCTTCGACGCTTTTGTTCTTCACGCTTTTTATCGCCTGGAACAACGGATTGAACTCCAACAATGTCGAGCCTATTAAAATTGCTTCCAAGGGGGATATTTGCATATTCTTTAGTTATTTTTTATTTTCATAAGCATCCTTCAATTTTCCGATATCGATCTTTTCCATCTGGAGCATCGACTCCATCACCCTTTTCGCTTTCTCAGGATCCGGATCATGGATCATTTCAATCAAAGCCACAGGCGTAACCTGCCAGGTGACGCCGAACTTGTCGTAGTTTATCCAACCGCAGACCCCCGGTTCCCCTCCCTCGGAAAGCTTCTCCCAGAAATAATCAACTTCCTCCTGATCCGAGCAATTGATGACGAACGAGACGGCTCCGCTGAAGGAGAACTGGTGATCAGCGGCGCTGTCCATGGCCATGAACTCCTGTCCGCCGAGAAAAAACGTAGAGTGTTTCACTGTCCCCTCCTTGTCGGGATACTCGCCTTTGCCGTAGCGGAAAATGTCGCCTATTTTGGAATTTCGAAAAATTGATACGTAAAAGTTCATCGCTTCTTCCGCTTTCCCACACTTCTCTCCAACGAACATCAAAAACGGGATGATCTTTTGCTCAGTCTCCGCTAAATTCAACTGCCATGACATTCCGAACTTGTCATTGAGCCAGCCGTATCTCTCGCTGAACGGATATTTTCCCAGCTCCATCAGGACCGTGCCTCCGTCAAAAAGTTTTTCCCAAAGTCCGTCTAATTCTTCCCTTGTCTGACAGTTCACCGTGAGCGAAACAGCCGGCGTAAATTCGAAATATGGTCCGCCGTTGAGCGCCACGAAATCCTGTCCTTCGAGCTCGAAATCCACAGTCATCACCGATCCCTCTGGTCTTCCGGAAGCCTTTGAGCTCGCAGCGTCATAGCGCGCGACGCTCCCTATTTTCGAATTCTTAAAAATCGAGACGTAGAAATCCACAGCCTCCTCGGCTTTGTCTTCAAACCATAAAAACGGAGTTATTTTTTGTTTATCCTGAGCTTGTCGAATGGGCATATTTTTTTATTACTTATTTTATGAACATAGTACAAAAAAGCTACGTAGATAATTACGTAGTTTCCAATGCTCCGAAATTGTAAGGATTGTGGTTTTTTTAAAAAATCATCCCGATCAAACAAAACTTATCTGGTATGGTCGACCTTGCCGCCGTTTACCGTCCCTATAGCGCGATCAAGAATTTTATATTTTTGGCGTAAATCGGCGCATTGCTCGTCAGTGACATTAGTTGTTTTCTCTTCCAAGAATTGCAACTTTTTCAAAATGGGAACGCGAGCTTTCCTGGCAAACGTTCTCTCCAAACTCGCCATGGCTTCTTCTTCCGTTTCTATTGAATGCAAAAGGGTCAACGACTCCGCCGTCAAAAGCGGCGCCAAAATGCCTTCCAATTCCTCCACATACGGCCCGCACTCCTGCAGGCTCGCCTCGCGCCGTTCCCTCAATTCTTTTTCCTCTTCAGTCATCAACTCCAGGATCCTTTCCAGATATTTCAGGCATTTTTCTTTGGTTTCTTGGTCGGAAAGACCATCGATAGCGTCCCGCATATCCTCTTCTTCGAAAAGAACTTTGAGCTCGTTTTTATCAAAATCATCCACCCGCCAAGGCTTGAAAGTTTCCAGATAATATACGCTCCCTTTTTCGTTCTTGGTGTAATTAGCGATATTTTTATCATCAACATTGAAACCTAGACCGATGCGTTCCAACTCAAGATCCAAATCCCACGCCCCTCTACCAAGCTCTTTTACGCTAATCTTTAATGCGGCGGCTTCGTCCCCTCCCTCTTGGCGCGCTTTCTGAATTAGCGCGTGCCCCTCCGCGTGTGAAATCCGCTCCGCATAGACATTCTGCCCCCCCTCATGGGATTCCCCTGCCTGGTAAATGTCAGGTATGTTTTCAGGAAGAAGCAAGTGGGCTATTTTTGTCAGATAATACCTGCCTTTCAATTGGCGCGGCGTATCTTTTTCAGCTTCTTTTTTTATTTCGGAAACTACTCTTTTTTCATTGCCGGGATCGACAAAAACATTCTTCTGATCCCCCGAGCCGAGAGGCTTCAATCCTGCAGATTCGAATCTTCCAAATTTCATATATTCTTATTTAGCATGTTTACTTGTCTAGAGTATACCGCTACTTATGCGCTTTCAACAAGCATTGCCGCCTAAGTGAAAATTGAATCGATAAGATGTTCCGCGACCCTGAAAGGCATACCTTCAAAAGGCGCTTCATGTATATCGAATCCCGGCGTGTCATTCAGCTCTATCACCCTGAAATTTTCAAACTTACCGATATCCTCAGCGATGATATCCACCGCGCAAAACCTTATGCCGAATATTTTCACTATTTTCTCCATAAGAGCGAAATATTTTTGATCGACCTTATCGAGGCATTCAAAAGATCTTCCGCCCGTACTGACATTGGCACTTTTTCTGAGACTGATTACCTTTCCTTTCTCAACTATTGTTTCTTCGCTAAAGTTTTGCTCCAAAAGATTCCTGTCGAATTCATAATCCCTGATGATGGGACAAAGCGGCTGGTCCTTGGCCACCCCAGGTTGGCCGTTATAGTCATTGATCAATTCCCCGATGGTCCCCTTTCCGTTCCCAACGACATAAGCAGGTTTTCGCATCAAGACTGTGAGCACTTTCCCATCTAAAACCAAGAACCTGAAATCTCCGCCTTTTATATACTCTTCCACTAAAAAAGCGCCTGGTCCGCCTTTTTTCAGGCTGTTGTATTTCTTTGTTTCCTTAATTGCTTTTTCAAGCCACTCCTCGTCTTGAATATCAACCGTCACCGCGCCTCCTTGGCTGCCATTCGTAGGCTTAACCACGAGAGGAAATTTTATCTCCTTCCTAGCCAACCTTTTCAATACTTTTTCGAAATTTTTTTCCTTAAAACCGACAGGCACAGGAATGCCATTTTTTTCCAAAAGTCTTTTTGTTAGGAACTTGTTTCCCGTCAACATCGCCGCCATTTGGCTATTGATGTCAGTCACGTGCCTTTTCACATAACAACTTTTTTCATTTTTAGAAAAAATCATCAATTTGGACTTTTCATCCACTACTTCTACCGCCACCCCGCGCTTTTCTGCCGCTTGAAGCAATGCTCCCACGCAATTGAATTTCGAAAGAGGAATAATTTTCATAACTTTTGATCAAATAAAAACTTCCCCATCTTCCAAGGCTTGTCCAAAAGCGTGAAGACAACAAAAGGCCCATTTATATATTTATTTTAAACTGCTAAATGCTCAATAAGGGATATCAGATAAATACCAAGTATCCATACCGAATATTAACTATACAATATTTATCGAAAAAAATCAAGGTTTTGTGGTAATGTCCACATACATATGGCGGTTTTTCCAAGGTAGCGGTATCTTGGGGGATGAGTATACAAATGCCAACAACAATCAAGGGGGAAAGACTTAGATGGGTTGTTCCTATCTATCAGAAGGAGCTTAGACTTAAAGACGTAGCCAAGCTGTGCCCACACAGCAAGAGGAGCTTGGAAAGATGGGTCGCTGCCTACAGGAGGCATGGGGCAAGAGGCCTGGAACCGAAATCTACGCGTCCCAAGAGCCACCCTAATGAAACAGAAATACGAATCAAGGAAAGAGTCATCGAACTGAGAAAGAAAACGAATAAATGCGCTCTCAAGCTTAAATGGCAATTAGACAAGGAAGGTGTCAGCCTGCATAGAAATACGATTCACAAAATAATCCGAAAGGAGAGATTGGTTAGAAAGTACAGAGTAAGGAAGCTGAAATACAAATATATCAAGGTGCCCCTTGCTCCGGGAGAATTAGTTGAGATAGATGTGAAATATGTGCCTGAAAAGCTGGGAAACAAGAGGTATTATCAATTCACAGCCATAGACTGCGCTACCAGGTGGAGATATCTGGAAATATATGACGATTGCGCGAATCACAGCTCCCTAAAGTTCTTGGAAAAGGTACTTCGAATCGCGCCGTTCAGAGTACGCGCAATTAAAACGGATAACGGAAGTAATTTCACCAACAGATATACGGGATATGACAAAAGCAGCGACCCCTTGAATCCAAGATTGCACGACCTTGATCTGATGTGTCAAAGTAAAAATATCATTCATTATCTCATTGACCCAGGCAAACCAGCCCAGAATGGAAAGGTGGAAAGAAGCCATAGGAGCGATCAGGAGATATTTTATGACAGGAACAAATTCAAAGATATCGGTGATTTGAAGAAAAAGATTAGGGCCTGGAACAATTATTACAATAACCTGGAACATTGCTCACTGGATGGCAAAACGCCCAACGAAATGCTAGAATTATTAACAATCCAAAAACCGACAAATGTATGTGTTTAAAACATTGTTAATTCTTAGCGGCTCCGGCGGCCTGATAATGCTAAAACCTTATTTAATTAAAACGAGCCGGTTTTAACTTCTCCCGCACGTTTATAAGAAGCGAATATAACCCCCTTGGGCGATACCCTTGATTCTTCCAATGTGAAGGCGGCCGGAATGGTTCCTTCCGCGAACAAGCGCTTCCCCTTGCCTAGTGTCAAAGGAAATATTTTGAGCCAAAATTCATCTACCAAATCATGCTTCATTAACGTCTGGGCGAGATTGCCGCTGCCATATACGTGCAGATCGGGACCATCTTGCCCTTTCAGCTTCTTCATTTCCTCCACGACGTTACCTTTTATAAAGACCGTGTTTTCCCACTCATGGCTTGTCAGTGTTTTTGAAACGACATATTTGGTCAGCTTGTTGACGCCTGGCCAACCGCTTTCATGCTGGGGCCAATATGAAGCGAATATTTCAAATGTTATCCGGCCCAAAAGCAAATCGGCAGGCTTGCTCATTTGCTCGCCCATGATTTTACCCGCAAAGTCATCGAAATATGGAACCGTCCATCCGCCGTATTCGAAACCCCCGGAAGTGTCTTCTTCCGGTCCGCCCGGCGCCTGCATCACGCCGTCCAGCGTGATAAAAGTCGTGATTATTATTTTCCTCATATGCTGTTTATGAAAAATTAATCAATATGGATATTACAATCCTTCGGTTATAATAGTTTTTTATCCACTCTTTTGAAACGGTAAGTATTTTAAGATTTGCAAATGAGGACAAAAATTCGGTTCGAATTATGCCCTGACCCGAAAAGAAATCCTATCTTTTAGATAAAATTAAAGAGCCGCTGGTAAAACCATACGGCTCTCAAGTCTATGTATTTCTATTGGGCAGTTATTGCCTATGTAGCTTCCGGTTTAATTGTAAGATACGCCACCCTGCCGAGCACTTCCCCTTCCGGAACGCTGTCGAGCTCTTCAGGTTTTATAATTTCGAATTCATGGGCAGAATCGCGTTCGTATTCCCGGATATGGAACAGGAATTCATAGCCGTCTCTTTTGATGACGATTTTTTCGTTAAGGTCCCCTTCAAATACAGTCCTGCTGCTGAAGCCATAAGAGGCTTTTTCGAAAAGACCCCCCATCTCCCTTTCTTCGAAGTTATCCCATGAGCCGTAACCTTTTTCTTTGATAGCTGATGAATCGACTCTTATGTACCCGGGGGCCCCAGCACTGTCGGTCGGAAATTGCGCCATCTTTTCACTGAAACTTTCCAGAACTTCTCCAGCGAAGCGCCTCATCCCAAGACACATGCCGACATTGAGGATCAAGAACAAACCGTTTTCATGAGCAATCTTTTCCATTTTTTTCATCACCTCAGTCTCCTTTTTAAATAACGATTGCCATGCAAAATGCATGGCTGTGAGAGCATGTCTCAATGAATAAAAATATCACGTTATGAGCTATTTGTCAATGTTACAGTGGCGGTAAGATTTACCTATTCGCTTTAGCTTCTCATCCGCCATTCGAAAATATAAAGCAAAAAACACCAACAAGGGGTGCCTTTTTCTTTGCTCCGGCGGTAGGATTCGAACCTACGACCAATTGATTAACAGTCAACTGCGCTACCGCTGCGCCACGCCGGAATATATAAATAGTTTGTAGTTTTTAGTAGATAGTTTTTAGTTTTTAAATTGAAAATACATACTCGCGCTACAAGCCATCTTTTACTGAGCGAATCAGAGAGTTAAGCATCTTCATTATTTCCTCCAATTTTGCTTCTATGACAGTATAATCCAATTCTTTTAATTTGCCAAGTCTTTTGCATATCTCCAGCTGGGTCTCCAGTTCCGCTCCAGAACCGTAGCTGATATAGAGAAATTGCAAAAATTCCTTCTTATGCCCTCTTTTTTGGCCTTCTGCGATATTAGAGGGTATGGCGACAGCCGCCCTTCGCATTTGTGAAACAAGTCCGAATGCTTCGGATTTTGGAAATTTTTCAGTCAACTCATAGATATCGACAACCAAATCGATCGATTTTTGCCAAACCAGCAAATCCTTATAGGAATTTGATTTCTCCATAAGTGAATTTTCTAAAAACTAAAAACCACAAACTACAAACTGTTTAGTAATCCTTCAGTTTCCCTACTCCCCCATGCTGGCGGATCTTCTCAAGGGCCTTGGCCTCGATCTGGCGGATACGCTCCCTTGTCACTCCGAATTCCTTTCCAACCTCTTCCAGGGTATGGGTCACTCCGTCTTCAAGACCGAAGCGAATTTTCAAAATTTTCTGCTCCCTTGGGGTAAGTTCGTTGAGAACCTCTCCTACATGGTTTTTGAGAAGTTTCCTTGATGCCATTTGATGAGGCATGACCGTTTCCGTGTCCTCAATGAAGTCCCCGAGAACGCTGTCATCCTCACTGTCTCCAACCGATGTTTCCAAGGAAACCGTTTCCTGGGAAATCTTCTGGATATGCCTGATTTTGTCCACCTCGATGTTCATTTCAGCCGCGATCTCTTCCGGCAGCGGTTCTCGTCCCAGCTCCTGCACAAGCCTTCTGGTTATCTGGGTGTATTTATTGATCGTTTCCACCATATGCACCGGGATGCGAATGGTCCTGGACTGGTCCGCCAGAGCCCTGGTTATCGCCTGACGAATCCACCAAGTTGCATAGGTTGAGAATTTGAAGCCTTTCCTGAAATCGAATTTCTCCACGGCGCGGAAAAGCCCGATATTCCCTTCCTGGATTAAATCCAACAAGGAAAGATTGTGCGATCTTCCGACATATTTCTTGGCGATACTGACCACCAAGCGAAGGTTTGCTTCCGTGAGTTTTTGCTTGGCGGAAAGATCCCCTCTTTCGATGGCCTTGGCGAGTTTCACTTCGTCGTCACCGCTAAGGAGTTGGACTCTTCCGATTTCCCGAAGATACATCTGCACCAAGTCGGAAGAAAAATCATCCTGGCCTTCCGTGGAAAGCATCGCGTCAGCTACTTTCTTGCTTTTCTTGCTCTTTTCATATGCCTCGACTTCCGATTCCGTTTCCACCTTCAACATCTCATCGGAGCTGACAACCTTCACGCCCGAAGTCTCCAGCTTCTCATAGAGGTTCTCTAATTCATCCACTTCTTCCTCGACCGAAGGTATCAAATGGATAATTTCGTCTTCAGTGACGAATCCGCGCTGTCTTCCGCGCTCGAGCAAATCCGCAATCAAATCTTTCTTTTCAAGTTCCGCTCCCTCTTCCACCTTTTTCTCCTTTTCAGCTTTAGGTTTCTTGATTTTCTTAACAGGAGCTTTGACTTTCTTCAAAGCCGCTTTCTTTTTCGGAGTTTTATCTTTTTTCTTGGCCGGAGCTTTTTTGGAAGTTTTCTTGGTCGAAGCTTTTTTCTTGGCGACCTTCCCTTTCTTCGCTTTCTCCAATTTCTTCTTTTTCACTTTCTCTTTTTTCATAATGATTTATATTGATCCCCAAAATGTTTCTCCGACATTCTTCGCTAGAGCGCCATGGAACATTCCCCAAGCGGGATTACTCCTCGAAGCTTTAGCGAGGTGGGATCAGAGCTTCTTGATTAAAAAATATACCCGGACACTAAAAATAAGAGTTGCCTCTCAAACGGAAACTCTTCCTATTTCACCTCTCTGGAAAGTTTTGAAAATTCATTCATCAACAGAAGGAGTGATTCTTTATCGCCGCTTTGTTCGGCCTTTTTGATATCCCTAATGATACTACCTAACCTTTCTTTTTGCAATTCTTTGCGGTATTCCACCAGATAATTCTCAAACATCTCTTTTATCTGGGTCGGGTCGAATTCCTCGACATCGTTTTGGTCGAATTTGAATTTTGCCTCGAAATACATCTTCTGCAATCTCTTTCTCGTGCCCTCTCCAACCCTGGCAACCAGGTCGTCATAGGAAAACCTCACCGTGGAGCCTTCCCGGAGGACGAATTTTAAAATCTCGTCGGAAGCGGCCATCTCTTCCAATTCTCCGCTCCCCAAAACGCTCTCCCAAAGCTTGCCGTCAGCCAAAAGGAGGCCGGTCAACTTCTCCCTTATAAGTTGGGATCTCTTGGTGAATTTCGCGTCCCTATCCTTACTCTCCGCATCTTGAGGTTTACTTTGGACCCTGAGCGGATTTTCCTTTTGGTGCGCGCTTTTTATTACGTCCAAAATGACATTTTCTTCCACATCCAGTTCCTGGGCTAATTTAGAGGCCCAGTGCATTTTTTCTATCTTGCTCTCGATGTGCCCAATCATGTCCCCTGCTTCCTTAGCAATCGCTCTTTTGCCTTCAGCCGAGTGCCTGTCATATTTTTTTACTGCCCCCCTGAGGAAATATTCCATGGCGGCAAGCGAGTTGGCGACCGCCTCCACAAGTTTTTGCGGATCGTTTTGGGCTATTTCGGCAGCATCTTTGGCGTCTTCCAATCCCACAATCGAAGGAGCCAAGCCCTTTTCAAAACAAAGCTCCGTGCTTCTTCTGGCCGCAGTTTGCCCGGCATTGTCCATATCGAAAAACATCTTAATGTTCTCGGTATACCTTTTCAAAATATCCAATTGTTCGGAAGTGAGCGCAGTTCCGGAAACGGCCACCGTGTTTTTTATGCCGGCTTGGTGCGAAGCGATCACGTCCAAATTTCCTTCCACCAAAAGCACGAAATTCTTGGACTTTATTTCCTGCTTGGCCTGGAAAATCCCATAAAGGGCCTTGCTTTTGTGATATGCCCCGGTTTCCGGAGTGTTGATATATTTAGCCTGGCTCTCATCCCCTCCCGGGGCGACGCGAGCCGAGTATCCGATCACTTTCCCCATGGAATCCTGGACCGGAAACATAATGCGATCACGAAACCTGTCATAATATCTATTCGCCCCTATTCCCTTGTCGATAATAAGCCCCGCTCCCAAGATGTCCTCCGGTGAAAATCCTTTTTCCAAAAGGAAATTAAAAACGTTGCTCCAGCCTTCCGGCGCGTAGCCCAAACGGAATTCCCTGATGCTATCGGTCGAAATCCCTCTTTCTGAAAGATATTTCAGGATTTTCTCCTTTCCAAGTCCGTCCCAAAGCTGTTTTTCATAAAACTTCGTCGCCAATTCCAACGCCTCCAGGACCTTGTTTTTGCCCTCCTGGGCTTTCGGGTTGAAACTTTTAAGCTGGACTCCGGCCTTTTCCGCCAAAACCTTCAGAGCCTCCTTAAATTCCAAGGATTCGATCTCCATCACAAAGGAAAACACGTCCCCGCCTTTGTTACAGCCGAAACAGTGGTATATTTGTTTTTCTTCATTCACCATGAAAGAAGGGCTTTTCTCATGATGAAAAGGACAGCACGCCTTCCAATTGGCGCCTGCCTTCGCAAGCCTCACGTATTCCCCGACCACATCCACGATGTTCAGGCGGGACTTTATGTCTTCGACCGGTGAATTCATAGTATATCCAGACTAAAGAACTTTAGGATAAAATGCAAGAAAAAGAATCACCATTCCATCTTCTTTCCTTCAAACCAGAACTGTCCAGTTTCTACTTCAGCAGTAGCAAGCTTATAAATATCTCCGGCGGCTTGCTCGGGTTCCTTTTCCGGCTTCTCAGTTTCAGTCGCGGAAGAATTTCCCATATCCGTCTTTATCCATCCAGGATGGATAGAAGAAACTTTGATATTATTATTCTTTAACCGGAAAGCGAGGAATCTCGTATACATATTAAGTGACGCCTTGCTCATCATATATCCGATCGAAGTGTCGTCCTGAACCGGCATCGAAAATGATCCGTATCGTGAACTCAGATTGATGATATGCCCTCCTCCATTGATTGCCGACAATAATTTCTCCGTAAAATCGATGAGGCCGAACAAATTTACCTCGAAAGTTTTTCTGACTTTTTCCAAATCAACTCCCGCATCCCAAGAATCCAGGGCTACTCCGGCATTATTCACCAACACGTCCAGCCTTGCTCCGCTTTCCAAAATCCCTTGTATGGTTTTTTCAATGCTTTCTGGGCCGGATAAATCCAGTTGCATCGCTTCGAGATTTTCATTTTCAAAAGGAAGTTTTCCGGAAATGGAAGTTCCGATCACTTTCCATCCATTGGCAAGAAATTTCTCAGCGGTCGCCTTCCCGATTCCCCTACTTGCACCTGTAATAAGGGCTGTTTTCATAGTTATATATTAAATATAGTGCGGAGAGAGAGGGATTCGAACCCTCGATACCGTTTCCAGTATGCTACCTTTCCAAGGTAGTGCACTCGACCACTATGCGACCTCTCCAATAATTTGTTTCACAAATTTAAAAAACTGTATGCATGCGTGCTCCCTGGGACACCTTTTGTGTCCCGCCGGATGCTCGCTAATCTCGCATCCGGCCCACTATGCGACCCCTCCAAAACATGAATCATGAAGAAAGAATCATGAATCATGTATTCTATTTTCCTAAAAAGCTAAGAAGCTAGTTCCTAAATCCTGTCTTATTCGATTTCTTTAACTCCGATCAACCGGATTTTTTCCCCTTCGACTCTTCCCATGATAAGCACCACTTTGTCTCCGGAATTGAGTTCTCCCATTTCTTTGGCTTTTCCAAGTAGCCAATCGATATCTTCGCGGAAAACTCCGCCTTTGTCAAACAATCTGACCTCCACTCCCCAAACCAGCGCCAATTGATTATACGTCTTCTCATTGTCAGTAACGACCAGAAGGGGCTGTTCGGGACGGAAATGTGAGATAAGCCGCGCAGTGAGTCCTGAGGCGCTTCCCAGGGCTATCGCTTTGGCCTTGCTGGATTTGGCCAAGCTATACGCACCTGAAACGATTTCGTTGTATTGCGTGCTTTCCGGAACTTTCAAGGTCCCGATGATGTCGTCGAACGGGGAAACTTCCGTATGCCCGATGATATCCGCCATCGTTTTCACGCTTTCCACCGGATATTTTCCACTGGCTGATTCTCCCGAAAGCATGACCGCGTCGGCATGATCGATCACCGCATTGGAAACGTCACTCACCTCGGCTCTCGTCGGTCGCGGATTCTCAATCATGGAATTTAGCATCTGCGTCGCCACGATCACCGGCTTCATATATTGAAGGCTCTTCCTGATGATTTCTTTTTGCAAAACCGCGACCCTGCTAGTCTCGATTTCGATTCCCAGATCCCCCCTGGCTACCATCACCGCGTCTGTCGCCTTGATGATCTCTTCCAAATTCTTGATAGCTTCCTTTCTTTCGATTTTGGAAATGATCTGCGGGATGTTTTCAGTCCTTCCCAGGTGTTTGGTCATTTTCGCGCGAAGATTCTCGACATCCTCCCCCGTACTGACGAACGACATCGCCACGAAATCAACTTCACTGTCCAAGGAGAACGCCAAATCCTTCTCGTCCTTTTCTGTAATAGGGCTGATCCGCAGCTTTGCATCAGGGATGTTCACTCCCTTGTGATTTCTGATAATTCCCCCATCGATAACTTCGCAAAGCAGTTCTCCGTCGTTTTTTTCGCGGACGACAACTTTCATTATTCCATCCTCAACCAAAATCTCATTTCCAACTTCGATATCATCAACAATGTTGGGCACATCAAGCAGGAATCCTTTTTCGATTAACTTGTTTTTCGCCACATCACTCACGGAAATTTTTTCTCCAGTTTTGATCTCAACTTCAGCTTCAACTAATGTCCTGATGCGTGGCCCCTGAAGATCAGCTAAAATGCCGACCGGCACGCCCATCTCCTTGGAAAGTTCCCTCACTCTTTTGATGACATTGCCATGCCATTCGTGCGTACCATGTGAAAAATTAAGCCTGGCCACATTCATTCCCGCCTCTATGAGTTTTCTCAGAATCTCCTTATCTTCCGACGCCAATCCTATCGTCGCTACTATTTTTGTTCGTTTCATATAATAATATGCTAATTATGCGAATAAATGCCAATCAACTAATCACTAATAACACGAATTCGCAATTCGTTGATTAGTATTTATTGGTGGATTAGCATATCGTTTATATTTACATAATACCCTAAAACGGGCAACCTTTAAAGGGTGACCCGTCCAAAAAGGCCTTTTTGGATTAATTTCCTATATGTTAATCTTGGCTGCCAGTTCCCCGACAATCGGCAAGGGCTTCATGTTCCCCGAAAGGACACTGATTATTCCCATGATCCAAAGCACGAATATGATTATACCCAAAATCCAGCCGAAAATCGGAATCCAGATGAAAAATTCACCGATAAAAAGAATCAGCCCCTGTTTGGCATGGAACTGCACGAATTTGGAATCCCTCTTGGCCAGAAGCGGGATCAACACCAAAACGCCGAAATAACTAAGGAGCGCCCAGAGCTTGTTTTCGGCTACATCCTTGCTCTCACTCCCAGTTCCTTCCGACGGCATTTGCTGATCTTGTTTTTGCTCTTCCATAATGACACCCCCTATCTAGTTTTTTACTAATTGGCTTCACCTTTAATACAAAGCAAGCCTCCGCATAGTGCATTTTCCTATCATTGACAAATAGCAAAAAAAGGAGTATAATAAAAAGATGTTAAAAAATACGACATCTCATCCATTTCCCTTTATCGAGGAGGCAAGGCATGAAAACAGCGGTTTTTTTACAATTGGTTATCATTGGTTTTTTGGCATTTTTTCTTTCCGGGTGCGCGGCGAAAGCCTACGTACCTGCAGCTACTGACCCGATCCAGAACATTATCGACCGCACTGAACCTGTCAAACAAAATTCCGCGGAATTGTCGGCTCCATCCGAGGAAAAAAAAGAACAAGAAACCCCCGCAGCCACGGAACTGCTCTTTGAAGATGGTCCTGCTTATCCGTATTCCCCTATCCTGGAGGAAATCATTAAGGAAGAGGTTTCCGTTCTGGGGTACAGATTGAAAGTGCTAGTAAATTCCGCTCGGGTAGAATTTTTCGAAATTACGAATCTAGGGGAAATGCCCATTGGAACTTTCCCCGCCTGGACGGCGCAAAAAAAATTCGATCATGAGATCCCCTACGGGATCGAAATTCCGATTACCCACGCCGTCATCAATCCATCATGGAGACCGACGGATAAGATGATCGCGGACCAGAAAAAAGATCTCGAAAGCGGCAAAAAAATTCCCCCAGGGAAAATTTACCGGCCATACAGGCCTGGGGAAAGAGGAAATCCCCTCGGCAGACTCGCCTTCTATCTAGACAGGAATTATTGGAACATACCGCTAAGGGTCCATGACAGTCCGAGTATTCCCAAGCAAGCAAAAACCGGCAAAGACGGAAAACCGAGGGGAGAAAGGGCTAGCAGGGGTTGCGCCAGAGTGAATCTGGTGAATCTATTGACCGTAGCGGAAGAAACCACGGAAAAAAGCAGGGAGGAGCTCGAAAAACTCGTAAAGAGCAAAGAGCCCCATCGCCTCAAATTCGAACTTCCCGTGACTGTAATATTCATCCGGGGATGAAATGAAGGCCGGCGCATCGTTTTGATGCGCCGGCCTCTTTTTTTATTTTCTAGATGATGCCTTCTATTTCCCTTAATATCTCCGCCGGGATCGGGTCATTCTCATCGGTCACCCCGGGATATCTCCAGGCAGAAATAATTCTCAGCTTCTTAGGAATCAGCTTCATCAGCTTTTCAGCTTTTTCTTCTAATTTGATGTTTTTAATCTGAGATTTCAATTTTTTTATTTCCTGACCCCTGTCTCCTGATTCCTGATTTCTGATTTGGTACATCACCCATATTTCACTACTCCAGCTTTTTCCATCTGCAGAAACCTCGCTCTCCCCATCGCCGAAAGAAGCCTTTCCCCATTTCGATTTGGCCGGACCTTTTTTGACGTTGCCCCCGGGCTGCATGACCGCTATCGTGTTTTCCACGATTCCAGTTTCCGTGCGGTATGGCGCCCTGATCACACGAAGAACCCTCTGCGGAGAAAGTCCGTAATATTGCATCTTAAACTTGGAATGCTCCGTCCATTCATATTTTCCGTCGTTTTTCGGTCCTTTGTTATTCATACTGTTGGGTTTTAGGTGATAGGTTCCAGGTTTTGGGTTTTGGAAAATTTTATGCCAAATGAGTTTCCTTGCTGTCTCCCTTAACATCTTTCCATATTTTCTTAAAAACTTCCCTCATATTATGGGCAAGGACGGCGTCGTGTATTTCCACGAGATAATACGGCTTTTGTCTTGTTATGATCATGACCATATAATCCCCAATTATCCAAAAAGAAGACGTGAAATCCAGATCTTTCGCCCAAAACCGAATGTTCCGCTTTTCATCAAATTGCTTTTTCAATTTCTTTTCCACTTCGGATTCATTGCTGAGCAAATTCACTTGAAGCTGGTATTTTTTCCAAGCCCAGTCTATGAATTTCCGATATTGCTGAGCAAACGAATGATCCTGAAACCCCCAACCGGTCGCGTCATGCTCCCTGGCGCTGTCATTCCATTTGGGCATTTGCTGATACATAAAATCCTCCAAGTCGCTTTCTTCGATAAAGCGTATCTTTGGGATTGCGTACGATTTGCTTTGCGGTATTTTTTCCAATTCCTCGGCAAGTTTGCTTGCGATTTTTTTCTTTTCTTTTAATTGCTCCTGCTGGCGATAGAACATTTCCTCAACCTGCTCGGACGAAGCAGGCGAAAAATACAAGATCTTTGCGGAGATATCTTCCACGACCAATCCTTTTTCCTTGAGTTGGCCGAGAACCGCATACACCGTTGAGCGATTGATACTTGTGGCTTTGGCAAGCCTCGCCGGGGTGGTTTTGCCCTGCCCGAACAAGGCTGAATATATTTCAATCTCCTTGTCCGAAAGCTCCAATTTTCGAAGTAATTCTTGAATCATGGCTGTTTGTCATCCTTATTAGTATTGTCATTCCGGACTTGATCCGGAATCCAGGCTCTGGTTCCCCATTTTCATGGGGGCGACAACTTTATTATATATCTTTGCGTGTCGTTTGTCAATATTTTGTCAACACATTTTTTATCTTAATATAAAGCAATATTTGGCGATATTCTTAGTATTTTTCACTATATTATTGACTATTTGATAAATCTTTTGTATAATCCCCTGTCACGGTTCATTAACAACCTACAAGGAGGATAACCATGAAAAATGTAACGCCTATGGCGGAGATTATTTTTGACGAAGTCAATAGCCGGACTGAAAAAGAAGCAAGGAAAAAACTCGAACTTTTACCAGAAACTCAGGTGCAGAAAACTCATGGATTCAAGGTTGTTATCTTGAACCCGCAAAAGATAAAGGTTAAGTCCTGGATTGCCGCGAAAACCCGTTTTTTGGCGGACATAAGGAAAGAATTGGAAGTGAAACCGCTTGCAATCGCGCATCTTCATTTATGGAGTGAACTTTCCAAAAAAATGGGCTTGTTCCGCTTGACCGTAAACAAGGAGGGCGGGGTAAATGCGGACAAGGGCGCACTGGAAGAAATAACCAATACTGCATCTTCAAAACTTAAGACGAGAATACTTCAAGCGGGGATGTATGCTTTTGGGGGGTTAATATTAGGCTTATTAATGGGCGCCTTCATTGGTATTCCTTTGTCTGAGATATCAGATGCAAACGATATTATCGCAGAATTCCTTATGATTATCGCAACATCCAGTTGCATCGGTGGCATGACTGGCATTGCCTTATCGATATGGACTTATCTTAAAGCCAAGAACAAACTCCGCCAACAACATGCTGATCTTCATATCCTTTTTCCCAACATGCGCAGCCTCCCTGCAAGAACTGGCACCAACATCGCCATAGACTTCGTCGATCCCCCGGAAAATATCCAGTCTTTGCTTCTGAAACTGCAGAAAGCGCATTGCTTCGATGAACTGCAAGTTGTCGCCCATCCGGATGCGTTCAGCGTCGATCCATCAAAACAAGTGATGGCGTGGGCCGACCCGATCATTACGATCGTTCGTGGCGACTGCGTTGCGGTTCTTGCCCAATATGGAGACTTCCCGCAAGAGATACGATTGGAAGAAATTATTTCATCGCTAGATTTTTTGCCTATCGAGTAGCTTCCAACTGATGGATTCAAATCAAAAGCCGCCGGACAGCGATCCGGCGGCTTTAATCCTATTTCAAGGAGATCGGTTATGAAAACGAATTGCCCGCATTGCAATGGAGAAATCGTCATTCAAACGCGCTGTTGTAACGGAGACGAAGCGATATCCGGAATCCATACCCTGGCTGAGCATGAAGCGAATCAAGAGGAGCGAAAAAAGGAAAATGCCAGAAAAATGCAATATGACAGGGATTTAGAGAATTATACGCTTCAAAAAACCGGCAGGGTATTTGAGATAATCTCACAACTTGATAAAAAAACGGAATCAATACTCGAATTGTTTCAAAGCGTATTATGCATCTGGATCGTTGGGTTTGCGATTATCCTATTCACAAGATATGAGTCTTTTGCCATCAAGCACTCCCTCTTGATATTATCGCCAGTGATTTTTTGCGGTATCATATCTATCTGCTTATTTATTTCAAATATAATATTCTTCATATGGAAAAATATATTGAAACGATCCTTCCACATCCAGTATCCCGAATATGAAGAATTCAGATGATTTTGAGTATGCGACAACAAAAGCCGTCGGACAGCGATCCGACGGCTTTTTTTCTTCCCCTCCGATCACTCCTCCATACATAAAAGTATTGCAAAAAAGTGCATATGCACTAAATTGACATACTTATATTATTCGGATCATAGCTTGAATTTGTGTTTCAATTCCTTCTCGTGCAAAAGGGTTTCCACCGTCAGAACCTCGATAAATTTCTCCACGCGGTAGATTTCCGCCAAGAAAAGAATCTCATCTTCACATTCATACGGATAAATCCAGGCGCTTTTCTGAAGCTGATGGAATCCCAATTCCTTTACCTTTTCCCGCAGGGCATTTCTGGCATTGTTGTAAACCTTAGGACGGGTCGGAATATCGAACATCAGGACTCTCCATTTCCCATCCCACTGCTCTGGTTCCCTGATTTTGAGTTCCTCGAAACAAAAATCTTTCACTCTCTTAACTCCCTTGTTCGTAAGCTGCACTCTCGTTTTGCCGTCTTTTTCCCGGATGACTTCTATAAGCTTTCTGTGTTTCAAAGTATTGAGCGCGGTCTGCACCTGCCTTTTGGAATATTTCTTATATCTCTTGGTTCCTTCCATCGCGGAAAACATCGCCGGCGCAAGCGCTCCCACGAAAACCACCCCTCCCATCGCGAGGAAAGCCAAGGCGAATTTGGCCGCCGTGGCCTTTTTGCTATCGGAATACAAGAAACCCTCGATTATTTCCTTGAATGTTTTTGATTTTTTTTCTTTGTCCATCTCTTTAGAGTATATGACCTCCCCATATGCCTAGTTTACCATTTTTTTATATTGATTACAATTTAGTGCATATGCACTAAATTGACATATTTAACAATAGGGGGGGGTGGTGGGAAACAAAAAATAAACGATCCCACGAGCGGACAAGTAGGGTTTATTTTGATTTTATACCACGAAGTGCAGCCACCCTTTCCTCGATCGGAGGATGGGTCATAAAAAGTTTCATCATTTTCTTTCCTTTGAAAGGATTCGCGATATAAAGATGCGCAGTGGCGCGGTTGGCGGCTTCGAGCGGTTCAGTGTCGCCTGAGATCTTTTCCAAAGCGCGGGCCAGTCCTTCCGGATATCTCGTCAAAAGCGCTCCAGAGGCGTCCGCCAGAAATTCCCTCTTCCTGGAAATCGCCAATTGCATCAGCATCGCCGCGATCGGTGCCAGGATCGAAAGGGCGATTGCCGCGACCATCAAAATGACACCGAGTTGTCCTTTGTCA